>JAABUW010004178.1_pt1 | contig 19786 bp, 17 predicted proteins | sample 5560081 | NCBI WGS metagenome assembly JAABUW01 (sample SAMN10711882, study PRJNA513363) | rock metagenome | isolation source: Antarctica rocks | place: Antarctica: Victoria Land, Knobhead sud
CACAGGGCGCGGCGCCTGGGCACCGGCCGCAGCGGTACCCGCCCGGCGTCCGGCGCGGCGCTATACTGAGAGGCATGACCGACGCAGACAGGGACGAAACGCGCGGCGACGCTCCGGACGATGCTCCAGTAGGGCTCGTCACGCTGACCACGGGGCGGATCGCGGAGGACGCCGCAGGCGCGCTCACCGCCGCCCTAGTGGGTCACGCTACAAATAGATGGACATGTGCTACCGGCTAAACGCGTGCAAACGCAGTCCTAGCAATATCCACTTAAATGGGGCGTGACCCACTAGGGGCGACCGGCGTCGCGGTCAAGCGGCGCGTGTTCCTGCCCGCGCGCGACGACGAAACGCCCCCGTGGGGCGCGCTGTTGCTAGCCGTGGCCGGGCCGCCGCTCCCGCTGGCCCGGCTCGTCGCCCCGGCGACGGCCCCCCCGGGCGTCGTCCCCGCGCTCGTCGCCGCGCTCGTCGCCGCGCTGGGGATCGGGCCGGACACGGACCAGGCCTCGACGACGGACCAGACGCTGGCCCCGGCCACCCTCCAACTCAAGGCGGAGGGGGTGTTCGTCGTCGTGCGCGTCCGCGACCGCAGCGACCTCGTGCGCACACTCGACGGCCTCCCGGCTCAGGTCGCGCGCTTGGTGGTACGGGGCGCGGAACGCCGGCTCGTGTACGAGGCGGGCGCCTGGCACATCGACCCGTGACGGGGTGGCCCCCGATTCGCGCGTCGTGACACGCGGGACGTCACACGGAAGACAGCGGCGTACGGCTGCCCCGTGCGCGCGGGCACGTGTCACACACGCGACGGACGCGCCGCGCGCGTCCGTGCCCGTGGCGGGGGGTCGGTGTGGATAAGCGCGGGACGCCCCGTGCGGAGGATGACGCTATGATGACGAGACGCCCGCCGACGACCAGGCCTGCGGCTCCACGGCAGGCCGAGACCCGCTATCGCGCGCGAATGGCGTGCGCCGGTCACCTGGTGGATGGCGGTCTGTGGCTGGCCGTGCCCGCCATCGTCGTGCTTGTCGTTGGCGTGTGCGCCCCGCTCTTAGGGGGGACGCTGCGGCTGGACGTGATCGCCTGCGGCCTCCTGGCACTCCTTGCCGCCGGCGGGCTTGTGCTGCGGGGGCGGAGCGAGGCGGGCCCGGCCCGCCGGGCCCGCCTCGCGTGCGGTGGCGCGTCCATGCCGTCCGCGTCCATCTACCGCTGGAGACGTGCCGCGACAGGGTAAGGGTAGACGAGAGGGGTCACGCAGCGACGGGATAGATCAGCCCGGCGGCCCGTTTCCTGGTCGGGCCATCGCGTCTCCTCCCGCAGGTGCTGTCACGACGTTTGTCCGGTGACGTCCACCGGACAAACGTCCTTTTTCGGGCAAAGGCGCCTCATCCGGCGGCCTGTGCCCTTGCATGAGCCCCACAGCCGTGTGGAGGGTCGCCGTCATCGCGAGGTCTCCTCGGTCAGGGACCCCGGCGACAACGCGTCAGGGGCCTCCTCAGCGCGCGTCTCATCGACACGAACCGCCACTACTTGTCATAACACATGGCCGCGCGCTGTCACACGGCGCGGGACAAGCGCTGTGGCCGCGTCCTGGCGTGCGCCGGCGTGGACGCCCGCGCGACGGTCGGCGCTGAACGACGTCGCGCGACGGGTGTCCGGCGTGGGTGGGATGGGGGGGGGTGACCGGGACGGGGGCATGCGCCTTCATGGACCGGGGGTAGCCATGATGGCTACCCCTTCAACCGTCCAACTCCGCCCATGCGGCGAGCATACGGGCGACGGGTCGCGCGTGCGTGTTCCGCCGTGGAGGGGACGCGCCGCACCCCATGCCCCGCGTTCGCGGTCGGCGTTGCCGTTGTAAGGTCTCATCGTTTCTGCATCGTCTTCATACGGGGGACAACCTCGTTGTCTCACCGTTCCTGCGCCGCCTGTCTCATACGTTGTGAGGCCAGCTTAATACTACAACGGTACTTGTCCCCTGAGGCCGTGCTAGCGACTTGGAAGCAGGCTTGCGACCGCACAGTTTAGCGGCCAGATTGCCCCTTGTCTGACGGTCGCTACGGGTGATTCCAGCGAAGTAACGTTGTAGTACTAACGTTGTTTCACAATTCTTGATGCTGCCCTACATCAGACCGGCGCGTCTCGTCATGCCAACTCCTCTTATCAGACCCGCTTTTGGCTCACTCGAATAATGAGTGTTATCAGCACGTTGGGCCGCGTTCTAGGATCGAGCGCCGCGGACAGGTGGCTCCCCTTGTCGGATCAACACAGGAACTACGAGATAACGTGCAACAATGTGAGACAGTGTGCAGAAACGATGAGACCGTACAGCCGTACAGCAGCCTCATGCAGTATTATTATGTCGAGTTCCCAACTTGGTCATCATGTCCGATAAGAGTATGTTATCGGACATGTACTATGCTATACTGCCCAACAGGGCTATCTTAACGGGGCGTGCGCCAGGTGTAAGGTCTCACAGTTTCTGCGCGCTGTCTCACAGTTCCTGGGCCGATGTAGTAGATGGCTCGTTTATCGCCGTCCGCTTGACCGGAGGGCGGCACGAGCGATTAGATCGTTCGCGCCGCCCGCGACGCCCCTGATTAAGACTGCATGCCCTGCTGTCCTCGCTGTAGAAGAGGGGGGGTGCGCGGCCCCATCGGCTCGCCCCGCGTGTCGCTCAGCCGCGGGGGATGTCCTCGCCCCCCATGGCGCCGGTCATGATCGCCACCGCGTCCGACATACTGAAGTTGTGCGGGTCGATGACCGCGACGCGCCGCCCCAGGCGGTGGATATGCACGCGGTCGGCCACCTCGAACACGTTGGGCATGTTGTGGCTGATCAGGATGACCGGCAGGCCGCGCTCGCGCACCCGCAGGATCAGGTCGAGCACCATGCGCGTTTCCTTGACCCCCAGCGCCGCAGTCGGCTCGTCCATGATCACGACGTGCCGCGCGAAGGTGGCGCTGCGCGCCACCGCGACGCCCTGCCGCTGGCCGCCCGAGAGCGTCTCGACCGCCTGGCGCATCGAGCGGATGCCGACCTTGAGGTCTTGCATGGAGGCGCGGGACTCGGCGACCATGCGGGGCTTGTCGATCATGCGGAACACCGAGCCCAGGATGCCTGGGCGGCGCAGCTCGCGCCCCAGGAACAGGTTGTCGGCAATGTCGAGCGCGGGCGCCACGGCCAGGTCTTGGTAGACGGTCTCGATGCCGTGGCGGCGCGCGTCGAGCGGGCTGTTGAAGCGCACCGGCTTGCCGTCGAGCAGGATCTCGCCCTCGTCGGGGATGATCGCTCCGGAGAGAGCCTTGATGAGCGTGGACTTGCCGGCGCCATTGTCGCCGATGACGGCGAGGATCTCGCCGGGGAGCAGCTCGAAGTCGGCGCCGTCCATGGCGGTCACGCCGCCGTAGCGCTTGACCAGGCCGCGCGCCGCGAGAACGGGCGTCGGGCGATTGCCGGGCGCGTCCGCTATCGGTCGATTGTCGATCGCTGTCATCGTCGCCTCCCGCGTGCGAGTTGATCCACGGCGACGGCGAGGATGACCAGGATGCCCGTGATGAGCACCTGGTAGATCGCGGCGACGCCGATGAGCTGCAGCCCATTGCGGAAGACGCCCACGATGAGCGCGCCGATGAGCGTGCCCAAGACGCTGCCGCGCCCGCCGAAGAGGCTGGTGCCGCCGATCACGACCGCCGTGATGCTGTCGAGGTTTTCCGTCTGCCCCGCCTGCGGGTCGCCCACCTGGGTGCGCGCGACGAGCAGCAGGGCCGCGACGCCGTAGGTCAGGCCGGCGATGGCGTACACGCCGAGCAGCAGCCGCTGCGTGGGGATGCCGACAAGCCGGGCGGCCTCGGGGTTGTTGCCCACGGCGTAGACGTGGCGGCCGGCGGCGGTCTGCCGCAGCACGAACCAGGCGCCCAGGAAGAGCGCCAGCATCAGCACCGAGCCGTAGGTGATGTCGGTGCCGCCGACGGGGAACGTGTTGCCGAAGAAGATAAGGGGCGCCGGGAGGTTGTTGATGGTCTGCTCCCCCGAGTAGATGTGCGTGAGCGCGAACGCGATATTCAGGGTGCCCAGCGTGACGATGAACGGGGGCAACTTGATGCGGGTGACCAGGGAGCCGTTGAGCGCCCCGAACGCGCCGCAGACCAGGATGCCCAGCAGGATCGCCAGGTAGGGATTGAGCCCGTTGTTGACGGCGAGCGAGGTCATGACGATCGAGCCGAGCGCCATCACGGCGCCGCAGGAGAGGTCGATCCCGGCGGTGAGGATGACCAGCGTCTGTCCGACGCCCAAGGCGCCGACGACCATGACCTGCTGGACGATCAGCGACAGGTTGCCCCCGGTCAGGAACCGGGACGACTGGGTCGCGAAGAAGAGGCACGCCACCAACAAAGCCGCCAGCGGCGCGAGGGCGGACAGGGCAGGCCCGAGCGCGCCCGCGCGCTCCCCGCGCTCCACCGCGACCTCGAGCCGTTCGTGGTTGATTAGTTTGCTCATGGGGGATCCTTTGCTGCGGTAGCGGGACGGTCCGCGCCGCCGCGGGGCTGGCCCTGCGGGGCCCCGCCGCGGGGGGGCGGCCCGGGGGGGGCCGCGGACGGTGGGGGGATCGGCGCGCTAGCGGCTAGCCCCAGCAGTGGGCGAGGCCGTACGCGGCGTTTTGCGACGGGACCCCGGACTGCGGCTTGTTGGTGATGAGGGTGACGCCCGTATCGGTGTAGCCGCTCGGCTTCGTGCCGGTCTTGGCGTAGGTGACGATGGCGTCGACACCCAGCTTCGCCATCTTGAGCGGGTACTGCTGCGAGGTCGCGGCGATCTGCCCGGACTTAATGCCGCGCACGCCCGCGCAGCCGCCGTCGACCGAGACGATAAGGGCCTGCTTGGCCTTACCCGCCGACGAGAGCGCGCGGTACGCGCCGAAGGCGGCCGGCTCGTTGATGGTGTAGACGAGGTTGATGTTGGGGTCCTTCTGCAGGCAGGTCTCCATCGCCGTCTGTCCCTTGGCCTGGTCGCCCTGCGTGTACTGGCTGCAGACCACGCCCTGGCTGGCCCTCCTGATACCGTAGCCGCTCAGGAAGCCGTTGTGGCGCAGGTCGCCGACCGTGATGCCCGGGTTGAGGTCCATCGTCGCGATCTGGACCGGCTTGCTGCCCTCGACCGCCCGCGCGTACCGGCCAATCAGCTGGCCCGCCGTGAAGTTGTTGGTGGCGAACAGGGCGTCGACGGCGCTCTGCGGGTTGGTCGGCGTGTCGAGCGCGATGATGACCACGCCCTTCTTGCGCGCGGCCAGGACGGTGGGCACGATCGCTGTGGTGCTGCTCGGGACGAGCAGGATGCCCTTCACCCCCTCGTTGACGAAGTTCTGGATCGCGGTGACCTGCGTCTGGTTGTCGCCGTCGTACTGGCCGCCGCGGTCAGCAGCTTGACGCCCTTGGCGTTAGCCTCGGCCTGGGCGCCCTGCCGCATCTTGACGAAGAACGGGTTCGTGTCGGTCTTCGTGATCAGGCCGACCACGATCTGGCCGGCCTGCGGGCGCGCCGCGGTCGAGGCGTGCGAGCTCCCGACGCCGGCGGTGGCCGTCAGTACGGCCGCGGCGGCCGCGACGAGGGCCACACGATGCGACCGGCGGCGAAATGCGAAGCGATTGACCATCCCTGTCCTCCTCCTCTTGCGCCATCAGTGGCGCGTGTGGGCGCCCTACGACCCCCAATTGGAAACCGATTTCGTAATCGGTTTCCAGTATGGTAACATGTTGGTGCGGCGTTGTCAATAGGGCCGAGGTCCGCCATCTGACAGAGGGAAGGAGCAGTGACTGCCATGCACGACGACACGCGCGACGAGATGACAGAGGACGCCCCGCCGGTGGACGGACACCGTCCTCAGCCGGGGGGTGCGGCCCGGATCGTCGATGTGGCCCGGCGGGCGCAGGTCTCCCCGGCGACGGTCTCCCGCGTCTTCAATGGGTCGCGCGGCGTCAAGGCGCTGCATCGCGAGCGGGTGCTCCGGGCGATCGACGAGTTGGACTATCGGCCCAACCTGCTGGCGCGCAACCTGCGCCGGCAGAAAGCGGGGATGATCGGGGTGCTCGTCTCCGACATCGAGAACCCGCACTTCACGGCGATGGTCCGGGCAGTGGAGGACGCCACGTATCGCCGGGGCTATCGCGTCCTCCTGTGCAACACCGACGAGAGCGCGGAGAAGCAGCGCGCCTATCTGGAGATGCTGGCGGCGGAACGCGCGCTGGGCGTTATCCTGGCCCCGTCGGACCCGGCGGGGAAGGAGATCGAAACGGTGCTCGACCTGGGCATCCCGATCGTCGCCTTTGACCGCCCGGTCGACGACCCGCGCGCCGACGCCGTCGTCGCCGACAACCTCGACGCGGGCCACCAGGCGACGGCGTACCTCCTGGCGGCGGGCCACGCGCGTATCGGCTTCATCGGCGACCCAGGGGTCGAAACATGCGTCGCGCGTCAAGCCGGCTACGAGGGGGCGATGCGCGCGGCGGGCCTGCCATCGCGTGTCACCGACGGGCGGTCGCGCATCGCGGGCGGCGCGGAGGCGACCGAAGAACTCGTGCGCGACGAGGCGACCGAAGAACTCGTGCGCGAGGAGGCGACCACGGCCCTCGTCGTCGCGAACAACCTCATGGCCATCGGCGCGTTGCGGGTCCTGCGAGCGCGCGGGCTGCGTGTGCCCGATCGGATGTCGATGGTCGCGATCGACGACCCCTTCTGGGCCGCGATCGTCGAGCCGCCCCTGACGGTGCTGGCGCAACCGGTGCGCCAGATGGCGGAGCGCGTCGTCGCGCTGTTGTTGGAGCGGATCGAGACGGGCCGGATGGACGGACGGCGCGATGTCTTCGCGTGCGACCTGATCGAGCGCGAGTCGGTCTGCCGGCACACCTCGTAAAGCAGCGGCCGCGCCCCCAGCCCACGGTAGCTGGCCTCACCCGCCACCCTCACCACGGCAGGGGTCCGCATCATCAGCGGAGGACTGAGCCGGTTTATGAGACGTGGGGCGGAAATGAGCGGTGCTGATAATCATCGTTATACGCAGGTTTCTCTCTGGTATCCTGCTGATAACACGCTTTTAAAGCGGTCGTAGCGGGTGCAAAGCGCTTCTGATAACACGGAAGGGGTGGCATGATGACGGAGACCCGGACACCAGCCGGGGCGAGCGGGGCCTACGCGGGGTGGTTGGAGCGCCAGCCGCTCGCGGCCAATACGCGCCGCGCCTACCGCGTCCGGGTCGCGCAATACTGCGCCTACCTCGCCACCACGCCGATCGATGCCGGCGATCCGCTGCGCGACATCCATGCGGCCTCCTACGCCGCGCGCGACTACCGCACCTGGCTCAAGACGGTGCGCAAGGCCAAGCCCGCCTCGGTCAACCTCAGCCTCGCCGCCCTCGAACACTTCTACCGCTTCCTCGGCCTCGACCCCCCCGACGTCGCGCGCGAGGACCTGTCCCAGGCCGCGCCGCGCGCGCTGGAGCCCGCTGAACAGGTGGCCTTCCTGCGCGCCGTCGAGCGCGCCCGCTCGGCCCGCGACCGCGCCATCGCGCACCTGCTCTTCTATACCGGCCTGCGCATCGGTGAGTGCGCCGCCCTCAACGTCGACGATGTGGCGATCTCGGCGCGCAAGGGCCTGGTGATTGTGCGCCGCGGCAAGGGGGACACGTACCGTGAGGTCTCGCTCAACGCTGCGGCCCGCACGACTCTGGATGCGTATATGACGGAACGGGCCACGAGAGTCGTCGCCGCCGGGGAACGCGGCCTTTTCCTCAATCCGCAGGGGCGCCGTCTCTCGACCCGCGCGATCGACCTGGTCGTCCGTGAGTTTGGGCGTGACGCGGGGCTCGCCCTCTCGGCGCACGTCTTGCGCCACACCTGCCTGACCGCGCTCGTGCGCAACGGCAACGACCTCGTGCTGGTCGCCGAGATCGCCGGCCACCGGCGCCTGGAAACGACGCGGCGCTACAGCCTCCCCTCCGAACGGGATCGCGCGGCCGCCATGGACGGGCTGCGCGTCGAGTACTGACACATGAGGAGCGGTTCCGGCGGTCAGGTCTATCGCCGGCCTTATCCCGGCCAGCGATGCAGCACATCGGCCAGGGCGCGCTCCGATAGGTAGCCGTCGCGCAGATAGTACAGCGGGGCGCGGTCGAAGCGCTCCCACCCGGCGCCGTCGCGCGAGACCCCGAGTAGCGGGACGAGGCGGCGCGCCGCGATCAGGCGCCGGGCCGTGCGCACGGTCACGCCTAGTAGGTCGGCGGCCTCGGTGAGCGGGACGTAACGATAGGCGAACGCGTCGACCTCGTGCGCCGCGTAGCGCCAGCGCACCGCCCGGACGTCGGTGTCGTCGACGGCCGGGACGAGCAGCCCCTCCGCGTACAGGCGCCGCAACGTCGCCGGCGTGCAGTGCAGCCGTCTCCGCACGTCGACCGCCGGGACGAGTGGCCCCGTTGCCCGCCCGGCCAGCCGCGACGCGTACGTGTCCACCTGGGCGAGGGGTATCCAGACAGCCGGGAACGCGCGCCCGACCGCGAAGTGATAGACCGGCAGACGATCCGTCCCGATGGCGACCAGCGCCTGGGCCGCGCGGACGCCCCGCTCACGCAGCAGGTGCAGGGCGCGCGCCAGGGTGACGAGGGTAAGCGTTTCGTCGCGCGGCGGCGAGACGCCTGGGGTTGACAACATGCGGAGGTGGCGGATCGTCGTTGCGGAGACCAGATAGGTCGGCCGGTCATCGACCCGCGGCCCACGCCGCGCGCGCAGCAGCCCGGCGGCGACCAGCGCCGGGATCTCCCCCGTCGCCACGCCGCACCGTGCGGCCAGCGCGTCGAGGGTGACCACGGCCGGCTCATCGTCCGCCCCTCCGTCGCGCCGGTCATCGTCGTCGGTCACCGCGATCGCGCCCCCCCGGCGCGCCCCGTCCCGCGCGATGAGCCGCAAGGCGTAGCAGCCGATGCGCACCTGCGCGACGCCTTCCCGCAGTGTGAGCAGAGCCGGCAGGTGGGGCGGCGCGTCGCCTCCGCGCAGGGACCACACACGCAGCCGGCTGTGGACCGTGTCCTCGTGATGCAACCGGCCGCCCAGCGCGTCCCAGGCCTCGGCCTCAGCCCCCCACAACCAGGACCACAGCGGTTCACCCTCCTCCGCGTCGTCCCCGCCATCCGGGCCACGATGGCGCCCCCTGAGCGTGCGGATCGCCGCGACCTCGGTGCCGAACGCCCACAGGTCCTCGCTCAATCCTCGCTCGCTCCCGTCGATCAGGGCCTCCCAGAGGCGGACCAGCGCGCGGTGCCGCTGCGCCACGTCGGCGGAAGGCGGGCACAACGCGGGGAGGGTGAAATGCCCCAGCCACGGTGCCGCGTCGGCAGCCCAGAGATAGAGCAGCACGGTCGCCGGGTGCAGCGCGCGCACGGGGTGACCTAGCGGGACCCCAGCCGCGGCCAGCGCCGACGCGTCGGCGGGGCCGCAGCCGACCAGGCCCCACAGCGCCGCGCCCACCCGCAGGCTGGGCGGATGGTCGGCGATCGAGCGCGCGGCGAAGGTCCCGAGGTCCCGCCCGCACGCGCGGCACGTCCCCCGCGATGGGTCGATCCGCAGGCGTTTCCCGCAGCCGTCGCACGTATCGACCAGCAGGACGCGGTGCGTCGGGCAGGTCGTGATCTGGAACAGCGTCCAGGGGATGAGCAAGGCCCCGCGCGCACGCCAGCAGTGCGGACAGACCGTCCCCCGCCACGACGCGACGAAGGGCGCGCGGTCCACGGGGCGCCACACGGGCGGAGACCAGCCCGCGGAGGCGTCGGCCCCGCCTGCCGTTCCCGCGCCGCTCCCCTCCTCTGGCCACAGGTAGGACGGGGCGAAGCGGTGGACCGTGCAGGCCGCGAGTGTCGCGCGGCCGAGTCCCGTGAACGCGGCGAGGTGGTCCAGGGCGGCGGGGGCATGCAGCGCGTTCGCGGACGCGGCGCCCGCCGGGAGCAGCGCGCGCTGCCAGGAGGGCGGCGTCGCCGTGTAGTAGTTGGCGTGCCAGATCCGTCGCAGCAAGCTGTCCAGGCTCTCGTAGGGGACGGGATAGAGCCAATTGACGACGGGCATGGTACACCCCACGCGGCTAGACGACATCCCGCCACATGTCGCGGGCGGGTCCCCGCGCGTGGCCGCGCTGGTTGGCCCCGTCGGCGACGTGCGCTCTGTCATCGTCCGGCGCCGACGCCGACGCGAACGGGTTGGGCACGCCGCGCCGACGCCCGGCCAGCCGGTAGGCGTACGCGGCCGCGAGCAACTCCTCGTCCAGGTGCTCGCGGCCTTGGGCGAGCGCCAGGTGCGCGGCGCGGCGCAGCAGCGCCATGAGCAATCCCATCGACCCGCCCGATGCCACGAAGAGGCGCCGCGCCGTGTCGCGGGCCGCCAGGTGCGACGGCTCCGCCAGCGGCAGCAGGCGCTCAATCTCGGCCAGCACCCGCCGGAACTCTCCGATCGTCTCGGGCGCCGCGTCGTCCCACGCGAATGGATCCAGCGCGTAGGGGTCACCGAACAGACGCGCCAGCTGCGGGTTGGCGCGCAGGAGCAGTTCGGCCTCGTCTTGCAGCCCGACGAGCACGCAGGAGACGCGCGTTGTCTTGAGCAGCAGCTTGAGCCAGTTGCTTGCGTCCTCGAGCACGCGGCGGCTGTTGCGGTCGACGAAGTGCTGCAACTCATCCAGCACAAGCAGTTCGACCTGGCAGTCCGTGAGGTAGCGGGTCAGGCGGTCGGTGAGGGTCACGACGGTCCCACTGGTGGGGCGTGGGTCGCCCAGTGCGATGAGCAAGGCGACCGCCAGGCTCTTGACCGTCGCCGGCGTGGGGATGGTCGCGCGCACGACCGGGCGGAGCGTCCGCTCGCCGCACGCGTCGATCACCGCGACGGGCGGGTACGCGCGGGTATAGGAGGCGACGAGTGTCGACTTGCCGACGCCGGTGGGTCCGACCAGCATCAGGCAGGCCGGCTCGGCGGGCTGGCCGACGAGGCGTCGCAGCGCGTGGCAGTGCGCGATCTCGGCCCCAATGTCGGCCCAGCGGGGGTAGACGACGTAGACATCCTCCACGCAGGCCAGGCGGGTCGCCAGGGGCAGGGCGCGCACGTCGTCGGGCGTGGGGGTCGGCCGGTCCGGCGGGGCGAGGTGATCTGGCTGGTCGGGCATGACGCGTCCCTCCTCCCGCGCGCTCGTCACGGGCGCGGCAGCGTGTAGTCTCCGCCCCACCCCGGTTCGTCGTCGAGTACGTCCACCGCATCGTCGGCCGGCCGGGGGGGTGGCGGGAGGACGGCGAGGCGCGGCACGGCACGGATAGCGGGAAGGGGCGCGCTGGGCGTGGGGGCGACCACGGGCGGGGGCGTCGCCGTCTCCGCTGTCGCGCGGCCGATACCCTTTGCGCGGGCCAGCGCGCGACGGCCCTGGCCGCGTCGCGTCCGCCGGAACTCGTCGTCCACGATCCGCTGGATGCGCTCCTTGGCCGTGGCCAAGGCATAGATGTCGATCGCGTCCCGCATCGTGCGGAGCGCGTAGTCGTGGATGAGGTGATGCTTCCAGAGCGAGAGCCCGGCGGCGTAGGCCTGATCGATGGCGGGCACACGCAGCCAGCGGCCGTCCCCCGCCGGGTCGAGAGCGTGAAGCGCGCCGAGGTCCTCGGGGTCGTACTTGAGCGTGACCGTCGCTCCCGTACCGAGTCGGCGTCGCAGGTCATCCAGCGTCGGGCTCTGGTAGCGCAGGCACTGGGAGTCGATCCCCGTGCGCTGCAGCGTGCGCGTGGCCGCGCGGCCCAGCAGGATGCGCACCTCGGCCGCGTCGTGATACAGGGCGGGTCGCATGCCGGCGGCGACGGCCTCGTCCCAGCAGATGGCCGGGACGCCGCCCACGCCTGCGTGCCAGTCCCGCGCGTAGAGGTCGAGCAGGTAGACGTGCAGGATCTCCCAGAAGCGGGCGAGCGAGATACAGGCCGCGCCCGCCGCGTCATACGCGCCGCGCTGCAGCACGTTGGAGAAGGTCGTTCCCGGCAGCGTATGGATCAGCCCGGTGTTGTGCGTGCGGAACTGGCGCTCGATGGCGCCCTTGAACCAGGGCCGCCGCACGGGCGTTGGCGCGAGCGCGACGCCCAGCTGCGCGCAGGCGTCCGTCAGGTCGTGGCCGACCAGATGCGGCGCGTTATCGACGACGAGCGTCTCGGGCAGGCCGTAGACCGGCCACGAATGGGCGGTCCCGTAGCGCGCCCGCACGTCCTCCTTGGGGAGGATGCCGTGCAGCAGGCAGCGCATCGCTGCGGCGTAGCCCGCCGGCTCGAAGCCGACGTAGACGCCGTGGGGGAACCCGCTGTACACGTCGAGCGCCAGGGTGATGGTGGGCCGCCCGATGGGGAGCCGGTCCTCCTCGTCGACGAGGAGGAGGTCGAGCGTGGTGTGGTCGATCTCGACACGTTCCAGGATGCGGGTCGGACGCGGCGCCGGACGCACGCCGGCGTCGGCGTGGGCCTCGGTGGGGTTGAGTCGTCGGCGCAGGATGGTCGGCGCGCCGGCGCGGACGCGACGATGGATGGTCGCCCGGCCGGGCAGGGGGAGGTGATCGCCGGCGGCCCGGCCGAGATTCTCGTCGCGCACGCGGGCCACGACGAGGAGGTACACGTCGCGCACGGTGCGGTACCGGGGCGCGGCCGCGCACTCGGCGAGCACGCCCTGCACGATCCGTTCGAGCGCCGGGTCCAGGCGGCCCCGCCCCGGCCCACCCTGCCGGCGCGTGGCGGGGACGAGCGCGCGGATGTCGCGGCCACCCCCCTCGTAGGCGCGCAGGTAGCGCACGATGCTAGCCCGGCTGACGCGGGCGGAGGGGCTGGGCGACCGCGCGTCGTCGTGGTGGAGCGCCGCGATGTGGGCGTCGATGGCCTGGCGCGTCCGCGCCTGCGGGGGAACGGCCAGCAGAGGCTTGATCAGTTCGTAGCGGCGCCACGCCTCAGCACGATGCGTCGCGGGGAGCCCGTCAAAATCGGCGACGACCGCGGAGCCCGCGGGCTCCGACGTGGCGCGTTGGCCGGGGATCTCGAAGCGCACCTCGCCCCGCGCCCAGGCCGCGTAGAGGTCAGCGCGCGCCAGCACCGCCTGTCCCCCGAAGGGTTGGTTCTCGACCACAAGCTGGTCGTCGGGCAGGACCTGGCGCACCACGTAGACCTGCGCGTCACGCGTGTATCGCGTGCCCACCGTGAGCTGGAGCCGGGCCATAGCCCCTCCCGCCGGCGACGGAACGTCCTCGTCGTTGCTGCGACTATAGCAGAAGGAAGGGGCGTCGTGCTGCCCTTATGCACACCGACGGGTAGACGCACAAACTCTGAGACAACGGAGGGATGGGCGCACGATATATGAGACAACGGATGCGGAAACTGTGAGACAATGGGACGAGATGACGAGTGGATATGACGCAGGAACTGTGAGACGCTACACCAGGTGTCATGCGCGGCGGCATACGGGTGCCCCCCATGATGGGCGTACCGATCGGGCTGCCGCGGAGGAGGAGGACATGGCGAGGATGAGGGAGACGGAGCGGCGAGACGATGGCGTCATGGGTGACCAGGCCGACGGCCCGATCCTCGCGGCCGACGGCGCGGACATCCGGGTCTCGGCCCGGTCATCTCCCGCGCGCCACCCTGGACCAGCAACGCCGCTCCACGGCGGCGGTGTCGGATCGCGGCGTGCAGGGGTAGCCATCATGGCTACCCCCCTGCTCAATGATCGATAAGGCGCGGGACGGCTGGTAATTGATGTAGGATTCCACCGTTTTTGAGTTCTGTTCCGTCGTTTTTGATTCAGCCGTTCCACCGTTTTTGCACCGACCAGCAGGGTCTCGCTCCACCGCACACGTCGGGACATGTAGAACGGGATTGTAGGCGTGGCCGTCCCGTTCTACATGTCCCGACCGATCACGAAGAGCAAGACCCTGACCAGATGGGTTGTTCGGTGCGCCCGATCATTAGACCGCCGTATCGGAAGGGAAAACCATCCATGGCGACATCCACCCTCCGCGATATCTGTTTCGACTGCGCTGACCCCCACCGCGTCGCGCGCTTCTGGGCCAACGCGTTAGGGTACACGGTGCGCCCGCCCGACCCCGCGGACACGGCCGATGACCCGATTGCCCTCGCCCCCCCAAACGGCGGCTTGCGCCTCTGGTTCAACAAGGTGCCCGAGCCGAAGGTGACGAAGAACCGCGTCCATATCGACATCAACCTGCCCGACGAGGGGGACATAGGGCGTCTCCTCGGGCTCGGGGCGCGTGCCCTGCGCGCGATCCGCGACAACGACGGCACGCTGTGGTGGACGATCATGGCCGATCCCGAGGGCAACGAGTTTTGCGCCTTCCCCCCGCCCAGGGACTGGGGGCCGTGCGCCAACGCCTACCCGCCTGGAGGTAACCGCGACGTTGTACAGGCGGGCGATGAGTTGCCATAGGCCGGCATCAAGAATTGCGAGATAACGTTGGGCTGGCCTCACAAAGTATGAGACGGACGGCGCAGGAACGGTGAGACAGCGAGGTTGTTCCACCGAGATGATGAGAACAGGCGGGAACGATCAAGGGTGGGGTGTCATACCCTACCCTTTGGGTGAAGGGTGGGGTGTCATACCCTACCCTTGTGAATGAACGAAGAGAAGAAAGGATGCCGTCCATGACGACGAGTGACCCGGAGACGCGCGCCCTTGTGGTCGCCGATCAGCGCACGGTGCGCCTCGACGACGAGGGAACGGATATTGTGGCGGTGCGCGTGGAGGACGGATCGATCTACGTTCCGATCCGCCCACTGTGCGCCGCGCTGGGGCTGGACGCGAGCGGACAGATCCAGCGCATCCATCGCCGCGAGGCCCTCGCCGAGATGGTGCGCACCATCGCCGTCCCGACCGCCGGCGGGACGCAGGACCTCGCCTGCCTCCATGTCGAGGGCGTGCCCCTCTGGCTCAGTGGGATCGACACCAGCCGCATCAAGGAGGGCCTCCGTCAGAAGTTCGTGCATTTCCAGCGCTGGGCGCGCACCCGGATCGCGGAGGCCTTCCTCACCGAGACGGGCATCGGCCCGGTGCGCGACGACATGGCGTCCGTCGTGCCCGCCCGCCCCGATACGTCCGCGCTCGACCAGATCGAGTCCTTCGGCCTCGCGCTGGCCGCCTTCGCGCGTGAGCAGCGCGCCTTCGAGCTGCGCTACGCCGTTGAGCAGCAAGCAGTCCAGGGTGAGCTCGCGCACCTCGACCGGGAGGTCGGCCGCCTCGACAGCCGCCTCGACCGCGCCGCCGAGGCCTTCGCCCACCTGTGCGTGACGTGCAGATCCGGCTCGACGGCTCCGACGTCATCACCGACGCCCAACAGTCCGACATCAAAGCGCTGGTCCAGGCCATCGGCCAGGAGATGCAGCGCCGCGGCGCGCCCAATCCCTATCAATCCATCTGGACCTCCCTCTACAAGTACTTCCGTGTCCCGACCTATAGCCGCCTCAAAATCGCCCAATATCCCGCAGTTGTACAGTGGCTCGAGTCCTACCCAGGCGGGGCGGGGGGCGATGCGAACGCGGCTGCGGGAGCGGGTGACGCCGAGAGAGGCGACGCGTCCCCCCACGCACCCTGAACGTTCCCGGAGTGTCGAAAATAGGTGAGTAGGTGAGGGATTAATCTTTATGTGCAGATACAACCACCAATCAGGGGGCGACGTATGACCGATCACGGGACGGGCGACGCGGCGACGGCGGCTGCGGTGGTCATCGACGCCGCGGAGGCGCGCGGCCTCGCCCTCGCCGCGGCCGGCGCGCGTGCCGACGACTACGCGCGTGAGTCGCGCGCCGCGAATACCCGGCGGGCCTACCGGTCCGACTGGCGGGACTTCTCCGACTGGTGCGCGCACCATGGACGTACCGCGCTGCCCGCCACGCCGGAGACGGTAGCCCTCTACCTCGCCGCGCGCGCCGAGACCCTGAAGACGGCCACCCTGCAGCGCCGCCTGGCGGCCATCTCCCAGGCCCACCAGGCGGCCGACCTCGACACACCGACGACGGACCGCGCCGTGCGCCGCGTGATGACCGGCATCCGGCGCACCAAGGGGACCGCGCAGGAGGCCAAGGAGGCGGCGGTGACGCGCGACCTGCGCCGGATGCTCACGACGCTCCCCCCGACCGTCCGCGGTCGGCGCGACCGCGCGCTCCTCCTGGTGGGCTTCGCCGGCGCCTTCCGGCGCTCCGAGCTCGTCGGGCTCGACGTCGCTGACCTGCGCGTGCAGCCGGACGGCTTGGTCATCACCCTGCGTCGCGCCAAGACCGATCAGGCGGGGGCGGGGCGCCGCCTCGGCCTCCCCTACGGCCGCGACGCGGCGACCTGCCCCGTGCGCGCCGTTCAGGACTGGCTCACAGTGAGCGGCATCGCGGCGGGGCCGCTCTTCCGCGGCGTCGACAAGGACGACCGGATCGCGCCCACCCGGCTCTCCGACCGCACCGTCGCCCGCGTCGTCAAACGGGCGGCGGCGGCGGCCGGCCTCGACCCCGCGCGCTACGCCGGGCATTCGCTGCGCGCCGGCCTCGCGACGTCGGCCGCCGCCGCCGGCACGTCCGAGCGCGTCATCATGGCCCAGACCGGGCACAAGAGCCTGCCCATGGTGCGCAAATATATCCGCGACGGCTCGCTCTTTGCCCAGAACGCGGCGGCCGACGCCGGCCTCTGAGCCGCTGACCACCGCAGCCCCCCCTGTCCGAGAGTGCGTCATTGACATTGGTGCTCAATTAGACCGACATGCCACGTCTCGCAGCAGTCGGTGTTGGACCCCATTCGGATGAGTAACGCACGCCTGCAATCGGGCATATGGAGCCGACGTTGGAGAGCACCTATATCCTTCGGGCACCCTCTCAATGTCAATGACGCACTCTCCCCTGTCCTGGCTACCGTGCTCATCCGTGCGACGGAGCACAATGCTCCGTCGCACGGATGAGCACGGTAGCCAGGACAGGGATGAACGATGGAATTACCGATCGGCCCTGTGGAGGCGGACGGGAGCGCGCGCCTACGCGCCGATGTGCCTCTACGCGTCATCATCGCGTTCGATCAGTTGACGGACGAGGAGCGGCGGCACGTCCTCGGCGCGCTGGAGCGGATCGAGCGCGAGGGGCTGAGCGCGAGGGGACTGGACGTGACGCGACTCGGGGGCGCGCTGCCCCTCTACGCCCTGCGTGCCGCGCCGACTGTTGTCGTGATCCTGCATGCGGAGCTGGGACGAGCGGTCGAGGTATGCGACATCGTCCAGCCCGCGACGCTGGAAAGCTTCGCCCATGCCGGATAGGGCGCCCACGGGACGCCCTGCGCCCTGGCGGCTCGGCCCGGTGGCCTGCACGGCCGACCTCGACGCCTTCGCGCGCCTGCTGGCGGCCACGCCGGACCTCGCGGAGAAAGCCGACATCCTGCCCTTCTTCCGCGCGCACCCCCATCTGGCCGCGTTCTTGGGGACGTACGCCTACACGGCCAACACCGTCGACCGACTCGCCGTCGAGGTGGGCCTGTTTGGCCACTTCGTCGTCGACATCGTGGCCGGCAATCAGGCCAAGAAGGCGTATTGCCTGATCGAGTGCGAGGACGGGTTCGCCGATAGCATCTTCAGGAATCGCCGGCGACAGACAAGCACCTGGGCGCCGCGCTTCGAGCAGGGTCTGAGCCAGATCGTCGACTGGATGTGGCTCCTCGCCGATCAGGAGCACAGCCTGGCGTTCGAGGAGCTGTGCGGCCCGCGCCCGATCGAGTTGACGCTTCTGCTGCTCATCGGCCGCGATAGCGGCGTGTCTGTGGCGGACCGACGCCGTTTGGAGTGGCGGAGCCGGCACATGCCGATCCATGGGCACCGGATCTACGTCTACACCGACGATAACCTCCTGCGCGACCTGCGCGGACGCCTCGAAGACGTCCGGACGTATGCGACGAAGCCGCCCTGAGGGCCCGTTTCCTCGGTGTGCGGGCTTGTCTAGGGGGAAGGCCGCCGCCCTGAGCCAGGTCCCCTACCGCCGTGCGGGACCCGCCGCGCCCTCGCCGCGTCGCCCCGCGTGGCTGTGCCGGCGACATGGCTCATCCGCGTTGTCTTCCGCGCCGGATGAGCCCCGTCGCCGGCACAGCCTGCCCCCATCCCCGCCACGATCACCCCCCCGCGCACCTGCGTCGGCCACCCCTCACGCAACGTCGTGCGACGCCGACCGCTGAGCGGGCGTCCACGCCAGCGCACGCCGGGACGCGACCACAGCGCCTGTCCCGCGCGGTGTGACGGAGCGTGGCTACGCGTTATGACAAGTAGCGGCGGTTCGTGTCGCTGAGACGCGCGCGCTGAGGAGGCCCCTGACGCGTTGTCGCCGGGGTCCCTGACCGACGAGACCTCACGACGGCGACGCCCCTCCACGCGGCTGTGGATCTCATACACGGGCACAGGCCGCCAGGCAAGGAGCCGTCGCCCGAAAAAGGACGCTGCCCTGGTGTGCGTCACCGGACAAACAGCGGGGCAGCACCTACGGGAGGAGACCCGGTGGCCTGACCGGGAAGCGGGCCGCCGGGCTGATCTATCCCGTCGCTGCGTGACCCCTCTCGTCTACCCTTACCCTGTCGCGGCACGTCTCCAGCGGTAGATGGACGCGGACGGCATGGACGCGCCACCGCACGCGAGCGGCCCGGCGTGCCCGGCCCGCCTCGCTCCGCCCCCGCAGCACGAGCCCGCCGGCGGCAAGGAGTGCCAGGAGACCGCAGGCGATCACGTCCAGCCGCAGCGTCCCCCTAAGAGCGGGGCGCACACGCCAACGACAAGCACGACGATGGCGGGCACGGCCAGCCACAGACCGCCATCCACCAGGTGACCGGCGCGCGCCATTCGCGCGCGATAGCGGGTCTCGGCCTGCCGTGGAGCCGCAGGTTTGGTCGTCGGCGGGCGTCTCGTCATCATAGCGTCATCCTCCGCACGGGGCGTCCCGCGCTTATCCTGTCCCTCTATACGTACCACCCACACGCGACCGATGCCCGCGCTTATCCACACCGACCCCCCGCCACGGGCACGGACGCGCGCGGCGCGTCCGTCGCGTGTGTGACACGCGCCCGCGCGCACAGGGCAGCCGTACGCCGCTGTCTCCCGCGTGACGTCCCGCGTGTCACGACGCGCGAAGCGGGGGCCACCCCGTCACGGGTCGATCTGCCAGGCGCCCGCCTCGTACACGAGCCGGCGTTCCGCGCCCCGTACCACCAAGCGCGCGACCTGGGCCGGGAGGCCGTCGAGCACGCGCATGAGGTCATCGCGGTCGCGGACGCGCACGACGACGAACACCCCCTCCGCCTTGAGGTGGAGGGTGGCCGGGGCCAGCGTCTGGTCCGTCGTCGAGGCTTGGTCCGTGTCCGGCCCGATCCCCAGCGCGGCGACGAGCGCGGGGACGACGCCCGAGGGGGCCGTCGCCGGGGCGACGAGCCGGGCCAGCGGGAGCGGCGGCCCGGCCACGGCCAGCAACAGCGCGCCCCACGGGGGCGTCTCGTCATCGCGTGCGGGTAGGAACACGCGCCGCTCGACCGCGACCCCGGCCGCCCCCAGCGCGGCGGCGAGCGCGTCCACGGCGTCCTCCGCGATCCGCCCCGTGGTCAGCGTGACGAGCCCTACCGGAGCATCGTCCGGAGCGTCGCCGCGCGTTTCGTCCCTGTCTGCGTCGGTCATGCCTCTCAGTATAGCGCCGCGCCGGACGCCGGGCGGGTACCGCTGCGGCCGGTGCCCAGGCGCCGCGCCCTGTG
>JAABUW010004181.1_pt1 | contig 19776 bp, 18 predicted proteins | sample 5560081 | NCBI WGS metagenome assembly JAABUW01 (sample SAMN10711882, study PRJNA513363) | rock metagenome | isolation source: Antarctica rocks | place: Antarctica: Victoria Land, Knobhead sud
AGTCTGCATTTGCGGAGGTCCACCACCGCAGTGCTGTGATGAATTTGCCTGCTGGGTGAAGACAGGCGAAATAGGTTTCACGCTGATGGTGAAGGTGTGCATCTTCTGCTTGCCGTACCCTACCGGCCACCATAGCTCATATGGCTTGCTGAGCTTCATCTGAACACATGCACAGAGAACTGCAACTTCAGCAGTCGTGTCAGCAGTCAGCAGTCAACATCAGCAATCATTTTGGTAGACAGCAGTCATGTCAGTAGCCAGCACTGAGGCATGCAGACACATGGGTGCGGACACATGGGACAGGTCCAGGGTGGCAAACTCTGCCAGATCAATTTGCGAATCAATCAACTTGCGTACTTAAGGCAGTAAGAATTTCTGGCATTTGGCTTATGATTCCCGCATGTTGATGCAGCTGTCTGCCAACATAGGGTGTCGTTTGGTGATGTGCAGGCCAGCATATACAGGAACTTGAGGCGCCACAAAGGGGCCCAAGGGGGTCAGCCCAGGGAGGGTGAAGCAGGCATGAAAGCAATGACCATTGTAAGCAGGGCATATGTGCTTCAAGATAATTCATATCTATACGCCATTGCAAAGGTCAAAGAACAACAGCATAAGACACCTCACTGTGTGCTTCACAGATTCATGCTCTGTACTATGACGGTGCCTGAATGGCATGTTCAGGCTTCATAACAGCAATGACGCTTGCCAAGGCAATTGGAGGCAGCAGCTGCATGATGACCTGAACAGTGTGGATCTGTTGGCCCTCCAAAGAGGACTCCACAGCTTGCTGTGCCATCCAGTTGTGATTGTCAGCTGAGTGGATGCAGATTGTGGCCTGCTGGTCTATTGCTGCCCATTGTAGCTGAACATCAAAGTACAGTGTGATGCGATGCCTGAGGCTGTGCTGCTGGCGCACATTGGCACCTGCACTACATATCACAATTGAGAATATATATATACATACATACATACATGTATATCTATATATGTATACTTGTATCATATTTGTATCAGTATACGACATAACATATGCCACGATATGTACATGCATTTTTGCCATATATAGCGTTGTGGCACTGTTCAGTTTCTGCAGAAAAGAATGAAAGTAGCCTTTCTGCACAGGTAACAATGGCCTGCATTGTCACTCCAACACAGGTTTGTCACCATTTTTGGCGAAAATGCTATAAATTTCTACAACATCGCAGCAGTGACAGGATTATCACAAGGTAAAAGACTCTTGTCCAGCAAGGTCTGCAATATATAAGGACTGACATGCATGCAACAGAAACCACATGCATGGATTGCTAAAGTCACTCCTGTGACGCAACAACACAAATGGCAAAACAGCAGCACATCACATATGTCTACATGCAACAAACCTGCTATGAATGCTCACCCAATATATACACAGAGTCGTGGCCCACGAGTACAACACCCCCATATATTCCAGCAGGGGCAAAGGTGGGTCCCCAATCCCAGCCAAAGTCTGCAGGAGGCTTCCGCAGGAAGTTGTAGTGAGGGGTCATGTGCGGCAGCTGCAGGTGCACATGCGATGAGGCAGCAAGCACATCAGCCATACTGAGTAAGCTCAAAGGACACAAGACAGAATATTGATAGCACCATGTGTCTAAGAAGACACGTGATCAGCTCAAGAGACAAGCTGTTCTGAAATCAAGTGTTACAAAGGCTGCAGACATGCAATTACATATGCATGCCACACAGTGAGTAGAACATGCATACGTATGCCAAAGAACGATATATATGAACTTTGTGATCGTGATTGAGCTGATGCAACTTTATTTGTTGTTTGCAAGCACACGTGTGTACTCAGGAGAGCACACACTAAGGCAATAAGCAGAAGGCAGTAAATAGAAGGAACTAAGTGCAATAAGGGATCAGTGCATAGACTTACATACATCGTGGGGACTTCATATGGATACGCATCGTAGCGCTTTTGTGCAGCTCTGGATGCTGGATGGATGAGTATGTCAAGGGTGTTCTTGCCTTGCTGCAGCAGGTGTTTTGCAGCAAAGCAATGTTCCCTGCACAGCCAGAGTGCTAAAACACAGAGCTGAAATGAACTTGGATGATGTCTGATTGTTAAGGGTATGCCTTTGCTTGCAGCTGGCTGTATATTGTCGGTCCTCAGTTGAAGATTCACCTGAAGGCGTTTGCAGGCTCTGCAACAAGTCTTGAGTTGACAAAGATCTGTGAGTCTGTATCCAAACCCATAAAGTGCAGGTCGAGTTGGCGGAATGCCAACGCCTCAGGGGATACGTTGAAAGTTGTGCTAAAGTTCCAGGTGTCTTCCGCAATCCAGCTATAAGTGAGCTCATGGAATCTGCAACGCCTGCTTTGTCAGGGCGTGTGATCGGGTCTTCCTATAGAGCATCACCACACTCACCCTGACAATGGGCGTTCAATGAACCCCTGCTCATAAAGTGTCTGTAATGCGTAGCCCGGGACCCGAGTGGGAGTGCTGATCGTGCCATTCAAGTTGCTTAACGTCCACCCGTCTTCAAGCTGATCCACAAACGGCGGTGCCCGACAACAATGCACAGACTGGACAGCGACAATGACATATACCAAGCAGAATGTCACGTGCAGCACGCCCAGGTCCAGCATTTTGTCACTTCAGCCATCTGGTCTTGGTGCCATGGCAAACGCGATCAATATTGAAATGCCGTTTCATCTCCTTTCTTGCACACTGATATGATCACTGGCTGTGGAGAAATTCCCCGCTGAAAGTGGTCACAATGCGCTGAAAGACCGTTACTACTTTGCGAAAAGCGTCGCTGCTCGATAGATTTCACCTGCCAAACTTCTCAAGTGAAAGGATTGACAAGTGTGCAGTGTCTGTAAACCGTCCAGCCTTTGGCTGTCCAGAATGCTGGGAGCCTTTGCTTGTGTCTGGTTGTGTGACTGTGGCAAATGCTGAAATCAATTGCAGAGCATGCATGCTAGCACATTGCGGAGAGAGAAACCCCTGAGAGTAACAAGAGACAGGAGGACGTGAAACCAAGCTACACAGAAAGTCACTCATCTTGCAAGTTGATGTTCAGTTCTGTAGACACAACCTTTTGGTTGAGATTATGCTGAAAATGCTGCGTTAACCAGGCAAGCACATTATGACATTTGGGGTGGTTGTTCAAGCACATGGAATCTGCAGCAAAACAAAATGCATCTGAGCCTGTACTAGATAGGCGCACCAAAGCCCACAAGTGTGCAGCCCAATGGTGCCTGTCACACAGCTTGCTGCACCTCATTCTGCAGCTCACTACTCAGTGCCTTGTATTCCTCAGACTGCCGGATAGTCTTATACAGCTTCTTGATCAGGTGCATACAGCATTCCCGCAGCTGCACTGCCTCATGATGATCGGCTACAGCCAGAATGCTACAGCAGATCTCTGGGATCAACTTGTCCTGCAGAGCCTTCTCTGCAACGCACACTAGATGCTGCACATCATACATGCAAGCCATGACCAGCAGCTCAAGGGCATACCCAACTTCTGCCTGCCCACCAGGCCAGTTGACATCCCCAGTGTAGAAGTACTCCAGAAACAGCAGCGCCGTGCCATGAGAAGGGTAAATACTACAAGCTTCACAGCACAGGCTCTCATCCATGGCAAAGGAGGTATGGGATGCAGACCACACAGGGTCCCAGCGCCTTGCTAGCACTTTGCAGGCCTTTGCCACCACCTGCCTGTGGGCATGTATCTCCTGACCCTTGACCAGGATGATGGCGTCTGGATAGGCAGCCGGGTTGTTGAAGTCACCCTCAAGGTATTTGGCCACGCTGGTGGATGCTGTGACAGGGTTGTCATGTAACTGCCTAACAGATGGGGCACCGTCACGCAGGTCTGTGACCTTCAGCTTGTCTCTGAACCATTGCTTGACTGCTGGCTGTTTGTTGAGCAACCTCAGGAGCATGCTGGGCACTTGGTATCCTGCAGATTGCAATTTCAGGACCTAAAGGTTACATCTTTTCCATAAGGATCCATCTTATAGTTAATTTGATGTTACAGATGATGATGATGATGATGATGGTGGTGGTGGTGGTGATGATGACGTGATGTGCCAGAAAGTCGTTCTGGAAGCACAGAAAATGGGATTTGTGCAGCTGTACAAGGCGTGCATTCTTGATGGCAATGTCATGCAGACTCCATGCAGCTATACAGATGTCTTCTACGTCTTGCCCATGATGCGGTCTAGACCTGTGCTGTGCAGCTTTGGGACGAAATGCTTTACTTTGCTTGCCTGGCAAATGTGTATAAACTGCAAGCACAACTGCATGCCCACATCATCACTACAGGTCTGTGCATGCATACAGGTAACTACATGCTAGTCAGCTGCAGCCTACCATGATGTGTGTCCTCCTCCAAGTCATAGCACAGCTCACTTGGCACCACAAACTTGCTGCCCTGTACCAGAACCCAGGGCTCCTGCCCAAGCCTGTCTGTTGTCTTGCCCAGATCTGTGTCTCTGCCTTGCCCCACTGCTAGCTTCTGACCAATGCTGTTGACAATGAACATGTACGACTGCTTGATGTCCTCCAACAGGGTGTCTGATAGTGGGTTGCTCATCTGCTTTGAGAGGGCCTCAAAGTGCCCAGAAGCAGTCATCTTCAGCATGTGGTCCACCACATGCTCAAACACTGGCTCTGCTGGTAGGCCCAGCCTTCCACGCAGCGCCTTAGTGTCCCCATGGGCATTGTCAGTCACAGGGACTGCAAGAGCCACCAGGCGATAGTGGTCATGGTCTGCGCTATCTGCCAAAGACACAAATGCTTGCTGGCCGCTGTTGCTGCTGCTGCTGCTGCTGCTGCTGCTGCTCTTGTAAGGGAACTGCAGCTCTGCTTGTTTGAAGACTGCGCAAGCTGAGATTTGGGCCTTGGCATGAGTCCATGTGTACCCACCTTGGTATGCCGCCACATTGGCATGCAACATGTTGACCAGGCTCCATGACAGCCTCTTGATGTCATCTCCGGATCTGCTCTGGCTGCTGCTGAGCTCTGAAAAGCGCTGGGCACATTCCAGGAAGAAAGCCGGATCAGGTGAGTCTTTATGAGCCAGGCCGTGCCGCTTTAGCACTGCCAGGCGCTGTGGGGTGGCATACACATCAGGGAGCAATGTGTAGCCTGATGCGCTGTGCTTACTGAACAAGCTTCTGAACGAAGCGCTGGTGCTGTCAACGCACCTGCTGATGGCGTGCAATCTGCCAGTGACAAAGATGTTGCTGAGGGGGCTGATTGTCAGGCCTGAGCACAAAGCAAGCTTGTCAAGAGTGTGCAGAAGGAGGGACTCTGCGCTGTTGCTGGTACTGTTGTTGTTGATGGCAGGTACTAGGCTGTGGCGCAGGAAATCTGGCATAGTTGGGGTCTTTAAGTCCGACTGCTTCAGCAGCAGCTGCTGTGTGTTGGAAGCTGTGTGGTATCTGACAGGGAACCAGGGAAGCAGCTGTCTAAGCTCTGCCATATGTGCTTCCCAGCTAGCGTCAGGCAGCAGCCCAAGCTGCCCATTCGGTAGGCAGTGACATGCGGCTGCTGAGTCACCTCTGTCATCTTCAAAGACTGGGCACTGCATCAGGATCTGCCATACAGGTGTGAATTGGCCGCGCGGCGCATGCACATGGTTCGCAAGCAGTTTCCTTGCCTCTTGAAAGGTGCCATTGCCCAACCGTCTTGGTGTCACCAGCTGCTGCAAGGGCATGCCGGGATGGCTGGATAGCTTGTCCAGAGCAGCAGTAATGGGCTCAGCCCCATCAAGATTAGACACAACACTGTCTGCTCTTGCATCTGCTATGCAAAGGCACCCAGTTGCTGACAGGGTGGCTGCAGCAGTGCTTGACCAGCTACCAAGCTGTGAAAAACTGAGTGCCCGTGTGTCTCTGCAGTGAGTCACTGACGCCAAGCGATTGCCAGTGATGGGCACCAACACAAAGGAGTGCAGCTTGGCTGGCACTGCAGACATGTTCCTTGACACGAGGGTCCAGAAGTTGTCAATCCATTTCTGGCTTGGGTGGCATCTGCCACTGTCCCCTGAGCGGTCACAGATGTCGCTCTTCCATGTGCTGGGCAGGCTGTTGGCCAGGTCTTGGATTGTTGGCACCAGCACATTCAGGCTCTTACTCTCCAGCAAAGGTACACCTCTGTGCTTTGCCCTGCAGAACCAAAGACAGCCTTTGGTACTTGCACTATTTTGGTGCAGCAATTTCATGACATGACACTGTAGTTGTGATATAGCAGTTTGTACGCACTTATAGAAATACTTGCGGCAAACTGCTAGAAACAGTACCAACACCAAGCAGAAGCCTTTAGTAACATGCTAGTGCGTGACTAATGCCCATGACACCGTTAACAAAATCTCGACATGTCTAACTTAAAGGATGCAAGGTTCACATCAATCACGCAAAAGCTGATGACAGGCATACTCTGATGCCTCATGCAATGCACATAGCAGAACTTGCAACAAGATCACATACTTTGCCATTGCAGCCCAGGCTGGTGCATGCTCCACCAGTTGGTGCTTGTTGGCCGCCATCAAATCAAAGATGCTTCTGGACTTTGGATCTGTGAAAACAAAGTATTTGGAGCTTCCAGGAGAGTTCCACTTCATCTGCTTGATCGTGTTGTCGCTGAGCAAGATCAGGTGAAGATCATGCAGATCTTCAAATTTGTCATCACTGATGACATAGCTGAGGACTGCAGAGATCTCTGAAGGCTTGACAATGTTGCCTTTGGACCTCAGAGCTTGCCTCAGGTTGCTGGCGCTCAGGAAAGTGAGTTGAACATTGTCTTTTTCAGCTGCTGCTCTGATTGCCTGCATGTCAGCAGCTTTGTTCAGCTTTTGCAAAGTCACAAGGTATGTAAAGGGGCACATATACACTGGCAGCAACTGCAAGCCTCAGATGCTGTGTAAAGTATGCATTTGTATCAACTTGTTAAGTCTTATGTCCTTGTGAAAGCCTTTGTCTGTATGTCTCTGTGATTGTCTGTGGCAGTGTCTGCCTGTATGTGTCTGTGTTGGTCTGTAGCTTTGTCTGTCTGTATGCCTGTGTGTGCATTCTTGTATGACTCACAGTAGACTAAGTGTATACCCTATTTCTGCGGCTCTGGGGCGACATGCGAGCTGGCATGCAAACGAGGTTCCATGAAAGAGGTTCCATACAAGAAGTTCCATGCAAGAGGTTCCATGCAAGAGCTTCCATGCAATACATTCCATGCGGACGAGGTTCCATGCAAGACTTTCCATGCAAGAATTTCCACGCAAGAGCTCCCCTGCATTATCCAATGGGATGCAGGCCTCTGGAGTCATACCTGGAAAGCATGGTCTGGAAGCTCGGGAATGAGCAGTCCAGCCCGCCGTGCCACATCAACCACCTTCTCAGGAACTGCAACATGTGATGGGAGGAAGCACGCTTCAGCTGTGCTGACCCATTTGCCGGGTTTGCCTGATCCTGCCGACTGCTTGGCTGCTGGGACCCACAAGACCTTGCTGCCTTGACTCACTATGCACTTGACAGTGGCAGCTGTAACAGAGTCTAGCAGCCTAGGCTGGAAGGAGTGGGCAGTAGGCCACAACCTGCGCGAATAGGGCAAACTCAAGAGATGACTTGGGTGCTTTTGTCAAGATGATTGAATGTTGTATACCGGCGATTGCCAAGCCATGATCAGAATTTGACCTTCAGCATTGCAGAGACTCGAACAAGGGCAGGAGACAGAGGCTGTGAAGTTTTGAACTGCAGACCTGTACACTTTTGCTGCGTTGCTGCCAGAGCAGCTGCTTGCAATTGCGGCAGCATAGGCCGGTGCAATGTCTTCTGCGAGCACCCGTATGTTTTCGGCCCCCTACAAACAAGCTACATTGTCATTTATTGTGACAGGAACATGCTGCCATCATAATATGTATATGCAAAACTGGCAGCGTAGAGCATAGTTGCGCCCAGAGTCGATCAGGGGTTTCATAGCAAGGTCAACAAATATGCAGGGTATGTCAATGGCCTTACAACAAGGTCACCAAATGTGTATGGCAACTTGCACCTCGAAGGTAATAAGATGCATTGCAACTTGCACCTTGAAGGTGATGAGATGCATTGTCACTGACCTGTCCCCCGTCACCTTCGCCTGTCCAGATTGAGCGTCTGTCAGCAGAAACAAGAAAGGCACCATTGATGTGCACAGGTAAGCAGGTGCCCTCTAGTGGCAAAGCCATAGTGCTGTACACCTTGCCAGCAATAGCAGGCAATGTGTTGGTTCTAGCTGCAGGACCTTCATTCAGGAGTACTGCCACACCTCCTTCAGGCCTGCCAACTGCTGAAGAGTTGACTGATTTCAGCCAAATCTTATTGCTTTTGCTGCTGTCTGCATGTTGCAAGCTGAGGCTGAGTTGCTGTAGCTGGCATGTCTGTATTGCGCTAGGCAAGCTGCTTGTGGTCGCAGCACACTCATGCAGAAGCGTGCATGGGGTCTGTACATCCTCCTTCATGTAGACTGAAATGCGCTTAACATGCCTTGTGAACAACAGCAGATCTGGTGCAGCTTGGAGGAAGGTGTGAAGGGTGCTGACAAACTGTTCAGCTGTGAAGCTGTTGCTGCTGATCATGCTGGCTTCTGCAGCTGCTCTGGTACGCAATGCCAGCCTGAAAAGGGTGCCTGGGTAATGGCCTTTGAGAGCAAGCGCTGGGACTGATGGACACTGCTGGGTGAAGGCTAGAAAGGGCTCAAGCTGGCCTGGACAGTCATTGGCAACGTCCACAAAATGCTCATCCTGTGGAGTCACCAAGTTCCCGAAAATTGATTCCAGCTTGTCAGGCAGGTGGGTGCCGTGAGGGTCCAATGTCAGCAAGTGATCGCCACTGAGCACCTGAATGACGTCGGCCAGGCTGTATGCAGTAAGAGCACCCGTGCCGAACTTGCCAGTTGTTTCTGTATCCTTAGCTTTTGCGCTTTCGCCCACGTTGAGGGTGTAGCTGGTCCAGTTGTCCTGGCTGAACTCGGCGTCGTTGCAGATCCACAGAGCAAGACCTTGCAGGACCGCCATGCCTTCGCACAGCAGCCCGTCGGTGCTGTAGCAGGACTTGTCCAGGCACACGGTCAAGTGTGTAGCTTTGGCGTCGTCTGCGTTAGCTAGCAGCTCCTTGAGGCATGTACTGGCACTGCCATAGTCTCTGATGTTGTTCCTAATGCAGGTTGTGAACTTTTCTCGATGCTGCAGGCGGGTGTCCCACCTGCAGGTGCTACGAGGACGCCCAGCAGAGGATGCCATATCCTTGTCAATGTGCAGAAGATGACTTATTTTTTCGTACTGAGATACAGCGAATACTACTGCACAGGACACGGTCCCTCTGTGCACGACCCTATGCACACCAGCGTCAGTATGCGAAGATGCATTGGGCCTCGTCTTGGACCTGCCACCGCCGTGTTGAACACGGGGCAAGGTGACTCAAGTACTAGTCAGCATATGTTATCGTTAAGGCATGACATTAAAAATAGCTGTACAGCCCTTTCTGGCACGTCCAATTGCTGGAAAGTTTCCAGTGGAAACAAGTACACAAAAAAACTTGCAATGCAGGTGCTACAATACAGTGAGCATGGCCAGCTGCAAATATACTGCAGCAGTGTCTGATTTCCAGTTTATCAAGGAAACATACTGCAGCAATTCAGCAAATCTACGAATTGGTTGCAACATAAGCTGCACGTGCTTGCGCATGTCACAAGCCCTATCTCTGCATAGACACTGTGAAGCCCATTCGAAACAGCTGCTGGCAGCTAAACTTCGTTTCAGTCCAATGAGTGCACCCTAGCCCTCTCTTTCTGGACTGGGAGCTGTCCCCCTATAGTTCACAGCACAGCCAAAAACATCCCAGAGTCTGTTTGATACTCCTGCTGGTCTGCCACCGCTGGTAGATGCTTGGTCTTTCCTGCCTCCCAGCTGCTGTGGCTCTGCCACCATTTTAATCTGCCAGCTCAGCTCCTTGATATGTTTTTGAGCAGCCTGAAGCTGTTGCCTCATCATGCGCAGCTCAGACTCAGCTGTTGATGCTCGCCGAGTCTGCACTGTAGCCACAAGCTCTGTCTCCTCAAGCCTGCAAACAGATGCGTCATTTACATTTTGTGTCCTTGAGGATTGTCAGGGCAGTCAACAGACAATGACTGAAAAACGGCATGATGAATGAAGTGGCCTCACAGTGGCACATGCAGATGTGACAAATTCTGCACTGCAAAATATTCTGAGAGCATCTCATGAAAGCATTGCCATTTCTACAGTGAACACCTGTCACAAGTGGCTGCTAAAGCATCAACGAAACAGCACACCCCTTGCTTCTGCTTCTGAGGATGTACGCTGTCAGTAATGATTTCAGAGCTTTCAGTAAAAACACATTGCACAGCACGAGGCCTGAGGATGACAGAGCTTCTACAACATACACTGCATGTCACTTCGAAATCTGAAATTTACATACCTCTTCTGCAAGCTGTCACCATTGCTGGCAGCAGCTGACTCAGACTCTGAGTGAGTAGGCATGCCCGAGACATCCCCAGCTGAGTCCCTCTGAGCCACGACATCAGCCAGCTTGAGACTGAGTTCAATCTTGGCCTGTTCAGCAGACTCAGCTCTTGCCTCTGCCTGAGTCAGCTGCTGCTGAGCTTCCTGTGCTGCACCCTCAGCATCTGCCACCTTCTGTGCAGCTTCTGAAATACGATCTGCAAAAACTCACATGCAGTGGCCCATTGTTGCTTCACATGCAACCTGGTGCATGTAAAGCGTGGTTTGCTGCTTTGATGGCAACTCAACTGCTCATGTCTATCAGCAAAGGCTAAAAGGATGTACCAATCCAGTAAATCAGAAGCTAAACAAATCACCAGTACAGGTCCAAAACAGGGATCAAACTAGTAAGTCAGAAGCCAAGTACACATACAAAAGCAGCGATTCATACTGCATGCAGACCTCACCTGAAACAGCAGCTTGCACTCTGCGCTCAACTTCATCTGCAGATGCCAGCTCAGCAGCAGCTGCTGCAGCAGCTTCCAATGCTTGCCGTTCAGAACTCCAAGCAGCCGTTGCTGCAGTCATGGAGCCTTCGGCCTCCGCCACTTGCTGCTGCAAGATCATGATGCTGCTGTGGGCCTCACGTGCTTCTTCTTGAGCCCTTGCAGACAATGCCCGCTGCTCTTCCACCTGTTGTTTAGCTTCCTCTGCTTCCATCCTTGCCTGCTCAAGGTCCTGCACCAAAGGTGCATACACATAAACAACAAAGTAAGATACGCGTGACAGTGATAGGTCTAGAAAGGTGCTGGGACAAAAGACACGACTGTTGATTGAGCCACATCTATGTGCCAAAGTGCTGAATGGGTGAAGCACAGATTTACATGCAGCGTGCAATCAGGATAAGCAGAAAAGGAGCTAAAAGAACAGAGGTAGCAAATAGCAACAAAAGAAGCTACAGCATCGGTGGTCATACCTTAACAGCATTGGCTGCTCTGGTTTGGGCAGCTTCAGAATCCCTGAGGGCCTTTGCCACCTGTTGCTCAGCAGCATCGGCTCTTTCCCTGAACCCGTCCTCCTTCTTCTTGAAAGTGCCATTCAGCATCACAAACCGCTTCTGACGCTCAGCCGCGAGTGCCTTGAGCTGAGTCACCTCGACTTGAGCTGAGTCTAGAGCTGCTGAGGAGGCTGAGGCCTGAGACTGAGCTTCCCTTGATTGCCTGTGGAAAGGTTGCTACATATTGACATGACATACATTGCCCTTATGACATGCACTCATGACCAAGAGAGTATAAAAGAATACACAGGGATGCTTCTATACAACAGCGCTGCACCTTCTGACCAACATCTGCAGAAAGAAGAGCTCCAGACAATGCAGCAGCATTGGCTAAGAGCTGATGTGGATGATGCTGCATGCATGTGCTGCTTTTGAAAGTGTGATGAAGAGCAATGCAGACCCAGTCTTGAACACTGCCTTAAACATGAAGACTCCACACCCCAAAATGAAAAATACAATGTGTACTAAAGCACCTCAAAACACACAGCCTACACTTTGAGTTGTTTGCAGGTTTGCAAAACATGGAGCAGAGCCCCAACAGGCAGGCAGGTTTACCTGTCCAGGTCTTGGTTCTGCTGCTGCAGGCGTTGCACTTCTTCTTGGAGGTCGGAGGAGTCCTCTGTTGTCTGCTGAAGCTCCTGCAGCTGCTGCTGAATCTCCTGGAATCATGCAACAGAGTGCTCTAGAAACAGAGCAGAAAACATTGCAATGGCTTTGTTTGTACCAGAGACCCCTCAGAGACCTCTCTCTGCAGCTTTGCCTTTTCTGCTAAGCCTTTGTACATGCAATCATGTATGCTGAGTGGTGCCTTTGTGACAAGCAACCCAGGTCAGCAGTAGATAGGACTCACAGCATTCCAGCCTGACCACTGCACATACTCTGTTTGAAATATGACATTGAAACAAACAAGTACCAACTGCAGCTTGACACAAGCTGAGTTGCCAAGCACTACTGATTAGAGTCTCAGATGAGGGATGCAGACGTTGAGTGCCTGTCTGTGTGTCTGCTGTCTGTCTGTGTGTGCTGTATGTCTGTATGTCAGTGAGTGTCATGCTGCTGTTGTCTAACATGTCAGCAGCGTTTGCAGAAACTGCATCACAGCAAGCAGCCAGAGGAAGTTCTTTCATGCCTTTTTGTCATGGCATGTCAAGGTTGAGACTGTTCGTCAGCAACACAGGCGTTGGTGCATGTATGTACAGCTACAAGTACAAGGCTTGGTGTCAGAGACTGCCTGTCTTGTAACATTGCTGTGCTGCCACATGGCTATCACATGGCCACCAGGGGTGCTCTTCATAATGATAATATGTCTTAATTGAATGGTTCAGAACGACGACCATTTCATTCATGTCAAGTACAGCTGTGGAAGGTAGTCTCATTTGTTCTCACCTCATGTGCAGCTCTGCTCTCCTCAAGCTGTTGTTGCAGCTCAACTTGCACAGCTTGTGCTTCCTGCTGAGCTGCTCCTCTGGCATCACTTGCAGCTGCTGTAGTGGCTTCATCCAGCCGAACCTGCCAGGACTGCTCAGAAGCCTTCAGAGCTGACTCAGCAGCTGCCTGCTCTGACTCAAGAAGCTGACTCAGGGAGGTGAGCTTGGACTCCAGAGCCTCAGTCTGAAGCTCGGCATCAGACAGCTTACTCTCTGCAGATCTGCGCCTGCACAATTACAGCATTTCTTTATGGTATATCATTTTCACCCGTCTCAGATTTTTCATAAACAGAGAAAGTGATTGCAAAGCCAACTTACAACAGACAAACATCAGACAGGTGAGCACTTGACTAAAAGGATTCGTATCCTGCCTAATGATACAGTGAGAATGCAGTCAAAGTGCTGGTTGCTTGAGTGACAGTGGCTATAACTGTAACAGCTGAGTGACATTTTGCAGTTTGGTCTAATTTGATGTTCATGGGTCAGCAGCTGCAAAACAAGTGCAACCGGCCAGAGCATTTGCATAGCATAGATCATCTGTGTATGTTGTGATTGAACCATTGCAAAGACAGGTAGGCACACCTCTCAATGGCAGCCTTCAGTGCAGCTTCGGTGTCCTCTCTGACTGACTCCAGCTCAGCATAAGCCTCCTCAGCAGCCTCCCTCAACTCAACAGCTTGCGACTCAGCCTCCTGAGCTTGCCTCTGAGCAGTCTTGAGGCTCTCAGTGGTGAGCTTGACCTCAGCTTGAGCACCTTCCCTGACAGCTTCCAATTCAGCCCTGGCGCTCTCCAGCTGCCGCTCTAGGCGGGAAACACTGTCATGCTCCCCATTTTGGCGGGAAGCCAGGTCAGCTTTGGCGCTTTCAAGCTGCTGCTGGAGACCGGCAACAACACCCTCATGAGACATATGGCGGGATGCCAGCTCTGCTTTGGCGCTGTCAAGCTGTTTCTGAAGTCTGCTCACATCTCCCTGCTGAGACTTTTGGCGGGAACTGGCATCAGCTTGAAGGTTTGCTTGCTGTGCCTCCAGCTCAGACTCAGCTGCTTGGAGCTTTTCTTGCAAGTCTGAGCACTGAGCATCAGCAGCTTTCAGCTGTTGAGTCAGCTCACTCTGCATGCCAGCTGCTGAGTCAGCCTCCTCCTGCTTGTTAAGCAACTGCTCTTCCAAGCTCTGGATCTGCTGCTGATAATCTTGCATTTGCAACTGAGCTGACTCCAGGTCAGACTGAGCATTTGTCAGACGCTCAAGTGTGGAGCTCAACTCAGCTGTTTGAGCTTGATGACTGGACTCAGATGACTGAAGCTGCTGACTGGCTTCCTGCATGTCCTTTCTGACAGCACTCAGCTCAGACTCTAGAGCGTCAAACCGTGAGTCAAACTCTGCCTGCTGTTGCTGACTCTGCTGGCGCCACACCTCTTCTTTGCTGTTTACCTCAGACTGCAGTGACTCAGTCTTGGCCTGGTACTCAAACCTGGCAGACTCAAGCTGTGAGTCATGCTCAGACTGCGCCTGCTGACTCTGCTCATGCATCTTTGCCTCAGCGGATTCTAAACCAGACTGTAACTGCCGCACCTGCTCATGCACATTCAGCAGCTTGTCCTGCAGCCGCTGCTCTTCTTCTTGGTGAGCCTGAGCTGATTCCAAAGCCTTGTGCAGCTGCTGCTGAAGCTGACTCACTGTGGAAGCCTGCTCGTCCAGCTGTGCCCACAGCTGAGTCACCTGCTTTAGGTGACCAGAGGCATCAGTCTGCTGCACAGACACTGTCAAATGCACAGGTGACTCATTTTGACTAACAGCTGCTTCTGTTTGTGGCGGCTGCTGATGTTGCTGCTGCTGCTGAAGCTCAGCTGTCAAGGAGGCAATTTGTTGCTGCTGATCTGTCAGCTGCTGCTGAAGCTTCTGTACCTGCTCAGCACGGTTGCTGTCAGCATCAGCATGATCAGCAGGTGCTGGAGAAGCTGGTGAGTCATCAGCCTGAGCCATGTGATCATGTTCATGTGACTCTGCTGGTGAGTCAAAGAGCATGTTGATGACCTTGGTGTTGCCCTGCCCTGGTTCAAAAGGGGATGGGGGGCTGCCAGCATCAGCCCTGTCATAGGTGCCGCCGTGGAGAGGGCTGTCAATGACCACAGAAGGGCTGTTGGCTGCAGCCCCTTGCTGTTGGCCCAGAGGAGTGCCCTGCAATCAAGAGCAAGTGTCATTTCATGAGTTTCAACTACTTGACCTTCTGACTTTTGGTTTCCTGACTATTATATCAACTTGGATGCATCACACTGTGTCTAGGACCCTGTGTTGCACAGTACATACTTGCTGCTCAAACTCAAGCCAAGGAATTTAAGACAGACAGCTTGTACAAAGCCACCCATGCATGGCCAATCACGCCCTGTGCAAATCTGGACAGGGATGATGAAAAACCTTAACCAATGTTGTCCTGACCCAAGAAGAGATGGCCCTGACAAATGATGTCTTGCACCGGTGCTGCCCAACAAGCTGTGATGTTTCGCCATTTGAAACACAGGTGCATCGGAGAAGCAAACTGGTCTGCATTACAGTAGTTGCCATTCATGAAGCTTTGTCTGCCAACAGAGGCAACGTTGACTCTTAACAATCATGCCATCAGCACCCAGTACAATAGTGTTGCACAGTGCTACCATGTGCTTATGTCATGAATAAGATACTGCTTCTGAGGAGCTGCTTGCATAGACCATAGTCCACAGGAATAAATCTGCAAAGTTGCAGTTGTCACATTGGTCCATTTCATGCTATTGCACTGAAAATTTTGATTCATTGCTTGAGTGCATTGTGATTGATTGTTTGTTTGTGTGCCAAGTTTGATTGATTGCTTGTATGCATTTTGATTGATCGGTGTGCCATTGAATTGATTGTTTGTGTGCCGAGGGAGCGCATGCGCATGGCTCGCCTCAGCCTACCATAAATTATTCTGTAAACATACCCACTTGGAGTAGTTTTACCCAGGGCCGCAGGCAGAGCGCAAGGCGAGCAGCGAGGATAGCTGGTTGGCCTGCCTGATTACCAACCCAGCCCGAACAGGTAAGTATGATTACTCAGTGCCACCTGTCTATTCATATACTACAGTGAAGTTGACTGCACAGTGACCAAGTATGGGCTGGACTTCGAACCCTAGACCTGCTGAAGCCCTATACTTATTGTAACAGAATGACCACAGTATGCAGATAGAACCAAAGCAATCTCCTGCTTTGGTTCCCAAACACCACTTTCTCGCGTCAGTATAGGTTCAAAGGCTGCCTGTTCCAGCTTTAAGCTGAAAATTGCAGTCCAACAAAATGCTGACATACCTGTCAGTGGCCATAGGGCCTCCAACATATGGCCACTGTTTTCGTGTACAGCTGCAAAATGTGCTGTCATCAGTCCGGAAGCGCTCGCCTGTTGTTGTACCACTTGGTCATACAAATCAGGTGTCAATGATGTGTCACAGGCAGCAGAGGTTTAGAATTTGGAGTTGCATCGACATGGGTATGCATGTGTTCCAGTGAGGCTGTATGTGAGCAGACCTCTGAGAGTCGAGTGCCAGCGGGGACAAGCACAATCTGCTGGAGGTCCAATGCCATGTTGCCTGGCAGGTCTGGGTGTGCTTGCATGATGGGTCCTGCGTACCTTCGGGTAACCTAATCAGCCTGCGCCCTATTCTTAAAAGTAACACACAAATACACAAGGCAATATCAGCTATCCCTGGGTTTACTCCCTGCATCTCATTGCAGATGTGCATGTAGCTGGTTATGCCTCCAGAGATAAGTGCAAGCAATGTGCCTGAGAGCTTGTGCAAATCAGACAATGTGCAGAACATGCAAGCAATACTCAGCACAGGCAACATGGCCAGCAGTTGAGCATCGTGCTGAGCTGCATGAACTGCTTGGCAGACAACTGTGCAGCTTGTTCCTAGGCTGAAGCTACAGATCAGCAGCAGGTTGGTACATGCACCCAGCACTGGTACCCGCGTAAGGGTCACATCATAGCAGGAGACCTCAACCACTCCTACCTGCAAGTGTTATGACTGCTCTGAGTGTATAGAGAGCTGGGCTGAGAGCAGCCACCAAACACCAACAGCCCAGACTTGGGTTCCAGACTAGGGGTACCAGACTAGGGGTACCAGATTTGGGTTCCAGACTAGGGGCACAGGGGTACCAGACTACGGGTATCAGACTAGGGGTACCAGACTAGGGGTACCTGATTAGGGGTGCCAGACTTGGGTTCCAGACTAGGGGTACAGGGGTACCAGACTAGGGTACCAGACTAGGGGTACCAGACTAGGGGTACCAGACTAGGGGTACCAGACTTGGGTTCCAGACTAGGGGTACAGGGGTACCAGACTAGGGGTACCAGACTAGGGGTACCAGACTAGGGGTACCGAAGTGCAACCTTCGCCTTCTTGTGCTCTGCCAGGAGCATTGCCAGTGACAGAACAGCATTGTCAAGATCCTGCACATAACATGCATACCCATGGTGGCTCTAGGAATTGTGCAAGGAGCTGATTTCACGCACCAGTGCCGCATGACCTTGTGAGTAGCATGCATTGCAGTGATAGTTTCATAACTGCGCAAAAGAGAGCCTGCACAGAGCTTACAAAAACCGCTGCTTGACTTGGTGCATGAGTGAACATTTTACAATGACATTCACAACACAAGTATGGCTGATCTGTGACTCAACTTGCTGATCCTCTTTGCTCTCACTGATGCATGGATCAGGTCATGGTAGGCTACATAAATCTCTGTGGTTCGAGCTGCAAGAGTACTGTACCTTGGATATGCCGTGCATACATAAAGTAATATGACGCATGGGCTCACGTGCTTCAAGATGCTGCAGCCATCAGGCGTGCATGTTACATTTTACTGTCATAACTGCAGATGATCAAACTTCAGCAAGTCAACCATGCTGTCATGCTATTGCCTGCTATATCTGAAATTTTGTGCTGTCGTCAGCATGGGCCTATTGAGTGCAGTAAAGCGTCAGTGTTACTTCCCACATCTGCAGCTACATTTGACCTTCAGCTCTAGACGCACAGCCACCACAGGTACACCTGACTGTTGTTTTGCTGCTTGTACTGGTCATGCAACGGTAACATGGCAGTTATGTGGTCGGCAAAAAGTGGGCACTGAAGCAATTCTGACCTTGGGTGAATTACTACTGCTTGCACTTGATTGAAGAATGCTTGTTAGCGAACATGTCCACATTCTGCTTCTGGCTGCCAACTCTGTGCAATCCACCACCAAAAGTCAGGACTGTTGGACTGAGCTGGCCCAGCAGAAGCTATGAAGCCAGTCACAACGGTGTCAAGCTCAGACGCAATGGATGGAACATGGCCTGCCAAGAGGTGCGAATGCTGATAAAGACAGCACTTGCACAACACACGCTGTCACACTTGTACATCTGCATTGGAACTGCAATAAGAACACTGTACAGGGTCAGACTGCGGCTTCACATCATGACACAGTCAACTAGCCCCCAAGCCCCCAACAGCACCTTTAAAACAGCTGCATTGGCTACGCAGCTCAATGTCATGCAGAACATGATATGCACTTTCATTAACGTAGCAACCGTGGTGGCAAATTGCTGAAAGCAAGCTGAGTTGCAGGTCAACTTCAGCAGGACAGACAGGCATACACACAGATAGACGGACAGAGTGACAGACAGACAGACGAAGAGACCGCTAGCGCTTTGTATCACACTGCATTTGTGCGTCACAGCTGGGTGCTCCCTAACCGGCAACACTCACGGACTACTCTGTGCCCTGCTGTCTGACCTTGGTTACCTTCTGATCCAGGCATTTTTCCAAGCGCTACAATTGTACTCTTGGGGATTTGCTATGACCCAATTGTTTCGAGACGAAGAGAGAGACAGACACACACAGACAGACAGGCAGACAGACAGACGATATCCATGACACAGCAGGCATTGTCACAAGGCGTCAGCATAGTACAAGCATGATTAGACAACCTCTTGAGACTCAGTGTGTGCATCGCATGCATATGATCAAACTCAAAATGTCAAATTGGATGAGCTTTGCTATGATCCTACAGGCTATGCGCTTCATCTCAAAACTATGTCAGAAGATTAACTCAACATGCTACATATTAAACTGAATTAGCAATTCATATCTATTGAAGAGGTTGTTCCAAACAGTATCAATGCCCAATCATAGGCACTTCTGGAACACATGTGTACTAGCTGACATTGCCACTGACTGCAAATGCATCATCATGCCTACAATCCAATCTAAGCCTGCAAAATTTCAACGTCACATAAAATACTAAGCTGAGGTTGGAAAGCTGGCTTGACCAAACTCTAGGTTGACCTATCTGCTGGCATACGAAAACAAATCAACGAACTTACTCTACATCCATGTGGTTGTGGAAAACAGCATCCCAGCCATCTCTGCAACCTGCCAAAAATAGAGGTGCTCACACTCACTGTGTCTGGATCTTTGTCGGGCAGCTCTTGTGCCTCTATCTCACTAACTTGTGACACAATCTTGGCAATATCATATACAATAGCTTGACGTTGGTGAGAACGTGTACAGCTTGTCCAGGCTTGCAGTAGTGTGCCTGTGTACCAAATCTTTGGGTGAGGTTGATTAGACGCTCAAGAATTTCTCATGCGACATACCAGAGTAGTGAGCCTCAGGCACTGAAGTCAGGAAGCTGCGTACAATGAAGCATGTGCCACTGCCGCCCTGGTCTGTGCAAGTCAGCTGTGATCTTAGAGACTGTGGGCTATGTGATATACATATCGTTCTGAGCACGCATAGAAATATGATCAGACGTGTTGTGATT
>JAABUW010004182.1_pt1 | contig 19768 bp, 20 predicted proteins | sample 5560081 | NCBI WGS metagenome assembly JAABUW01 (sample SAMN10711882, study PRJNA513363) | rock metagenome | isolation source: Antarctica rocks | place: Antarctica: Victoria Land, Knobhead sud
CAGTCGCGCATCGCCTCGTTGATGGCATCCTTCAGCGTGCGCGAGCCGGTGGTGACCGGCACGACGGTGGCGCCGAGCATCCGCATCCGGGCCACGTTGAGCGCCTGGCGGACGGTGTCCTCCTCGCCCATGTAGACGACGCACTGCAGGCCGAGGTAGGCGCATGCGGTCGCCGTGGCCACCCCGTGCTGGCCGGCGCCGGTCTCGGCGATGACCCGCGGCTTACCCATCCGCTTGGCCAGCAGCGCCTGCCCCAAAGCGTTGTTGAGCTTGTGTGAGCCGGTGTGGGCGAGGTCCTCGCGCTTGATCAGCACCTGGGCACCGCCGGTCTCGCGGCCCAGCCCCCGGGCCAGGGTCAGCGGCGTCGGGCGCCCGACATAGGTCCTCAGCAGCCGGTCGAGCTCGGTGCAGAAGCCGTCGTCAGCCCGGGCGTCGGCGTAGGCCTCGGTCAGCTCGTCCAGCGCGGCGACGAGCGCCTCGGGCACGAATCTCCCGCCGTAAGCGCCGAAATGCCCGCTCGCGTCAGGCAGCAGCGCGGTCATCGCCCCGACTGCGGGGTGGCCGGATGCGCGCCGGCGGTCACCAGGTCCGCGACGGCCTGCCGGGGCGTGCGGTTGGTGACCAGCCCCTCACCGACGAGGACGGCATCGGCGCCGGCGGCGGCGTAGGCGAGCAGGTCGTGCGTCCCGCGTACGCCGGACTCGGCGACCGTCACCACGTGACTGGGCAGGCCGGGGGCGATCCGCTCGAAGATGCTGCGGTCGATGTCCAGCGTGCGCAGATTGCGGGCGTTGATCCCGATGACCCGGGCGCCGGCGGCCAGCGCCCGGTCGGCCTCATCCTCGTCGTGCACCTCGACCAGGGCCGTCATCCCCAGCGACTCGACCCGCTCCAGCAGGCCGACCAGCGTGTTCTGGTCCAGGGCCGCCACGATCAGCAGGCACAGGTCGGCGCCGTGCGCCCGGGCCTCGTGCACCTGGTAGGCGGTGACGATGAAGTCCTTGCGCAGCACCGGAATGTCGACGGCCCGGCGGACCGCGTCGAGGTCGTCGAGCGACCCGCCGAAGCGCCGGCCCTCGGTCAGCACGCTGATCACCCGGGCGCCGCCGTCGGCGTAGTCGCGGGCCAGCGCAGCCGGATCGGTGATCGTGGCGAGCTGCCCGCGAGAGGGGCTGGCGCGCTTGACCTCGGCGATCACGCCGACCCCGGGCGCCGACAGCGCGGAGATGGCGTCGAGTGCAGGCGCGCAGCGGGCCGCCTGGGCCTTGACCTGGGCCTGCGGGCACCGGTCCTGCCGCTGAGCCACATCAACGCGTACGCCGACAAGCAGGTCGTCGAGCACACTCACAGGCCCTACCCCCTCGTCGGCCGTTCCGGTGACACTACTCACTGCTACTTGTTGTTCGAGCCACGAGGGGCAGCCGGACGGCAAAACTGGCGCCGCCCTCCGCAGCCCGACCGGCGACGGCCCGGCCGCCGAGGCGCCGGCTGAGCCCGTCCACCAGCGCGAGGCCCACCCCGGTGCCGACCTGACGCACGCCGCGATAGCGCTCGTAGAGGACGGAGCGGTCGAAGGCGACGGCCAGGTCGGCCTCGGTCAGCCCCGGACCGCCGTCGCGCACCTCCACCACCGCCTCGCCGGCGTCGACGCGGACGGCCAGCACGATCGGCCGGCCGGCCGGGGTCACCCGCAGCGCGTTCTCGGCCAGGCCGTCGACGATCTGGCGGACCCGGGTCGGGTCGGTCTGCACGCGGACCGGCGCCGGCGGCAGGTCGGTGGACAGCAGCACGCCATCGGCCCGGCAGCGCACCGACCAGACCCGGGCCGCGTCGGCGACCAGCCCGACCAGGTCGACGTCGGCCAGGTCGATCCGGAAGTCCTGCGCCCCCAGCCGCGCCAGGTCGAGCAGGTCGGCGACGAGGCGCTCCAGCCGCGTCGCTTCCGCAAGCACCGTCGCGCCCACCGGGACCACGTCGGCGCCGGTGGTCACCCCGTCGGCGAGTGATTCGGCGAATCCCTTGACCGCGGTCAGCGGGGTCCGCAACTCGTGGGAGACCGACAGCAGGAACTCGCGCTGCCGGCCTTCGCTGTGCTCCAGCGCCGCGGCGAGGGAGTTCAGGGACTCGGCGACGTCGGCGACCTCGGCCGGCCCGTCGGTAGTGAGGCGTACGTCGCGCCGCCCGCGAGCCAGCTCGTGTGCGGCGGCGGCGGCCCGCTGCAGCGGCCGGGCCAGGCGCCGGGCGAGCAGCACGCCCGCGGCGACCGCGACCGTCAGCCCGGCCAGCAGCGCCAGGGCGTTGCGGCGCAGCAGCTGACCGGCCCCGGCGGCCTGCGAACGCGGCTGCGCCAGGACGATCGCGCCGCCGTGGTCGAGCAGCCGGGCCTCGACCAGCACCGTCTCGCCGCCGATCCGCATCCGCTCCGACCGATCGCCGGGCAGGTGGCCGGCCGCGGCTTGGCGGGCCAGGGGGTCACCGCTGACCGTGCCGTTGCGGCTGACCCGAGCGACCGCGATGCCCTGGCGACGCAGCAGCGTGGCTAACCGCGGCTGGGGTTGGACGGCTGGTGCGGCGTCATTCGGCTGGGTGCCGGCGATGATGTCGGCTTGGCGGGCCAGCGTGTGCTGGGCCTCGTCGTCGGCGGCCCCGCGGACCAGGCCGTAGGAGACCAGGCCGGCGATCAGCACTGCGACCGCGGCTACGGCGGTGGTCACCAGGGCGATCCGCGAGGCCAGCGACGGTCGGCTCACGGCGCCTCGGCGGAGTAGCCCACGCCTCGTACGGTGCGGATCGGGCTCTGCGGGCCGAGCTTGGCGCGCAGCTGCGCGATGTGGACGTCGACGGTGCGGGTGCCGGCGGCCGCGGCGTAGCCCCACACCTCCGACAGCAACTGCTCCCGGTCGTACACCCGGCCCGGCCGGCGCATCAGGTGGGCCAGCAGGTCGAACTCCGTGGTGGTGACCATGACCTCGGTATCGGCGGCCCAGACCCGGCGCCGGCCCGGGTCGAGGCGCACCTCGCCGAGGGTGAGGACCGGCTCCTCCCCCGGCGTGCCGCCGCCGCGGCGAAGCACCGTCTTCACCCGGGCCACCAGCTCCCGGGGGGAGAACGGTTTGGTGATGTAGTCGTCGGCCCCGAGCTCGAGGCCCAGCACCCGGTCCACCTCGTCGTCGCGGGCGGTGACGAAAAGCACCGGGGTCCAGTCGCCGGCCTGGCGCAGCTGGCGGCAGACTTCCGTACCGTCGAGGCCCGGCAGGCCGACGTCGAGGACGATTGCCACCGGGTGCAGCCGGCGGGCGGCGGCCAGGCCCGCTCGGCCGTCGGCCTCGACCTGCACGCCGAAGCCCTCCCGGGACAGGTACAGGCGGATCAGGTCGGCGATCGACCGCTCGTCCTCGATGACCAGGACCAGCCCCTTGCCACCTTGGGTCACCCGTGCACCTCCGCCCGCCGTTGCCGCGTTATCCCGATAGTGCAAGTCGAGCACGCTCAGCCGACGGTCGGGTCCTCCCCCCGGTCCAACGCAGCCCAGGCGTCCTCGGTCCGCGGCCGGCCCGGCGCGTCGTACCGGGCGCCGAGCGCCGGCCACCGGCGGCTCCGGACCACCGTCAGTACGCCGGCCAGTGCGACCAGCAGCCCGCCGACGACGGTCAGGCCGGGCCCCAGCAGACTCCCGCCCAGCCGGGTCACCGCCACGGCTGCGATCGCCAGCCCGCCCAGGATCAACGCGCCCCCGACCGCCAGCCTGGTCCAGCCACGGGCGGCCAGCAGGGCGACCACGCCGGCCAGCGCCACCAGGGCCAGGGCGTGTGCCAGCGGAACCAGCTCGGTGCCGGTCGTCGCCTGCGGGGCGGCGCCGCGCGGCGGGGTGAACCACCGCTGGCGGCCGGCCAGAAGGACGACGAGCGACCCGGCCAGGGTGAGCAGGCAGGCCGCTGCCAGCTCCCGGCCAGGCCGGACGGCCGCCGTCGGACCGGTCACGACACCGGCGCCAGCGTCGCCGCGGACGCGATGGCCTGCAGCACCGCCCGGGCCTTGTTGAGGCATTCCACGTGCTCGGTCTCGGCGTCGCTATCGGCCACGATCCCGGCACCGGCCTGGACGTAGGCGACCCCGTCGCGGATCAGCGCCGTCCGGATCGCGATCGCCGAATCGAGATCGCCGGCCACGTCGAAATAGCCGACCACTCCCCCGTACAGGCCGCGCCGGGTCGGCTCCAACGACTCGATGATCTCCATCGCCCGGGGCTTGGGCGCACCGGACAGGGTGCCGGCCGGGAAGGTCGCGGCCAGGGCGTCGTAGGCCGTCGCGCCGACGTCGAGGTCGCCGACCACGGTGGAGACGATGTGCATGATGTGGCTGAAGCGCTCGACCTGCATCAGCTCGACCACCTCGACCGTGCCGGGGCGGCAGATCCGGCTCAGGTCGTTGCGCGCCAGGTCGACCAGCATCACGTGTTCGCTGCGCTCCTTGGGATCGGCGAGCAGCTCGGCGGCCAGGTGGGCATCGGCCTCCGGACTGTCGCCGCGGGGCCGGGAGCCGGCGATAGGCCGCATCAGCGCCCGGCCGTCGGCGACCTTGACGTGCGCCTCCGGTGACGAGCCGACCACGTCGGTCCCGTCGGGAAAGCGCAGCAGATACATGTACGGGCTGGGATTCGCCGTCCGCAGAACGCGGTAGATGCTGAGCGGCTCCGGCACCGGGGTCATCTGGAAGCGCTGGGACACCACTATCTGGAACGCCTCGCCGGCCCGGATCTCCTCCCGGGCGGACTCGACGGCGGCCCGGAAATCGGCTGCCGTTGTCTGCGCGTGGTAGCTCGGCTCCGCGCTCCCCACCGTCGCCGCGGTCGGCGGGGTCGGCTTCGCCAGCGCAGTGGTCATGGCATCCAGCCGGGCCACGGCCTCGTCGTAGCGCCGGTCCGCCGCCGCTTCGTCCGAGCCGCCGTCAGCGCCTCCGCCGGCAGCAGCACCGCCTCCGCTGCCGTCGGCGCCGCCGCCGCCGATCACGTTGGCGACGAGCAGCATCGAGCCGTCGGCGTGGTCGAGAACCGCCAGGTCGCTGACCAGCATCATCGCCAGCTCCGGCAGACCGAGGTCGTCGCGGGCCAGCGACGGCAGCCGCTCGAGCCGGCGGACCGCGTCGTAGCTCAGGTAGCCGACCAGCCCACCGGTCAGCGGCGGCAGGTCCTCCCGGCGCGGCGAGCGCAGCCGCTCCAGGGTGTCGCGCAGGGCGACCAGCGGATCGGAGTCGGGCCGGTCGGGGAAGGGCTGGGCGCCGTCCCACCGGGCTTGGCCGGCCCGGCCGGTGGTCAGGGTGGCCGGGCAGCGCACGCCGATGAAGGAGTACCGCGACCAGACCCCGCCGTGCTCGGCTGATTCCAGCAGGAACGACCCGGGGCCGCCGGCCAGCTTGCGATAGACCCCGACCGGCGTCTCCCCGTCCGCCAGCAGGCGCCGCGTGACGGCCACCACCGGCTGCGCCGCGAGCAGGCCGGCGAACTCGCTCCGTGCCGGGTGGACGCTGCCGTCGTTCACCTACTGGCGCCCAGCAGGACGTCGGCGTCGAAGCAGGTCCGGTCGCCGGTGTGGCACGCGGCCCCGGCCTGATCGACTCCCACCAGGACGGTGTCGCCGTCGCAGTCCAGCGCCACCGACCGGACCCGCTGCACATGCCCGGACGTCTCGCCCTTCACCCAGTACTCCTGGCGGCTGCGGCTCCAGTAGGTGCACCGGCCGGTCGTCAGCGTGCGGTGCAGCGCCTCGTCGTCCATCCAGCCGACCATCAGCACCTCGCCGCTGTCGTGCTGCTGGGCGACGGCCGCGAACAGGCCCTGCGCGTCGCGCTTGAGCCGGGCCGCGATGCGGGCGTCGAGGGGCATCGCGCCATTGTGCCGGGTACGCCCCGCGCCGGTCGCCGGCCGGCTGACCCCTTGACGGAGCGGCTGGAAGTCATCTAGCGTTGAACTCATCATCAGATGAGTTTTGGAGGCGGCATGACGAACGCGGTGGAGGTCGACGACCTGGTGGTCGACCGACGAGGGCGGCGGGTGCTCGACGGCCTCACCTTCGCCATCCCGGCCGGTCAGGTCACCGGGCTGCTGGGGCCGAGCGGCGGCGGGAAGACGACCCTGCTGCGCGCGCTGGTCGGCGTCCAGCGGATCGACTCCGGCCGGCTGACCGTCCTGGGGCGGCCCGCGGGGTCGCCGGCCCTGCGCCGGCAGGTCGGCTACGTCACCCAGGCCCCGTCGGTGTATGCCGACCTCACCGTCCGGGCCAACCTGCGCTACTTCGCTACGGTCGCCGGCGCCGACGATCCGGCGGTGAGCCGGGTGCTGGAGCAGGTCGGGCTCGCCGACCGGGCCGGTGATCTGGTCGGGCAACTCTCCGGCGGCCAGCGCGCCCGCGTCTCACTGGCCGCCGCGCTGGTCGGTTCGCCGCGCCTGCTTGTCCTCGACGAGCCGACGGTGGGCCTCGATCCCGTCCTCCGGCGCGACCTGTGGGCGCTGTTCCACCGCCTGGCCGCCGATGGCGCCACCCTGATCGTGTCCAGCCACGTGATGGACGAGGCGGCCCGCTGCAACCGGTTGCTGCTGCTGCGCGCCGGCCGGCTGGTGGCGCAGGACTCGCCGGCGGACCTGCGGCGCCGGACCGGCACCGACGACCTCGAACAGGCGTTCCTGTGGCTGGCCGAACGCGACACCGGCGACGATACCGACCACAACACTCATCGGGACACTCGTCGGGACACTCATCGGGACTCCACCCACCGGGACGGGGCAATGGCATGAGCGTCCGGATCACTCTGGCCACCGCCGCCCGGGTCCTGACCCAGTTGCGCGCCGACCGACGTACGGTCGGACTGCTGCTGGTCGTGCCGACCGTGTTGATGATCCTGCTGCGCTACGTCTTCGACGCGTCGCCTGCGGTCTTTGACCGGATCGGCCTGCCGCTGCTGGGGATCTTCCCGTTCACCACCATGTTCCTGGTGACGTCGGTCGCGATGCTGCGCGAGCGCACCAGCGGCACCCTCGAGCGCCTCCTCACCACGCCGATGGCCAAGCTCGACCTGCTCTTGGGTTACGGCATCGCCTTCGCCGTGGCCACGCTCGCCCAGGTCGCCGTGGCCGGAGCGGTCGCCTTCGGCTGGCTCGGGCTCGACGCGCCCGGAGGCGCTCTGGCGGTGCTGCTGATGGCCGTCGCCGACGCACTGCTCGGCATGGCGCTGGGCCTGCTGGTCAGCGCGTTCGCCGCCACCGAATTCCAAGCCGTGCAGTTCCTGCCGGCCGCGATCCTGCCTCAGCTTCTCCTGTGCGGGCTGCTCACCCCGCGCGACCGCATGCTGAGCGCCCTCAACTGGGCCAGCGACGTGCTGCCCCTGTCGTACGCCGTGGACGGCCTGTCGCGGCTGAGCAATGCGGGCGGGCTGTCGGGCCGGGTCGCCGTCGACCTGGCGGTGGTGCTCGGGTGCACCGTGGTGGCCCTCGGGCTGGCCGCGGCGACGCTGCGCCGGCGTACCGCCTGATGACCCGTACCGGCCGGCGGCCGGGCGGGACCGACACCCGTGAGGCGATCCTGTCGGCCGCCCGCAAGGCCTTTGCCCGCGGCGGCTTCGACGGGGCGACCGTGCGTGGCATCGCCGGTGCGGCGGGCGTCGACCCGGCGCTGGTGCACCACTTCTTCGGGACGAAACAGGCGTTGTTCGTTGCGGCCATGGAATTTCCGGTCGACGTGGGTGCCATCCTGCCGGCGCTCCTAGCGCCCGGCGTGGACGGGCTGGGCGAACGGCTGGTCCGCCTGCTGCTGTCGGTGTGGGAGTCCGAGCGCAGCCCGTTCATCGCCCTCATCCGGGGTGCGGTGAGCCACGAGGAGTCCGCGGCGCTGCTCCGGGAATTCATCAGCCGGGAGTTGCTCGGCCGCGTGGCTGCGGCCGCGGAGGCCGACCGCCCGGAGCTGCGCGCCACCCTGATCGGCTCGCAGCTCATCGGGCTGGCGATGGCGAGGTACATCATCAGGATCGAGCCGCTGGCCTCGGCCGATGCCGCCACGGTGGTGGCCGCGGTGGCGCCCACGGTGCAGCGCTATCTGACCGGACCGCTGCCCTGACGTGTCCGTCGCAGGTGCGCGGGTAGGTGCCGGGCCGTGACCACTCTGCCGCTGGCCCTGCTGCTCCTGATCTTCGTCGCCGCCGCGGTGGCGATCTGGGTGGCCGGCGTACGCCTGTCGAACACCACCGACGTGCTCGACGAGCGACTGCACCTCGGGGCGGCCATCGGCGGGACGGTCGTGCTCGCCATCGCTACCAACCTGCCGGAGATCGCGATCACGGCGAGCGCGGCGCTCAGCCACCAGATCGGCATCGCCATCGGCAACATTCTGGGCGGCATCGCGATCCAGACCGTCGTCCTGGTCGCGCTCGACGCCTTCGGCATGAAGGTCAAGCGACCGCTGACTTATCAGGCAGCCAGCCTGGTGCTCGTCCTGGAGTCGGCGCTGGTGATCAGCGTCCTAGTCGTCGTCGTCATGGGGTCGCAACTGCCGGCCCACCTGTACGCCCTGCGGGTCAGCCCGGCAGCTCTGCTCATCTTACTGATCTGGGTCGCCGGGCTAGTGCTGCTGGCGCGGACCGGGCGCGGGCTGCCCTGGCACGAGTCGGGTGAGGCCCCGGACAACCAGGACAAGCCGCGCGGCCACGCTCAGACGACGAAGGAGGCGGCCGCCACCAAGAAGAGCATCTCCACCGCGCGGGCGGCCCTGGTCTTCGGCCTCGCCGCGGCGGTGACGCTGGTCGCCGGCATCGTGCTGGAGCGCAGCGGCGAGGCCATCGCGACCCGGATCCACCTGACCGGCGTGCTCTTCGGGGCGACCGTGCTGGCCGCCGCAACCTCGCTGCCGGAGCTGTCGACCGGGCTGACGTCGGTCCGCCTCGGCGACTACCAGCTGGCCATGGGTGACATCTTCGGCGGCAACGCTTTCTTGCCGGTGCTGTTCATCGTGGCCGACGTGCTGTCCGGGCGTTCGGTGCTGGCGCAGGCCCAGGCCAGCGACATCTACCTGACGGGGCTTGGCGCCCTGCTCACCGCGGCCTATGCCGCCGGGCTGATCCTGCGGCCCACCCGAAACCGGCTCGGCATGGGCCTGGACTCCCTCGTCGTGCTCATCCTGTACGCGGTCGGCATCGTCGGACTGATCGGCATCGCCGGCGGCTAAGTGGCCGGGATCCACCGGGTCTGGCTCATCCAGCTGCTGTGCAGGTCGGCGTACGGCCCGGGTGTGCTGACTAAGTCGGCGTGCGGGCCGCGCTGCACGACCCGGCCCCGGTCGACCACGATGACCTCGTCCGCGGCCTCGGCCGTTGACAGGCGGTGGGCGATCGCCAGCGTCGTGCGGCCCCGGGTCAGGGAGTCCAGCGCCCGCTGCAGCCGGACCTCGGTGGCCGGGTCGACGGCGCTGGTGGCCTCGTCCAGCACCAGCAGGTCGGGATCGGCCAGGTAGGCCCGCGCGATGGCCACCAGCTGGCGCTCCCCCACCGACAGCGACTCCCCGCGCTCTCCGACCTCCGTCTGCAGGCCGTCGGCCAGCCCGTCGACCCAGTCAGCCAGGCCCAGCTCGGTGAAAGCGAGCCGGATCTGGCCGTCGGTGGCGTCCGGACGGCCGTAGCCGACATTCGAGGCCACGGTCCCCTCGAACAGGAAGCCGTCCTGCGGCACCATCACCACCCGCCGGCGCAGCGAGGCGAACCGCACGGAGGTCAGCGGCACCCCCGAGATCAGGACTCGGCCGCGCGAGGGATCCATCAGCCGGGTCAGCAGCTTGGCGAAGGTGGTCTTGCCCGAGCCGGTCTCCCCCACCACAGCGATCCGGCTCTGCGGCGCGATCGCCACGTTGATGCGGTGCAGGACCTCCGGCCCGCCGGGATACGCAAAGGAGACGTCGTCGAAGTCCACGGCGATCGGACCGGGCGGCAGGTCGCTCCCCGCCGGACCCGGGTCGGCGACGTCCGGCGCGGTGTCGAGCACCCCGAGGACGCGGCGCCACCCGGCCACCGCGTTCTGCGCCTCGTTGAGGGTCTCGGTGGCGATCTGCACCGGCTGGACGAACAACGTGACCAGGAACAGAAAGGCGGTGAGCCGCCCCGGGCTGAGGTGGCCGCCGACGCCGAGCAGGACACCGACCACCACGACGGCCGCGTTGGCCAGCCCGGAGACGATCTCGCCGGTGGAGAAGGTGAGCACCGAGATCCGCTGGGCCCGCACCTGCGCGGTGAAGTTGCCGTTGATCGCGGCGTCGATGCGCTCGGCGGTGCGGTCCTCGATGGCATGGGCCCGGATCACCTGGGCCCCCACGACGCTTTCCGCGACGGCCCCGAGCATCGCCCCGACCCGCTGGCGGACCACGCCGTACGCAGCGGCCAGCCGGCGCTGGAAGTGCCTGATCGCGAATGCCAGCGGCAGGAAGCAGGCATAGACCAGCAGCGCCAGCTGCCATGAATAGAGGAACATCAGCACGCTGGCCAGCAAGAACTGCCCGAGGCTGACGACGATCAGGATGCCGCCGAACTGCACGAAGTTGCTGATCTGGTCGACGTCGCTGGTCACTCGCGAGGTGAGCGAGCCGCGGCGCTCGGCCTGCTGGTGCAGCATCGACAGGTCGTGCACGTGGCGGAAGGCGCGGGTCCGCAGGGCGGCCAGCGCCGTCTCCGAGGTGCGGTAGAGCCGGACATTCATGGCGTACGCGGCAGCCGCCGTGATCAGCACCACGAGGGCGGCCAGGCCGATCAGCAGGGCGACGACGCCGAGCCGCGGCCCCGCCCCCGGCCGCAGCCCCCGGTCGATGGTCTGCTGCACGGCGATCGGCACCACCACCCGGCCGGCGGTGGCGACCAGGGCGAGCGCCAGGGTGCGGCCGATGCCGACCCGCAGCTCGGGGGTCAGCTGGACGCCGCGGACCAGCGTGTGCCAGGTGGAATCGGGTTCGTTGGAGGTGGTGTCGTCGGTGCCAGCGGTGTTGGCGCTGCGCGTGTCGGTCTTGTCGGCGATGGATGTCACACGCCGGCCTGCTCGCCGGCCAAGGCCCGGTCGTGCTCAGCCGCCTCGTAGGCGGTGACCAGATCGCGGTAGCCGGGGGTCGTCTCGATCAGCTCGTCATGCCGGCCCCGGGCGACGACCCGGCCGCGCTCGATGAACACCACTTCATCGGCCAGGGCGATGGTCGCCAGCCGATAGGCGATGACCACCACGGTCGACGGCGCCGCCGCGCGCAGGCCACGCAAAATCGCCCCCTCGATCGAGGCGTCGACCGAGCTGGTCGCGTCGTCGAGGACCAGCAGCCGCGGCCGGCGCACCAGCGCGCGGGCCAGGGCCAGCCGCTGTCGCTGGCCGCCGGACAGGGTGGTGCCACGCTCCCCGACCTCGGTGTCCAGCCCGCCCGGCAAGGCGGCGACGAACCGGTCGGCCTGGGCCACCCGCAGCGCCGCCCACACCCGCTCGTCATCGAACGCGCCGCCGAGGGTGACGTTGCCGCGGACCGTGTCGTCGAAGACGAAGGTGGTCTGGGGAACCAGCGCGGCCGCCTCGGCCAGGGCGCCGGCCGGCAGATCCCGCAGGTCGACCCCGTCGAGGAGCACCCGCCCGCGGGCGGGATCGACGAGCCGGACCAGCAGGCTGGCCAGGGTCGACTTGCCCGAGCCGGTAGCGCCGACGATCGCCACCGTGGCACCGGGCGCGACCTCGAAGCTGACCGAATCAAGCACCGGTGCGTCGACGTAGGCGAACGAGGCGCCCGCCACCGTGAGCGCCGCCGGCCGGCCGCCACCGCCCCCGCCATTGCCGTCGCCAGAACCGACGCTGTGGCCGGGCAGCGGCGTCGTCCCGTACGCCATCGATCCACTCGCGCCCAGCACGCCGCTCACCCGGTCCCAGCCGACCACGCTGCGCGGCAACTCGCCGAGCACCCAGCCGATGGCGCGGACCGGGAAAGCCAGCACCGTGAACAGGTAGGCCACCGAGACGACCTGCGACACGGTGACCGCACCGGAGGCCAGCCGGGCCGAGCCGATGAGCAGCACCAGCAAGGTGCCCAGGTTGGGCAGCGCCTCCATCACCGGGTCGAACAGCCCGCGGACCCGGCCCACGGCGATCAGGCTGTCGCGCAATTCCTCCGCCTTGGCCGCGAAGCGGGCCGTCTCCTCGGCCTCGCGGCCGAGCGTCTTGACCACCAGGGCTCCGTCGAAGCTCTCGTGGGCCACCGAGCTGACCTCGGCGCGCAGCTGCTGCGCCCGGGTCACGCGCGGCGACATCCGCCGGGAGTAGACGACGTTGACCGCGGCGACCGAGGGAAAGACGGCGAAGCCGACCAGCGCCAGCACCGGGTCGGTGAGCAGCAGCGCCCCACCGGCGATGAAGATCATCACGATCGTGCCGACGGCGAAGGGGAAGGGCGCGACCGGATACCACGTCGCCTCGACATCGCTGTTCGCGTTGGACAGCAGCACGCCGGTCGAGTGCTGATGGTGCCAGGACAGCGGCAGCCGGAGGTACTGGCGGGTGACCCGCCGGCGGTAGGTCGCCTGCAGGCGGAACTGCATCACGCCCGCCCCGAGCCGGCGGCCGAGGATGCCGACCACCTTGAGCAGCGACACCCCGATAATCGCCGCGGCCGCGAGCGTCAGCGCGCCGGCCGTGGTGCTGCGGTGGGCGAAGGCCGGCACGATCACCCGGCCGCTGACCGAGCCGATCACAAAGGCGCTGCCCACCGTGGCCGCCGCGAACAGGGCGCTGCCCAGGACCGAGGCGCCGAAGATCCACGGCTCCTCGGCGATGCCCACGCCCAGCACGCGCAGGCCGCGCCGGAGCACGGCGGCGGACTGGGTGGGAGCCGGTGAGGTCACACCATGTGCCTACCATCCTGGGGTGACAACCTATTCCCGAAGCGAGCGGGCGGCGCTGTGCGACCTGCTCGACCACGTGGGGCCGGACGCCCCCACCCGGTGCGAGGGCTGGGCCGCCCACGACCTGGCCGATCACCTGTTCATCCGCGAGCGCCGGCCGGCTGGCGCCGTCGGCATCTTCGTCCCGGCCCTGGCCCCGCTCGCCCAGCGCGCCTCGGCCCGGGCGGAAGAAAAGTACGGGTACGCCGGCGTGGTCGACCTGCTCAGGCAGGGCCCGCCGGCCTGGTCGGTGCACCACTATCTCGATGAGGCGACGAATCACCTCGAATACTTCGTCCACCACGAGGACGTACGCCGGGCTCAGCCCGGGTGGGCTCCCCGGGTTCTGGAACCGGGCCAGGAGGACGCCTTGTGGGCCCGCCTCGCCGGCGCGGTGAAGCTCAGAATCGCCAAGGTGCCGGCCGGGGTGGTCCTGCGCCGGGAAGGCACCGATCAGGAGCTGCGCGGCTCAGGCGACGGCCCGGCCACGGTCCTCGTCGGCCCGCCCAGCGAGCTCGTCCTGTACGCGTTCGGGCGGACCAGCGTCGCCCGGTTGACCGAGTCCGGTTGACCGGTTTCAGCGGACCGGGTGCCCCGCCGCCGCCAGCGCCGCCTTTATCGAGGCGATGCTGAGCTGCCCGAAGTGCAGCACGCTGGCCGCCAGCACCGCGTCTGCCCCGGCGACGACGGCCGGCCCGAAGTCGCCCAGCCCCCCGGCGCCGCCGCTGGCCACCACCGGCACCTCCACCGCGGCCCGCACCGCGGCGATCATCTCCAGGTCGTAGCCGTCCTGGGTGCCGTCGGCGTCCATCGAGTTGACCACCACCTCGCCGGCGCCCAGGTCCCGGCCGCGGCCGACCCACTCCACCAGATCAAGGCCGCTCGTGCGACGGCCGCCGTGCGTGGTCACCTCGAAGCCCGACCCCGAGCTCGACCGCCGGGCATCCACCGACAGCACGACACATTGCGACCCGAAGCGCAGCGCCGCCTCGTTTAGCAGCTCCGGCCGGGCGACGGCGGCGGAGTTCAGCGACACCTTGTCCGCGCCGGCTCGCAGCAGCGCGTCGATGTCGGCCAGCGTCCGCACCCCGCCGCCTACGGTGAGCGGGATAAAGACCTGCTCGGCGGTCCGCCGCACCACGTCGTAGGTGGTCGCTCGGTCGCCCGACGACGCCGTGATGTCGTAGAAGACCAGCTCGTCGGCGCCCTCGGCGTCGTAGTGCCGGGCCAGCTCCACCGGATCCCCCACATCGCGGTTGTCCAGGAACTTGACGCCCTTGGTGACCCGACCGGCGTCGACGTCCAGGCAGGGGATCACCCGGACAGCGACGGTCACGCCGACACCGCCGCCAGCGCCTCGGGCAGGGTGAACGCGCCGGCGTAGAGCGCCTTGCCGACGATCGCACCCTCCACACCGGCCACCGACGCGATGGCCCGTAGGTCGTCGAGGGTCGCGACGCCGCCGCTGGCGACCACGGGCCGGTCGGTGGCGGCGCACACCCCCCGCAGCAGGTCGAGGTTGGGACCGGTCAGGGTGCCGTCGCGGTGGACGTCGGTGACGACGTAGCGCGCGCAGCCGTCGGCCTCCAACCGGGCGAGTACGTCATAGAGCTCGCCGCCGTCGCGGGTCCAGCCGCGGGCGGACAGCGTCGTCCCGCGAACGTCCAGCCCGACCGCGATGCGGTCGCCGACCCGGCCGATGGCGCGGCGTACCCAGTCCGGATCCTCCAGCGCCGCCGTGCCCAGATTGACCCGCACCGCCCCGGTGGCCAGGGCGGCGTCGAGGGACTCGTCGTCGCGGATGCCGCCGGAGATTTCGACATCGACGTCGACCGCGGCCACCACCCGGGCCAGCAGTGGGCGGTTGTCGCCACGGCCGAACGCCGCGTCAAGGTCGACCAGGTGGATCCACCGGGCCCCGTCCCGCTGCCAGGCCAGCGCAGCCTCGATCGGGTCCCCGTACGCCGTCTCGCTGCCGGCCTCGCCGCGGACCAGGCGGACCGCCCGGCCGCCGGCGACGTCGACCGCGGGCAGCAACTCCAGCGTCACCCGCGGCTCCGGTCCAGCGCCAGCGTGGTCAGGGCCGGGGTGGCGATCACAACCAGGGCGATGACAGCCAGCCGGATGCCCCACGAGCCAGTCAGCAGGAAGGTGAGTACGACGACGCCCAGCGCGACGGCGAAGATGGTGGCCCGCTGGCTGCGGCTGCGCCGGGTCCACGCCTTTGCGACCCGCCGGCGGCGGGGCAGCGCCTGCGGCAGCTTGGGCTGGAGCCGCCCGACGGCGGCCCGGCGGCGCTGGCGGCGGGCCCGAGCCTGCTTCTGGTGGGCCAGCTCGGCCTCGCGGACGGCCCGGCGGCGGGCCCGTTCCTTGCTCACTCGGGGCCCCCGGCGCCGGTCACAGCGTCGCGACCCAGTTGGCCAGCAGCTGCGCGCCGGCATCGCCGGACTTCTCGGGGTGGAACTGCGTGGCCGCCAGCGCGCCGCGCTCCACCGCCGCCACGAACGCCTCGCCGTGCACGGCCGTCGTCACCGCCCCGGCGGTCGCCTTGGCGGCATAGGAATGCACGAAGTAGAAGCGCTCGTCCTCGACGCCGGCGAACAGCACCGAGCGCGGGTGGGCCTGCACGGTGTTCCAGCCCATGTGCGGCACCCGCGGCGCGCTCAGCCGCTCGACCACCCCGGGCAGCAGCCCCATCCCAGCATTCGAGACGCCGTGCTCCACCCCGGAGTCGAACAGCACCTGCATCCCGACGCAGATTCCGAGCACCGGGCGGTCGCCGCCTACCCGCTGCTCTATCACCTGTCGGGCGGCGATCGCGTCGATCCCCTCCATGCAGCTGGCAAAGGCACCCACGCCCGGCACCACCAGCCCGTCCGCGGCCAGGGCGTCGTCGCGCGAGGACGTCACCGCCACGTCGGCGCCGGTCCGGGCCAGCGCCCGCTGCGCCGAGCGCAGGTTTCCCGACCCGTAGTCGAGCACCACGACCGAGGTCACAGCGCGCCTTTGGTGCTCGGCACGCCGGCCACCCGGCCGTCCAGCGCCACGGCGTCGCGCAGTGCGCGGGCCACCGCCTTGAATTGCGCCTCGACGACATGATGGGCATTGCGACCCTCGAGAACCCTGACGTGTAGGGCAATCCGGGCCTCGGCGACGAAGGACTCCCAGATGTGACGGGTCAGCGTGGTGTCGTAGCTGCCGATCAGCTCGACCAGGTCGGGCTCGTGGTGCACGACGTAGGGCCGGCCCGACAGGTCGACCGCGGCCTGCACCAGGCACTCGTCCAGCGGCACCAGCGCATCGCCGAAGCGGCGGATGCCGGCCTTGTCGCCGAGGGCCTCCCGCAACGCCTGCCCGATCGCCAGCGCCGTGTCCTCCACGGTGTGATGCGCGTCGACCTCGAGGTCGCCATCAGTCGCCACCGACAGGTCGAAGCCGGCGTGCTTTCCCAGCTGGGCGACCATGTGGTCGAAGAAAGGCACCCCGGTCCGCGAGCTGGCCTGGCCGGTCCCGTCGACGGCCAGGGATACCACCACGTGGGACTCCGCAGTGGTCCGCTCGACCCGGGCCGACCGGCTCACTCCAGAACCTCCGCCAGCGCGGCCAGGAATCCGGCCATCTCGTCGGGCCGTCCCACCGAGACCCGCAACCACCCGGGCAGGCCGACGTCGCGGATCAGCACGCCCCGGTCGAGCAGCGCCTGCCACAGCTTCGCCGCGTCGCCGTAGCTGTCGAAGCCGCCGAACAGCACGAAGTTGGCATCGGACGGTACGACCGGGCAACCGAGCTGCCGCAGCGAGGACACCAACTTGTCCCGCTCGAGACGGAGGCTCTCGACGGTGGACAGCAGCTCGCCGGCGTGGGCCAGGGCAACCCGCGCCGTCGCCTGGGTCAGCGTGGACAGGTGATAGGGCAGGCGCACCAGGCGGATTGCGTCGATCACGGCCGGCGCCGCGGCGAGGTAGCCGAGCCGCGCCCCGGCCATCGCGAACGCCTTGGACATGGTGCGGGTGACCACCAGTCGCTCGCGGCCGGGCAGCAGGCTCAACGCCGACGGCGTGCCGACCCGGGCGAATTCCGCGTACGCCTCGTCCACGATCACGATGCCCGGTGCCGCCGCGCAGACAGCGTCGACCACGTCGAGCGGCAGGGCCGTCCCGGTCGGATTGTTCGGCGAGGCAAGGAAAACGACCTCGGGACGCTGCTCGGCCACCGCCGCAACAACCGCGTCGGTCCGCAGCCCGAAGTCGGTCTCGCGCCCCGCGTCGGCCCACCCGGTCGCGGTGGCAACGGCGATGTTGTGGTGCATGGAGTACGACGGCTCGAAACCCAGCGCGGTCCGCCCCGGGCCGCCGAACGCCTGCAGCACCTGCTGAATCACCTCGTTGGAGCCGTTGGCGGCCCACACCTGCTCGACCGCAAGGCCGTGGCCCAGGTAGGCGGCCAGGTCGCCGCGCAAGGCCACGGCCTCCCGGTCCGGATACCGGTTGAGGCCCGCGCCGGCCGACCGGACCGCCGCGGCCAGGTCGTCGAGCAAGGCCGGCGGCGGCGGATAGGGATTTTCGTTGGTATTGAGCTGGATCGGCACGTCGAGCTGCGGCGCGCCATACGCAACCCGCCCGCGCAGGTCCTCGCGGATCGGCAGGCTCACGGCCGCAACCGGACGCCGACCGCTTCGACATGCGCGGCCAGGTCCTCGGCGCCACCGAGGGCCTCGACGTGCGGCTGGGCCTGGGCCAGGGCGTCCCGGGTGGCCGACACCACATGCTGCCCCCGCAGGAAGGACTGCACCGATAACCCGCCGGTGAAGCGCGCGGTGCCGCCGGTGGGCAGCACATGATTCGAGCCGGCCAGGTAGTCGCCGAGCGAGACCGGCGCGTACGGCCCGACGAAAACAGCACCGGCGTTGCGTACCCGGGCCGCCACGTCAGGTGCGTCGGCGCAGACGATCTCGAGGTGCTCGGCGGCCCAGTCGTCGACGACCGCGAGGCCGGCGTCGAGGTCGTCGACCAGCACCGCGGCCGACTGGCCGGCCAGCGCAGCCTCGACGCCTGCGCGGTGACGGGTGGCCGGCACCTGCTTGTCGAGCGCCACGCCCACCGCATCGAGCAGCTCAGCCGATGGGCTGACCAGCAGGCAGGCGGCCAGCGGGTCGTGCTCGGCCTGGGCGATCAGGTCGGCGGCGAGGTAGGCCGGCTCTGCGGTCTCGTCAGCCAGGATGGCGATCTCGGTGGCGCCGTTCTCCGAGTCGATCCCGACGACCCCCCGCAGCAGCCGCTTCGCAGCGGTGACATAGACGTTGCCCGGTCCGGTGACCAGGTCGACCGGGGCGCATTCGTCGGTGCCGTAGGCGAACATCGCCACCGCCTGTGCGCCGCCCACCCGATAGACCTCGGTGATCCCGAGCAGCGCGCAGGCAGCCAGGATCGACGGGTGCGGGAGGCCGTCGTTCCAGGCTTGCGGCGGCGAGGCCAGCGCGATCGACTCGACCCCGGCCACCTGCGCGGGCACGACGTTCATCACCACCGACGACGGATAGGCGACGCGCCCCCCAGGCACGTAGAGCCCGACCCGGCGGACCGGCACCCAGCGCTCGGTGACGGTGAGGCCGGCGGCGACGTCGACGGAGATGTCCTTACGCCGTTGTGATTCCGCGACGACCCGGGTACGCCGGACCGCTTCGATCAGCGCCGCTCGGACGGCCGGGTCCAACGCCGCGAGCGCCTCGTCGAGGTCTGATGGCTCGACCCGGGTGGTGGTCAGCGACACCCCGTCGAAGCGCTGCGTCGACTCCCGGACGCCGTCGGTGCCGCGGGTCCGGACTGCCTCGCAGATCGGCCGGACCGCCGCCAGCGCCGCCTCGACGTCGAGTGCGGCCCGGGGCAGCACGCCGGGCCCCCGTGGGGCCGGCGAGCGCAAGTCGATCCGGGTCAGCACGTGATGCAGTCTAGGGAGCCGCCCGCACGCGGCGAGATCATTCGCCGCACGCGGCGGGATCAATCACCGGCGTACGGCGTGGGGGTCCGGTTCGACGGCCGCAGCGGGGGAACGGTCGGGTCTCCCGAGCGGCGCGGCCCGGTCCACGGCCCGGGGACGGAGTCCAGCCGGTCCGCCAGCGCGTAGGCCACGGCCTCGTAGTTGATCCGCCACCCCCGGAAGTCCGGCCACGCCTGCCCCGGGGTCCGGTCCATCTGGAAGCTGGTCGACGCGATCCGCTCGATCCCGAGCAGGTAGTCGTCGTAGGACAGGGCCAGCTCGCCGTCGGGGTCCGGATCGTGGTCGACCGCCAGGCCGACCGTCTCGGCGATGGAGCGCAGCGCCGTGAAGCCCATCCGCAACGCCAGCCGGGCCTCCACGGCCGGCGCCCGGTCCGGCGACAGCGACATCCACAGGGCGGCCGAGTCGAGGACGGCCACGAGCGCGCCCAGCCACGACGAGAGCTCGGCCGGCGAGCGGAAGCGGGTGAGCACCGGATAGTTGGTGTGGCTCTCGGACAGGTCGGCGGCCCACCGCTCCCACTGCAGATAGAACTGGTCCATCACCGCGCCCTCGTCGTCCGCGCCGTAGCCGAAGCGCGTCCGGGCAAGGATTTCCGGCCCCCAGGCCGGGGTGCCGGCCCGGCTGGACAGCAGCGTGACCTCCACTTCGCGGCGGTTGAAGGCGCCGTACAGCGTCGGCAGGTAGCCGATCTGCAGGGCGACCACGACCAGCCCGCTGGCCGCGGCGAGATAGTCGACGACGGTCAGGCCGGCGCCGGTGGGGGCGGCGTAGCCCAGGGTGAACAGCGACGAGCCGGCCTGCGCCAGCGCATCGCCGAATCCCACCCGGTCGAATGACCAGA
>JAABUW010004184.1_pt1 | contig 19758 bp, 22 predicted proteins | sample 5560081 | NCBI WGS metagenome assembly JAABUW01 (sample SAMN10711882, study PRJNA513363) | rock metagenome | isolation source: Antarctica rocks | place: Antarctica: Victoria Land, Knobhead sud
AATCTAACAGCACAGAAAACTTCTTCGCCACAGTGTTCAGGAACTTGCTAGAACCTTACCGATCCATCTTCCGGGGTCCGAACATATGCAATAAAGATTCTCTCATAAAGCCTTGAGAAACAACACCCAAAGCACTCACAACATACCCTAAAAGCTTAGAAGTCTATATCTCAAACCTCATGAGTTCCGACCACTACGAAGACATCCCGTCTCCCCCCTCTCGACTACTTTCCTCCATTGCTCTGACCATTAAAAAAAAACTTACATACCCATCGTTGCCGCCAGTAATCTTTCCATCAGTTCAGCTCGACTTGAAAGCCAGAGGACTTTGAAGAGCCTAACGGGTTTTTCATGATGTGAAGGAGGTTTGTTGGGTGCAGTTGGATGATGAACGGGTTGGGGTGGTTTAGAAGGTGGGGAGAAAGGGGAACGGGGGAAAGTAACGAGGTGGAGTGAAAGGAGAACGTGCGTTTACTGGGCTTTTCTAGGAAAAAGATTATTCGACGGATGCTATTATCTGTTTAAAAAAGATTTGAGATACCGAAGGTAGTTTCTGGCTCATCATCTAGCCTTGGTTTTCGAATAGGATAGAATTTCCGGCGTTCGTGAGTGCAGTAGTGAGTACAATTTGCGATTTGACTGAGGGTTGATGAAAGGGTGGGTGGCATCTCGAAGTATTCGGAGTAAGTACTGTAGATATACATGCGATTTACTTTGACGTGGCATTAGTGTTTGCGCAAAACACGCCTACAGATGCATGAACTCCTACGTCAAAATTTCTTGATTTAGAAGTGGGGGGAAGTGTATGTATGTAGGCATAGACCGTGAGTTAACTCTGTGCCCCAAAGCTGCTGCACTCCTTTCAATACCCGAGGAATGGTCTTCGATAGACATTCTCAAGTCACGTCACTCCGCCCTTCTTCTTCTTCTTCTTCTTCTTCTTCTTTCTCTACCCCTCTGCTTTGGAAACAAGCACAAACCTAGCACACGAGTATTTCCAAACAAACCACGAATATACAAACCACACTCGAACATACCAGAAAAAAACAAGCGATTCGCTTAGCCTTCCGAGTTAACTTTTGTTTCCCCCCCCCCCCGGTCGAATCCAGATAAAGATTCCGCTTTAAAAAACACAACAAAGGGGGGGGAAAGGGGAAACTGGTTTATACGTGATCGAAAAGCCAAGGGCCCAAATATCATTCATTACGATGTGATTGAATTTTGTGCGGGTTAGACTAGTCATCAGTAGCAATGGGTTGGGATTAGTGATGTAATGTTTTTTTTTTTTGCTGTAGGGGTGATAGTGATGGGGGTGAGATGATGTCGCGGGTCGAAGAAGAGGAAGTTGAACTGCAAGGGGATTAGGATGAGTGATTTGGGGGGTGAGGGTAGGGACGCTTTGGAAAGGGAAGAGATGGGCATCAAATTGGTTTTGTTCTCCCCAGTTCCCCCTCCTTTTAACTGTTCGGTTTTCATTCTTTCTGTTTCATTAAACTATTCTCTTTACAATCCCCATCATGCACCTACCTGTCTTCTTCCGTCTGACACTTTCTCTCCCTTTCAATTTGATACAATTAACTACGTTTATCACTCTTGAAACAGAAGATTGAACAGTTGTGCACGCAAACTTTAGGTATACCTCAGCGTAGAATGTCTGAACATACAGAACGGGATATGAGTATATTTTTTTTAAAGGAAAATATAATTGACCGATTTTGTTAATATTTTTTTGGAAATTGTTTTTCCAAGGTGAAGCGAAGGGAGGGATGGCGAGGGGGGAAAGACAGGGAGGAGATAGAAGGGGAAATAGGAAAAGAGGATGAAAGAAGGGGTATAAAATGGGGGTTCTTGAAGTTGTGATTGAGATAATTGAAATGATGTTTGGGGATTGATACTTGCGTGATGAAGTTGTTCTAATTATTTGATTTTTGTCATGTGCCTGTTTACCGACTCTTTTCTTTTTCTTCTTTCCCCTATTTGAACCATCCTCCATTGATGTAACCAGTAATGCCGTGGCAGGAAACTCAAGTCGATAACAAACTAAACGCGAATATCACAGATCGTTAAACGTGACCGTTTAGTTATCCTCGAAGAAAAGATTAAGCAGATACGTGCGGAACGCTAATGCTAAGACAAGGATCTTAACATCGTCGATGACGAGCATAGAGGCCAAAAAAAGGAGAGGTAAAAGAACGTTACATATTTGACCAAACCATTAAGCCGCACGAACGACGAAGGAGAGTGAAAATCCTAACCCGAACCACTCACCGTCCCACACTCCCACCCATCAGAAAAGCACAACCTCAACAACATCCACCCCCCTCCTCTCCCGAATAATCCCAAGCACCCACCCAATATTAACCTCCGTAATCACAGTCCTCTCTGGCAACCCGTCCCAATACATGCCCCGCCCGCGCCACCGAACCATCATCCTCCCTCTTCTCACCCTTTCCGTCCCATCCCATAAACGAAGTTTTGTGAGTGCTTGAGTCCAGAGGTGCTGTAGGCTTGTTGGGAGAGTGATGGTGATGAAGGTGTGGGCGTCGTTGTGGCGGATGAAGAGGATTATTGCTGGGCGGGGTGGTTGGGGGGATGGGGTTGTTGGGGGTGTTACTGGGGGAGAGGGGATAGTATCTAAATTTGGGGGCGGTGAGGGTGGGAGATGGGAGTTAGCCTTGGTGGAGGCGGTGTTGGCACTTAGTCGTGGGTTCGGGAGTCGACCTCCTCTCATTGCGGATTCTGGGCTGGGAGCTGATGGGCGGATTATGGGAGATACGGGGACAATGGGGTATCGAGAACGTGAGCCTGGTGCGTCACTGGTTGGGCTTGTGCCAGAAAAGTACTCTAGACTCGAACACCGCCTCGGCCATCGCTCGAGTGGGTGCCCAAACATCGCCGTCGAAGAAGCCGCCCCGGCACTCGATCGTGGCCTGGCAAACCTGGGCTCCTGCACTGGGAAGTCAGGGCCAGAAGCTGCTGAGCGAATTGACGGCAATGGAGGACGCATTGGGGATATATCTCTTGGACGTTGACTTGCGGCTGATGCTCCACTGCTCGGTCTTACATCGGGGGAGTCCACCAGACTCGCTCTCCGGCTTGGAGGTGGAAAATTCCACGTCGTCTTGATGGAAGCATCGCTGCTGGGCCGTGAATACGGATTGGGGAAGCATCTTGATTCCATCACTGCAGGTTGCGGGCTGGGAACTGCTGGGCGCTGTATAGGAGATGAGGGAATAACTGAGGGTTGGATGCTTGATTTGAGGCTTGGGATCAGGTTCGAAGACGATGGAAGTGGAGAATCTGACATCGCTGTCGTCGAAGAAGCAGCGCAGGGACTTCGCTCCGTGTAAGGAGAATATACTGATTGCTTCGTTGCGAATTGCGGCACGGCAGCTGCTGGATACTCCAAAGCAGAGACAAAACTCACTTGAGATCCGGTGCTTGAAGCGAGACTTAATCTCCGGCTCGGAGATGGCAATAAGGGAAGATTCAACGTCGCCGTGGTGGAAGCAGCGCTGGGACCTAGATTGCGATGTTGGGGAATTATTAAGTGCTTTCTCCAGGAAGCTGCTAAGCGTTCCAAATGTGACAACGGGCTGACTAGGGATCTGCTGCATGATATCGGTCCGTCATTGCTGATCGGACTTATGGGAGGGGAGCTGGGCTCGGAGTCAGGGCTGCAGAACGGCATGCGAAGAAACTGGGGCTCCGGACCGTGGATGCGCTCATTCTGGGGGAGTGGCATTGGGGGGGTGAGGTAGTCTCTATCGCAGACTACAGATTGACTAGATGGTGATGAGCCATCATCGGTTTGGGAGATGCAGATGTGGTCGTCTCGGTGAGAGATGCCAAGCCGGCAACGGTTGTATAGGTCTGTCAACAGTCGCCTGATCTTGGCTTTGGAAGGGGGGTTTTCTGCTGAGCGTTTCAACGGCGATAGAAGGCTGATAGGGGAATTGACGCCTGAGCTTGATGTGTCAATACTAACCGAACTCATGCTAGGGGAGTCTGGCACCGAGTTAGGGCCGCAGATAAAAGGCATATAAGGGGGTCGGAGCTCGGGACCGTGCACGCGCTCAGATTGACATGACGGCGGAGAGAAGAGATATCCTCTGGGCCCAGGGGGTGAGGGGGAGGTGGAGATGGAGATGTGAACGTCTGAGCGGGATGTTCCATGCTGACGATGGTTGAAAAGGCGTCGAAGTATTCGTTTGATCTGGGCTAATGAAGGGGGGTTTCCTGTTGGCATGGTCTGCTCGGGATCGCGTCGTCTGTGGTTGTATCTGCGCGGCGACTTCTTGCTTTTGTATCGACATGTTGAACTTGAGTTCTATGAAAATCCAGATCTGAGTCTTGCAAGTCTCATGGAAGATAGAAGACTGTTTCTCATGAAAAGCTCAATCAGTATTCACAAGCCTCAGTCCCCTACTGGCCTTTGTCAGCTTTTCTATTTGTATCATACAATCCATTGTCTTCTTCCCATAGTAGCATATGTGTCTGATGTAGCAGCTTGATTCGTTGTGAGACAATACCTCTCCATAAAACCACATCCAACTAAGCCTTGTACCTTGTCTTACATGTCCCTACCCGACTCAGTCCTATACACAGTGTCGCCAATCCATTGTCTTTAGAATCGTAAGACTTCGTAACATACATATGCAGAAAGAGACTCGCGGATGATGCTTCGGTTGCTGCAAGTTAGTTTAATGACGGTCAGGTGGGATAGTTGTTGTGTGATGTGGATTTCTTAAAGAACCGGCGCCGGCGCCGGGGGAGGTTGGGAGTGGTTGCACTTGAAACAGGTCATGTCGAGTCAGGGAAATGTTTGAGGGGCCAGGTGAGTGGTTGCAGATAGCGATCCTAACGATACTCGCGTGGCATTGAAACATGCTTCTAAGACATTCTTCTGTATTTGGTAAAGTCATAGTATTATGATTTGATGAAAGCTTTCTCGAAATTTCCGATGGCACCTCTATCAGGGATTGTAGAAAGTCACTACAATAACCGCTAAATACGTTAAGTCAACTAAGTGACAGTATGAGTATAGAAATTCGGGACTGATCAGTTATACTTTCCCTTTGTCCGATTTTGCTCGTCGCACAAGCTTCGTAATGAACTCAAGTCAATGCTGGTATTATTTCACAAAGAGATGAGTCCAGCTGTTCATTCGAACATCTCAGTTACGTATGAGAACCGTTTGCTATGTGCTAGCTTTCTGTACCCGTTGATGCTTGGCCAGATTGTCAACCAATTCTGGTATTTTGCCCTGTTGTGTTTTTTTCCTAAAGTCAGTCACAGCATTGGTGCCAGCACGTTTTTTCCTAACACCATGTGTTGCCTAATAGCAGGAAAGTCGCAAGTGCTTGGACTGTCACCGTTTCTGTTGAGTTGGTATAATCATGTTTAGGGGCCATAATGGAGATGGTAAGCTTAAATTTTTGTATTCGGTCGATAAGGCGCACCACCAGAGCATTGATTGGACGGAATGACGTGTAAATCGTCGAATTCCTTGCGTTTCGAAGAATAGGTACGTAGAGATAGTGAGTACCTTTGGGCGCCACCGAGGGAGATGTCCTCTGCCGGCATCGAATCCCGCTGGATGAAAGTAGGTCCCGGACAGTCGAAGCTCCGTCCAAGCATTTTTAGGACTTACGTTCAATGATAAGCAGATGCGGCAACATCCCATCCACTTGTAGCTTGTGCTCCTAACTATTTGTATTCGCTTCTCGCCATTCGCTAGCTGGAGTAGACTCGGCTGTCAGAAAGGGATGGCACGGTCACGCCGAATACTCTGCCATTCCCAAAAGTGACGTTGTAGATTTCGCTTTTTGATCCTTTTATTTTAGTGACGCTTGTTTGGGGAGAAGCCAAGAAGCGGGATTCACACGATCGCGATGGCATCTGGCCAGTTGTTCAAAAATGATCCGGTTCCTTATTATTGTGTAGCGCAAGTCGAAAAGGTTTTGTGGAATACCATATTTTTGGTTTATACGATTTATGATGTGCAGACCCGTTCTGCGTTCATTTCTTTGGTTGGTCCATGTCCTTGGGCCCCTATGGGCGTTGCCAAATGTTGCCGGGTCCGCATTGGGGATACTAATGTGGACGTTGGATCCAATGTTGTAGAGTGACACAATCCAGCAGAAAACTGACGTGAGCAATTCTTAATCTAGTCCTTACAATCAAGACAACGTCTGACAGTCCACATTCCCCTTTCTTCGCGCAGGAACGCTCACGGTGAGTATTTTAGCATCCCTAACAACGATGTAACCACAAGGATGCAGCTCGGCAAGAATCTCGCAGCAACTGTGATGCAAAGCGCACTCATGGCTGCTCAACGTTTCATCGAGGGCTAACCGGTCAGAGGGCTGCTCTCAAACGAATATGCATTTTTACGATGGCGCAAGTACGGGGGGAGCGGTTGAAGTAAAGTCCAGTCCAGGGCATCAACCCATATGGGGTGTCTTCGACATGGTGTTTCGAGGCCTGGGGCAAATTTTGGTGTTTGGTGGTTAGTAAGGTGGAGAATGAAGGATGTTTTTGAGATGCATGAGACTTCTTGGGGGTGATTTGGAGAGAAATGATTTCAGCCAAGTTGCTGTTGCCAACCTCCTGAGATAGGTTGGAGGCACCTTAATCATGAATACCAAGTATTTTCCGGATTACCTCTTCGACAACATGCAAATCCCGTACAGTGTAGTCCGGAATCCAAGCATATCCAAAAGTGACAAAACGGTGGAGCTTGTAGAAGCATGTGGTCCATGCATGCCAGTGTGAAGCAGCAGTTTTCGTCAGTGGGTAAAAGGTGGCGACTGGCGAAGTGACGAGAAGGAATGATTAGATACCTTATGTATCTGTACGAGGCTGCGAGGTTGGTTAAGCGACGCCTCGGTTTGAAGTGACGGATCACTAGGTAGCGTTTCAGCTTTCCGGGGCCTTGCCTTAGTGCCAACCCGCCGCGACAACCAAAGACGACTCCCTCCTTGCCCCCCGAATTCCTTCTGTGTGATCGAACATGCTCTACGAATTAAGAATCTTACATCTTTCCCCCACCAGCTAATTTCACTCTTTATTCTCGTTTTTCAACCAAATTCTCATTCTTTTCACATTCCAGCATTTGGCTTGCTGATTTGCACCCCATCTTTCGTCGTGTTGAGACACGCACAAACACCGTCTTTACATATCATACATAGCCCTGGTGGTGGCACGGCAGGCCCAGCCGCTTTCATTCCACTGCAACTGCAACAACTGTCGTTTGAGCAACGTGGGCGAAAGTTTCCCCTCAACCATTGACTAACCCTCCCTCCCCTGAGTGCTCGATGCCTCATCAAAAACGTTTTTCCAAAGAGGGTTTCCAACAACTTCCCAACTCAAGTACACCGAACATGATCAATCCCAACGATGCTACCATCGACATACCTTTAACTCAAGTTACCACCAAGACTGGGGCCCGGAAAATGGAGACCTCTCCTTCGGGCTACGGCTCCCATTCCGCATTCTCCACTGAGCAGCAGAACGAAAAAGCCGGCTACTTCCCACAACATGTCGCTGGCCGACGAAAAGTGGCAAAGGAAAATGGCAGACGGGGTGCTGCTGGGGAAGAGGAGGTCCTGACACAGATGGGAAAGATTTATAACAAGATATTGAATTTTTCCATCATCACTCGCTACTTGGTTTACGTTCTTCCTCTGGCCCTGCTGTTCGCCGTTCCCATCGTTGTCGGAGCCACTGCGGCCCCTAAAGCCGAAGCTGGAGGAGTTCGCATTGTGTGGATATTCTCATGGGTCGAGATTGTATGGCTCAGCCTTTGGGCTTCTAAGCTCTTTGCAAAGTTCTTGCCACAAATATTCCAATTCCTCTGCGGAATCGTCAGCTCCGGTACCCGGAAATATGCACTCGTGATACAGTCATTGGAGACTCCTTTGTCACTGAGTGGCTGGGCATTGACTTCACTTGCAACCTTCATGCCTGTGAGCCTCTTCCTAGTGTCCCCAGTTCCACACTTCAGACTAAGACTTCACAGGTAATGACCCGGAATCCTGACCAAAGAGCTGCGGCCAAGAAGGATCCCAAAAATCCAGGCGTCCCAAATTGGGAGTCTGTTGTTCAGTCGACACTAGCGGCCATTCTGGTAGCAACACTGATTTTCCTCCTCGAAAAGCTGATAATCCAGCTCATAAGCATTGGCTATCATCGCAAGCAATTCAATGCGAAGATCATGGACTCGAAGCACAACATATACCTCCTTAGCCTGCTATATGATGCCTCCCGAGCTTTGTTTCCTGCTTACTGCCCCGAATTTGCAGAGGAGGATTACCTTATCAATTCCTCCATCGATATCCATGTCATCAAACCAGGTACCGGTAACCGTCAGTCAGGCTCTGCTACGCCTCTACGGCTCCTACAGGACGTGGGTCGCTTTGGCGATAAGATAACTTCGGCTTTTGGGAACATCGCATCTGAAATCGCTGGCAAGCAAGTCTTCAACCCTGGTTCGGCACACTCGATCGTCGTTGAGGCTTTGGAGAAGAACAAGTCATCAGAGGCATTGGCGAAACGACTGTGGATGAGCTTTGTGGTGGAGGGCAAGGATGCTTTGTATAAGGAAGACATCATGGAAGTGCTTGGTAATGATCGCCAAGCTGAAGCAGAGGAGTGCTTTGCATCTCTTGACCGTGATGGGAATGGAGACATCAGTCTGGACGAGATGATCCTGACTGTATGCGAGTTTGGCCGCGAGCGACACTCAATTGCAAACAGCTTGCATGACGTTGATCAGGCTATCAACGTTTTGGATGGGATGCTGTGCGCTGTTGTGTTTGTGATGTCTGTTTTCGTCTTTGGTAAGAATCATACAACGAAGACATTCATACTGCTTGTGCTTACGCTACTATAGTGGCTTTCCTCAATAAATCCTTTACTACAACGCTCGCGACCACTGGTACCGCTCTGCTCTCGCTATCTTTTGTCTTTGCCACTACTGCACAAGAAGTACTTGGCTCTTGCATCTTTCTCTTCGTCAAGCATCCATTCGATGTACTTGATCGAGTTGATATTGGAGACGAGCAGCTAATAGTGGAGCACATCTCCTTGCTATTCACCGTTTTCAAGAGAGTTAGAGACCACAAAACGACTCAAGTCCCGAACATTGTGCTCAACACAGTCTGGATCCAAAACGTTTCAAGGTCGAAAGCCATGAGAGAGCAACTATTCATGTACATTGCCTTTGACACATCCCTCGAAGACATTCAAGTCCTCAAGAATGAGATGCAGGCGTTTGTTCTGGACAAGGAGAATTCTCGAGACTTTCAACCTGACGTCGATCTCGAAATCACCGGCATCGCAGAAATGAACAAACTTGAACTTCGAGTTGAAATCAGACACAAGGTAATATCCTCCTGTACGCATGTCACCTCAAACTAATCTCCTTTCCCTTAGTCCAACTGGGCAAACGAAACCATCCGCGCTGCCCGCCGCTCCAAATTCATGTGTGCCCTTGTTCTCGCCATCCGCAAAGTTCCCATCAACCCTCCCGGCGGCGCCGATGCCGCCCTTGGCTCCTCAGACAAGCCAACCTACTCGGTTGCTGTCTCCGACACCGAAGCCGCCACCGCTCGCGCCGCCTATGCCAAAAAGCAAGACGGAAAGCGTCTTGTACCTAAGAAAGACCCAGTGCCACCAGTTACTGATTTCTCCTCTACGACCGAAGTTCCGGATCCTCAGGATCCGGCCACACCGCCGCCACTCCGCTACCGGCCCCCTCCTATCACTGAGACGAATGCAATGACATCGCTGAACTCACGACACCCCGCCGCCGATACTGCCGCCAACCCCAACGACTTAGACCTCGATACCCACCTCCCCGACCGAGAAAGCAACGACATCGCCCGCTCCACCTCCCTCGAAGAAGTCCGCGGCCTCCTACGCCGCCAATCCACCCGCGGCAAACGCCGCGCCCCCGGCTCAGCACCCGCTCCCTACGACGGCCCAAGCCCCATCTCCGAAGACCCGCCCAGAGTAGAAGTCGAATATCACCCCTATGTCTCCCGGGGCCTCCCGGCCTACGACGTAACCTCCCCCCAAAACCCAATATCCCACACGCACCAAGCCCTACCCCAGGTATCCGTACCAAACAGCGACAACGTCCCACCCAGGACGAGTTCGAGAGAGGTCAGGGCCGAAAGCCCCGTCGCGAATCCGTACACGCTGCTCACGCCCAGGGGACAGCAGCAGGGCGTGCCGCTGGCTAGAAGACCGGTGCCGGGGGGGAGTGTTTTTGTGGGGACGGCGGTGGAGGGGAGGGTGGTCAGGGAGGAGGATCATCCGGCGCTTAGGCGGGGGGAGTAGTGGGGGTTGGGGGATTTGAGGATGTACGTGGAGGTTTTGCTGAGATGGGATGAGATAGGATCTGGACATCAATCTTTAGGGGCCTAAAAGGGTGGCATGGCATGGCAATTTCCAGAGAGAATCTCTCAAATCTTGGCGTTGTTAGATCCACCAAGGCCGGCGTCGTTGCCGTTTTTTTTTGGGGTGTACAATAATGGATCATTAATGACCCGGATTTACCCTCTAGCCCACCTTCCCATTTCTCTCCCCCTCCAAACCCACATACCTATAGTAGAGTGTACGAACCTCATGAACCAGCGTGGTGTGACATGTTTTGGTAAAAAACCTGCTCCTACTGTAGTATTTCTTCGAGCACCGTGGGGATATTTCTTGCTACAGTATAGAGCTATAAAACCACCCCCCCTTTTACAGTAATCTCGAAAAAAACGTTCGCTCGTCTGAGATGTTGTTTTCCTGCCCCATTACCCACAAAAGCGAGATTTTGTTTTTTTAAATAAACAACATAACCCCCCTAGTAGCTACATATGTAGCTGACTGGTAGCTTTTACGATTTCCTAGCCCTCTTGCGGAGGTATAGACACTTCCTCTGACGGAGGTATAGACACTACTACTATTGCCTCTTCGAAACGTTGCTTGGAGACCACCAAAAAAAAAGAGCCAGTAATATGTGCCTTGTGCAGCGTGTCATGCTAAAAAAAATCCCTCGCCCGGCAGATTTTTTTGTTTCGAGCACAAATATACATCATCCCAACTCCCAAATCCCCATACCGGAACGCCCTGTTACACCACCCGCTACCTACAGGTCATTCAACGCCCTATCGCTCTCACTAACCCTCTCCGGCTCCCTCCCCGGCGCCGGCGTCGAAAGGCTAATATGCGGATCCACGACCGTGCTCTGTGGCCTCGAGCCGAAATGAAACGCGCGACTCAACCGCGCGCTCATGCGATTCCTCGGTCGCTCTGAAGCTTCGGCTTGGGCTTCCTGCTGTTGTGTTCGCAGGCGACGGAGGGCGGCGATGCGCTCTTGGGGCGTGGCGTCGCGCATGCGGTGGATGTTGAGGGTGTGGTGGAGGTAGGTGGAGAGGCCGGTGCGGGAGCGGCGGTTGGAGGGGGTGTTGGTGTCTGGTGGAAGGTCGGTTAGGGGAGTTTCTGAGGAGGGGTCGTCGGTGGAATTGCGGGAAGTGGTGGGCCGTAGATCGACGCGGCATAAGGGGCAGGTTCCTGAGACGTTGAGGAGCCAGGGGTCGATGCACTCGGGGTGGAATTTGTGATTGCATGGTAAGACGCGGATGTCTTGGCCTTTTACAAAGTCGTCGGTGCAGACGGAGCAGGCGAGGCCGTTGTCGGTATTTGCGCTATCTAAGGCTTCAGGGTTGGGTGCAGAGGTACCAGGGTGGGTTTCGGTGGTTACAGTATCGGGGACTGCGTTGGGTTCGTTTTCGGTTGGTTGCGGATTGACGGTTGGGGGATGTGAGGCGCTCGGGATTTGATCTTCTGTAGCTGTGGGAGATGCGGTACGGTCTCTGCCTTCCGTAGTTCCCAGCTCAACGTCTGGATCCGGATGAGTACCTTCACCTTGCGACGAGGTTCCGCCTGCTTCGACGTGTTTCCGATCTTCCCGTTCCCCAAACTTGACAATCGGGAGTGTCTCTAACATTGCTCTTGCGATTCCCTTTGCTCTGCTCTGCCTTGCTCTTCCAATCACATGCCTCGGGCCGTACCGCTCCGGATGACGATGCGCTCTCAGGGCACCGACCACAATAATGATCAAGAACAAAGCTGTGATGATTCCCGTGATGCTGTAGAGAATAATCATCGCAACTGCTGTGCTTGGTGATTTCCCTAGAACGTCGCCACTGCTCCCATTGTTCGATTGTTGTTGATATAACTTTATCGACGCATTTGGTGGAGAATTGACTGTCAGCCCCTTCTCCAAGACCATGGAGGTATTTGCATCGGGCATAGTGAAGAGGATGTCGTAGATAAAGTCGTTTGTTGGGGCGAAAGTGCATCTTCCGGAAGCAGTGCTGTAGAGCAGAATGGCACCTGGACCTCTCGTCACCGCCTTATTGATGGTCCAGGTGGCATTGAGGTTTCCCGAGTAGGCGAAGGAATCGCAGCTAATGTACGCAATATCTCCACTTCGTATATCTGCGGAAGTCGAAGGATTGACGAGCATCATGCGGCCATTGACGGAGGTTTTCTGTTTAGTGTCAGCCATCTATTTCTAACAATCAAGAAGCTGACGAACATTAAGTTGCTCTTGAGCGGCGTTAGTGAGAGGGTAGATTGTGATAGAACTGGTTCCCATGACTTGTGTGGTCTGCAAGGTTGATTGCGGAGGATTCCCTGAGAAGGTGCCATTTGTCGGCCCCACTACCTGAGCAGAAGCCAGAGATAGAAGTGAGAGGGATATACATAGGGCCAAGAGCGCTCTCAGCGATTCGACAAGACCCATGGTGGGGATTGTTCAAGCAGTGGCGACGTGGAGAGGTAGGGTCGACGAGCGGGAGGATGGTGTTAGATGAAGTTGGAGGTGAAATTGCTGTGCTAGATCGAAGGGTAGATTAAGAGCAGTATCGTCTACTATACCGAGTACTGAGTGTTCATAAAGACATTTCAATGATGACGATGGCGAGCTTGTGCTATCTACCTTACCGATCAATGCCCGGACTGCGCCCCCACCATGATTAGATACAGTAAGGTAAGGTAAGGTACTGGTAGGATCTACCCCACAGTACTCCGTACCCCGTACACGGTACAGTACCTAGTCAGTAGTCAGTCTTCTACTCGAGACCCGTCAACATTCTCTCGCTCCTCTCTACGTATTAATCCAACTACATACTCCCTCGTCCGCCTGATCCTCCAATGGACCGCTGAATTGATGATGCCAAGAAGCTTCCAACTCTTCTTATCGCCTCGATCTCCTCCTGGGGGACCGCAAAGTAAGGTACCTACGGAAGTCCAGCTATGTACAGCATTTCACCTACAGTAAGGTAGATGAACACCGGAAGACTTTTGATCCGAACTTCAAGGCTGCCGGTTGTGACGGTACTTACCTTAGTCAGGAACGCTCACGAAACAATCACCAATGCAATGACCACAACAGCATGAATGACGATGAATGGGTTAAACACCCGTGCTATGCGAACCGACTGAGCCGGTCAAAGGCCTAATAGCCCCACGACATCATATCTACCTACCTACCTTACCTACTTTACTCATCTACTGCTCATCACCAATGGGAGCCAGTAAGTAGCTTGAGCCATAATCGATATCGAGATGCACGGACTGAGCTCATCGTCCTCATTGAAAAGCCTACAAGCATTGGCCCGGAAGCCCCCTTGTCATAGAGCTGGTGCGACAAGAAGAACTGGACAAATGGAACATGTGAAAACCGATCAAACTCGAGTTTTAATACTCAGACTGTCAATTAGTCCAAGTCTTGATGTGCTATCGGCTATTCTTCACTGACTTTCTGCAATCCGTTGAAGTATCTACTGTTGATCTCGAAGCCATACATAGAACATCTACTCGCTCGGTGTGAACGAAAATCCAAGGCATGACTCCAACCTTTGACACAGCTTCCCAGAGCTCGTCGAAGTCAGGCCAGATGGTGCTTCGAACTGTTGGAGACAGGACTGTTACATCAATACACTCTTCGTCCGAGAGCGCTCGATATACTGGATGACGCTGCTGAGAAATACTTTGCAAGTACATCATTTCAAAAGAGTAAAACAATCTTTTGTGGGCTTTAATGGCTTTCTTGTTTCCACCGCAACCCGGCAAGGTTCACTTGGAAAATTCCTTAGGAACATACTGAATCATTTTAATATTTGGACCACAATCTCGCTGAATTGGCCTTTTCTCTCTATGGCCTCGACGACCGGCATTGGAACAGTACCCTTCATGAGTGCAAAACCGGTGAAGTGTCGCAACGAACAGTATCTGGGGATCTCCACGGCGACGAAAGGCCAGGGTAAATCGATTTCAAGTCTTCATCTAGACCAAAGCTTGCAACGCCAGATCAGAATTCTAATGATGCCGCCGTTGCTAGAGAATTCTGGGATTTTACTTTTTCGAATCTGTGTGCCTGGCTTTCTTGCTCGTGGGAAAACCTCGCGTAGCCAGCCGTCAATACTTTCATTCATCGCATCTGGCCGATCTAGGGGACCGTCGATCCGAAGGTACAGTACGTCGTTTCAAGCTCAGATTATGAAGTCGCATTTGCTGTTTCTCGACGTTTGAGAGGTTGACCGGAGCCAACTGTCGCAGTTGTTAATCCCATTCATTGGCTTTCCCATGCCCGAGCGAAATCGACGGGGAGGCTCTATGGAAACAGTAGTTCATGGTCCAACACTACAAGTTCTCGACATGTGAAGTTGGGGAGAGCAGTATAAGGTTCGGAGTTTGCATCAGCTTGCATCTTGTTTGGAAGTATAAATTAATTGACCGACAGGAAAGCACTGGCTGGAATTATGATTTTCTTCTCACATATACATACTGCACCAACCCCTCGCCACCGACACTTCTCGGGATCCACCCTGAAGAAAGAAATATCTTGGTTGGGACTGATCTTCAATGCCCAACTTTAATAAATCTGCTATCTTTATTGATTCTTCCAATATTCACCCCTGTAAGTTTTAGGTATCTTATCATCGAGATAGATTGGAATAATACGGTTTCATATATCTGTCGAGTGCATCTTGTGTTACCATAGACAGAGTGTTTGCTTGCTCCTGAAACGATGCAGGTACCTCGTATCGTTCTATCGCGGGCTCGCCCCGCCGCACAAAGTGCATGTAGCCGTAGCGGCATTGCATGAAAGCCAAGTAATGGTGGTGAAGATGTTGTGACCCAGCTGTTATGTTCTATGCTGCTATTGTGGTCATTATGGTCATTGTGGTTCATTCAATTAAGCTCACTTAGTCCTGCTTGTTGAGAACCGTAGGTCTCCACGAACCCCAACGTCTTCCAATGATGCTCATTCGATGGCCGCCTCTTCTCATTAGAGGCCTAACTAAGCACACCTCAATGATGAGTCCGAAGTGAATGTTTGGCCCCCAGGATCAGGCTGCTAGCAACCATAACACCGACCGCCTAGATGTAAACAAAGCATTTTTCGAATCCCAACATGAGAACGATCAATATTATCCACTCTCTTTAACTCTGGGTTTTGCTTTGATCTCACCAGATCTTCTGGACTGACAGAAATACGTTGTTTCTAGATCGAATTGATACTCTATTGCCATTCAGCATATCATACTAACGTTACCTCCGCCTCAGATCTGGTCGTCACCAATAAGTTCCAGCTATCTTCAGTTACATGAGCAATGGCATCTTATCAAGCAACGATGTTATCCGTGCTGCTGGCCAGCAGTGTATTGCTAGCCAGCGCTGTCGGAAACGTCTTCCACCATGGCCACAATGACGTCTTCCTCCGCGGCCTTCCAGCCAACGTCTCGACAAATGTGACTTGGCTTTCAGCGCCCTACCACCGAAATGTCTCCACAGGAGCAGCATGGGTTATTCCGAGCAGTGCATATGATCTGGGTGCCAGAGATATGAGCTGCGAATGCTTTGATCCCAGCGGTATGCTAAGGATCTTACAAACTCACACTGTTTGACCAGAAAAACATACTGACACGGCGGAATAACAGAGACCTGCTGCATGGCGAAATCCAATAACATTGCTCCTTTCTGCATCCCCAAGTCTTCGACTTGCTGTTCTGATGCCTTCTGCAACCTCGGCGAAACATGCTGTGGTGATTCTTGCTGCCCAGCAGTAAGCCACGAATCCCTTCCTTCTCCCACCAATTCTACTGACTTCCTCAACAGGATACTACCTGCAACATCCAAACAACAGGCTCTGGCTGTTGCCCAAAAGGTCATATCTGCTCATCACCCGCAATCTGCTACGACCACTCCGCCCCCAACTGTACGAACACCTTCTTCCCAGCTCAGCAATGCTGTCCCCCAAACATTCCGTTCTGTCGGGACTTTCAGCCAAACGGTCTAGGGTGCTATGCCATGTCGAGTCTTCCGGCTGCGAGTGCTACAGTAGGATTTGCTTCTCCAGGATTTGCGTCGAGTGCAAATGCTACAGAGGCTGGGATGACAACTACTTGGAGCTCCACGACCACACTCACTGAGACCGTCACAGTCAATCCCGAAGGTTCTGGCTCAGTGTCCCTGGCAATTCCGACTACCACGGTAACTAGACCTCCTTTTCCGGTTATTGTTACGTCAACAATTCTCGTGTCCTCGTCCACCACTTCGTCATCTGTGGGAAGACAAACTTCTTCCACAGTGTTTTCGCCGTCTCCGTCTGTTTCCTCCAATTCCTCCTCTACCCCCTCATCCACCCCAACCGCCCAACATTCATCCTCTACGTCGACCTCCGCCCTCTGCTTCGACGACACTCTCCAATCAATTATCCCCTGCACTCCATCCACCACTACTAGCACGCCCTCGGCCATCTCTTCAGGGTTCGCTCCCGCCGGCGCTTCAACCTTCAACTCACAAGCCACATCTCTCCTTCCACCTCCCTTGTCACTCGACCACCTCCGCAATTACGCAGCACTACTCACCCTCACCCTCATCGTCGTTGCATCCAGCTTCATCATCCTAGCCAGCGAGAAGGAGCGCCAAGTCAAACTCTCAATCGATAAATCCGCCATCCAAATCGTCCAAGGCAGCGCTCGCAAACTACGTGGCGAGTTGGGCAGGGAGATCCAGGTCGTAGAAGGCAGCGGCCGTGTCTTGCGTGGGTCTTTGGAGCAGGAGATCCTAGTGGTGGAAGGGAGTGGACGTGTCCTGCGTGGGGATCTGGGGCGAGAGATCAAAGTTGTGGAGAGTACGGGGAGGGTTTGGAAGGAGCCGTTTGCTGTTGACAAGTCACATATCCATGTGGTTGAGGGCAGTGGGAGGGTTTTGCCGAACCCGAGCAAGGTATGAAAGGTCTCAAAGGCAGAGCTTTTCAAAACTCAGGACGGAGAGGGGTGGTTGCACGTAGACGGAGGCATTGTTGACGGTTCATTTTGAGGATGTTTATCACCTATTGCAGCCTTCCCAGCGCCTTGATTCACAAACCCTTGTTTCTCTTCTTCAAACCTCCCTTTTTTACTTTCGACGACTTCGATGGCGACGAGATGATTGGCGCAGCATGGCGGTTGAGATTTCTATGCGATACACAACTCTCGGCAAAAAAGTCTAGCCAGCCCCCTCAAGTAAAAAAAAATTCAATCATCTTATCGAGCCTTGTATAATATACCTCATATTAGAGGGGGGAGAAGAGAAAAAACCAATGATGCACACGCCCCGACCCCAGCTGAACCCCTTTAATTTATATACGTTCTTTTTTTTTGGCATCAATATGTCGATATGTAGATGGCTGATTGATGGAAGCGAATCCGAGAAAGAAGAAAAAGTAACAAAGAGGGAAGAAGGTTTCTTTTTTTCTTTCTTTTTTTTTTAATTTTTTTTTTTTACTTTAGCGGAAATGGCCAGCACGCGTGATCGCTTTGAGGTACATACAATCGGGAGCCTTTGAAAAAAATGGTGATGGGTGTTTTTGGGGTTTTGTTTGGTTGGTTGGTGAGTGAGTGAGTGGGTGAGTGGGTGAGTGGGTGAGTGAGTGAGTGGGTGAGTGAGTGAGTGAGTGAGTGGGTGAGTGAGTGGGTGAGTGAGTGGGTGAGTGAGTGGGTGGGTGTTCTGATATGGATATGGATATGATATGATAAAAAGGGGGGCTGGGCTGGGCTGTACAGTACAGTACACATGTACACGAAACCTTTCTCAATTTCTTTAAAAACATTTACGCCATTTTGCCCATTTTCCTCTAAGATTTCACTGAAACCGCCATGCCTCTCTGCAACCTTCCCCCCCACCCGCAACCTCCTGTTGAAATATGCTATACATACCTGAATAGGATTGTTCCAAAGAGTGTTCACATTTTGGTCGATTCGTAAACTCAACACCTCCCTTGCGCGCCATCATCCGCTCTTTTCCAGAAAAACCCCCATATATATTCGTCTAAATCCCTCCGGTCTGGGCGCTGCAGAAAAAACCTCCTCTGCGCTTGCAAGATGTCTTCCGAGGAGGAAATTTTTGATGTTGGTTTTTTTATTCTTGGGGGTCGCGGTTGGTGTGGTGATGTAGGGAGGGTGGGGGTGGGGGTGGGGGTTGGAATTGTGGGGGGGGGGAGGTGGTGGTGAGGTGGTGGTGAGGGGGTTGAGAGGGTGGGGGATTGGGAAGATAGAGAGGTGGAGAGATGTGAGAGAAGATGGCAGACATGGGGTGTGGCATTTTCTGGTATTGCGGTTGAGAGGCAGTTGATGTGGGAGCTGGCCATTCGTCTGGGTTGACTTTTCTGACACATCGTGTGGGCTTGCGTCCTAGAAATGTCGTGTGTGGGCAAAGGTGTAATGCTCAGTCTTGTCTGCTCAGAGGGCTCGTAAACATGTAATCGATTCGATGATATGGATGAATCTTGATTCCGTCATGAAGAGTAAGCTTGTGAGTACTGGCTATGTAAAGGTATCAATGCATTGCTTGGTGGAAGGGAGGACTTTCTTTCTTTGTTTTGACAGTAGTGTGGGAAAGAGTGAGCAAGAATGTTCTTGGGCCTACTACTAGAAAAGTATAGATCGATCAATCGATTGCTTGTTCAGGAATGCTTCTCACAAAGAGCGGAGTAATATATAAGACCAACGCGATATCTAGAAAATCATGAAAAGTAAAACACTCAGAACTCACTTAAAAGCTAGATTGCAAATGCCAGATCATATTAATACCCCCCACGAAGAGATGCCCGAAAGCATGGACGTTATGGATCAACCTCACTCGCACCCCAGTGCTCCTCAACGTCAATCACCCGCTCCGGACTCCTTATTCGACGGTACGCTACCTTCAATCGCCACATCAGAAACCATAAGGGAAGAGCCCTCCATCGCTTTCGTGGTGAGATGCGTAGATAATTTCGTATTCGTTGTCGTAGCACTGTCCACCAGTCTCACCAAGCTGAAAGCCAAGATTTCGGACGCCATGACAGCGCAGGAGGACGACAAAAGCAACAGCAAGAAGATTCCGCCGGGCTCGACAATAGAAACGATTAGAGTTTTGTGGAGCACAAGGGGCGTGAGATATCCTTCTAGGACGGTTATGACTGAAGGAAATGTTGGGGCTGTGCTGGCTTTTATGAAGGAGAGGGATGGATACGATATGGTGGATACTATTATTGGTGGGATTTGATGTAGAGGCGGAGGTCTATCGTGAAGGGTTTTGGGGTTGTTTCTCGAGTGTAGCAAGGGACATGATCGAATTTGGGATATGGTACTTGGTCTGGCCTAGTATGAGGATGATTCGGCCCGTTATACAGTCCCATTTGCCCATTTGCCCATTTGCCCTATG
>JAABUW010004185.1_pt1 | contig 19757 bp, 18 predicted proteins | sample 5560081 | NCBI WGS metagenome assembly JAABUW01 (sample SAMN10711882, study PRJNA513363) | rock metagenome | isolation source: Antarctica rocks | place: Antarctica: Victoria Land, Knobhead sud
TGCGCACTTTCCGCACGGCCATCGAGACGGTCAACAGCCAAGCGGAGGCGATGGGCATGCAGCACTTGCGCGCCCGCACCAACGCCGGCTTCGCTCTCAAGGTCTGGGCCTCCGTGCTGGCCTTGACGTGCGCTAACATCAACTAGCAATCACGGTAATAAGCGTTCCACTCTCGACTATTTCACGGCGCCCATCGTCAGTCCTCGCACGAGCGAACGCTGCGCCGTCCAGCCGGCCAGGAACACGGGCGCGATGGCCAATGTCGCCGCTGCGGACATCTTGGCCCAGAACAGGCCCTCGCTGGTCATGAAGCCTGAGATGTAGACCGGCAGCGTGCCCGTGTTCGGCCCCGTCAGGTTGACGGCGATGAAGAACTCGTTCCAGGCGAAGATCACGCACAGCAGCGCCGTGGCGCCCAGCCCGGGGGCCGTCAGCGGCAGCACCACCGAGCGCATCGTGCGCAGGAAGCTGGCCCCGTCGATCTGGCTCGCTTCGATGATTTCACGCGGGAACTCGGCGAAGAACAAGCGCATCATCCAGATGACCAGCGGCAGGTTCATCGCTGCGTAGATCAGGATCATACCCAGAAAGGTGTCATAGATGCCGACCTGCTTGTAGATGATAATCAGCGGGACGATCAGCCCGACCACGGGCATCATCTTGGTGGAGAGCACCCAGGTGAGCACACCGGGCGTCCGCTTCGTAGGGAACAGACCCAGGCTGTAGGCCGCCGGGACGCCGAGCACGAAAGCCAGCAGCGTCGACCCGATCGTGAGGACGGCGGAGTGGCGGAAGTAGGCGAAGTAACCCGCGTCCGTGATCGCGCTCTGGAAGTGGTCCAAGATCGGCTTGAAGATGAGCGAGGGCGGCAGCGCCACGGCGTTGGCCTCGGTCTTGAGCCCTGTGAGTACTGTCCAGAGGATCGGGAAGAAGAACAGGAACGCGATGACGTAGGTCAGTGCCGTTAGGCCGGCACCGCCGAGGCTGAATTTGCGGTGCGCCGCTGCGACGCGCGTGGTGGGCAAGGCGCGTGAGCGCGTGGGTGTGGCGATCATTGTTGGACACTCCGGTTAAACGTGCGGGCCAGTAGGTGCAGCAGGAAGGCCGCGATGACCGAGGCGACAACCACGGCGAGCACGCCCTGCGCTGCGGCCAGTCCCACGTCGTTGTCCTGCGATATCGTCTGATACACGTAGTACGGCACCGTGGTTGTCGCCGTGCCGGGGCCGCCCTGTGTCGTGACGTAGATCTCGCCGAAGAGTTGGAGTACGTAGATCGTGCCCAGCAGTACGGCCAACTCGATGTACCGACCCAACAGGGGCAGGGTGATGTAGCGGAACTCGTTGAGTCGCGTCGCACCATCCATGCGCGCCGCCTCGCGCACCTCGTCGGGCATGCCCTGTAGACCGGCCAACAAAATCAGCATCATGAACGGCGTCCACTGCCACACGGCCATGGCGATGATGCCGCCCTTGGGCGACACGGTCAGCAAGTCGAAACGTCCGAGGTGGAGTGTGACGGTCAGCCAGGAGAGCAAGCCAAAGACGGGGTTGAGCAGCATGTTCTTCCAGACCACGGCGTTGACCGTGGGCATCACAAAGAACGGGGCGATCATCAGCGCGCGCACCAGCCCGCGCAACGGGAACGGCCGGTGCAGCAACAGCGCGAAGGCCATCCCCAGGATCAGCGACGGCACGATGATACCCAGCGTGATGAGGACCAAGTTGACGACGGCATCGCGGAAAGTGGGGTCATTGACCAGTGTCTCCGTGTAGTTGGCCATGCCTACAAAGCCGCGCCCCGCCTCCGGCGAGGTGAGGATCCACTTATGCACGCTGTACCACACGGTGACGACGAAGGGTACCTGCGTCATCACAATCAGGTAGAGGATGGCCGGGAAGAACAATAAGAAGCGGAAGGACGGGCGCAGGCGCGATAGACCTCCCGCGCGCTCGATCCTCCGCATCGAGATAGCTGTCGCGTTCATGGCGCGTGTCCCCATTCCTTCATGATTATTACCGTCTCGGTCGGCAGCGCCGGCTTCCGGTCGATAGACATCGCATCGACGGGGAGCGTCGGCTTCCGGCTAGCCTACGCGTGCTGGCGCGTCTATTGATGCAAGCGAATACCATCGCCGCGACCGGGGCCGGTTGGACATCATCGCTGCCGGTCGAGACGGAGGCGTATGCGGGCGCTCCCCGCCGAGAGGGGCGACGGGTGGGTACGATGTCACACCCGTCGCCCCGCGAACGATCCTACTTCAGGTAGCCGGCCCTGCGCATGGTGCGCTCGGTCTGTTGCTGCGAGAGTTGCAGCGCCTGGTCAACCGTCGTCGCGCCGGTGATAGCGGCGGCGAGGTTCTGCGTGATGCGCGTGCCAATACCCTGCCACTCGGGGATGCCGACGAACATGACGCCCACATAGGGGACCTTGTGCAGGGTGGAGTTGGTCGGGTCGGCCGTCTGCATCGACTGCAGGATGATATCGGAGTACGGGGCGGCCTTTTTATAGCTGGGGTTGTTAAAGGTCGAGTAGCGCGTGCCGGGCGGGACGTTGCCCCAGCCCTTGTAGTTGGCGACAAGCTTAATGTAGTCCTTGCTCGTGGCCCACTGCAGGAACTTGAACGCGGCGTCCTTGTTCTTGCTCGACTTTTCCATGGCCAGTGACCACGCCCACAGCCAGTGCGAACCCTTCGGCGTCACCTCGGTCGGCGCATAGGCGAAACCGATGTCGTGGGCGACCTTGGAGTTCGTCGGATCGGTGATCAGGCCCGAGGCCGAGGTGGCGTCGACCCAGATAGCGCCTTTGCCCTGCGAGAACACCGTTTCGCTCTCGGTGAAGCCGTTGTTCTGGGAGCCGGGAGGGCCATAGTTGCGAATCATATTGATGTAAAAGTTAACCGCTTTTTCCGTGGCCGGGCTGGTCAACTGCGGCTGCCATTGCTCGTTGAACCATTCACCGCCGAATGTGTTGATCACCGTCGTGAGTGGGGAGCCCATCTCGCCCCAGTTTGGCAGGCCACGCAAGACGATGCCGTATTGTCCTTTCGACTTATTGGTCAACTTGGCAGCCATGCGCTGGATCTGATCCCACGTCGGGTGCAGCGGCATCGTTAAGCCCGCCGCCTTGAGCAAGCTCTTATTGTAGAATGTCATCGAGCTCTCGCCATAGAGCGGCAAGGCGTAAAGATTGCCCTGGTACGACAGGCCCTTCTTCACCTGCGAGAGCACGTCGTTCAAGTCGTAGGACGCGCGTGCCGAGGAACTCATTTTGCTGAAGTACGGCTGCGTGTTGACGAGCCAGCCGTTCTTGGCGAAGATCGGCACCTCATACGTCCCCACCGTGGCCAGGTCGAACTGGCCGCCGCCCGTGGCCACGTCTTGCGTGATCTTCTCGCGTATCGAGGGTTCGGGTAGGGTGACGAAGTTGACTTTGATGCCATACTGCTTCTCGAAGTACAGCGGAGTCAGGTGTTCCATGTCGATCATCTGCGGGTTGTTGACGGTCGCGATGTTGAGCGTAACGCTCGCGCGTGGCGCTGCCCCTAGGCGCGCGGCGTGGACGGGCGCGGCGAGTGCGATGAGCGTCGCCGTGACGGGGACGGCAAGGAAGAGACGATGCATTCGTTTCACTGGATGTACTCCTTACAAGTAGGCTAGACAAGGCTTCTGTCGGCGCCACGTCGCGCGTGACGAACGGTGTCGGTACGCTCGTCTTTAGTTTTTCTCGATGCCGATAAATTTACCTCCTTTAGTGGCGTGACGCACGAGCGCAATGCTCCTAGCGAGATCGCCATCCGCACGATATTGAGTTGAGTGTACAACGGATCGGAGAGTCATGTCAATATTTTTCTAAAAATAGAATATTATAAAAATGATTGACATCGTATGCGTTACACTATACAATCAACGTGACTGCCGGAGTAGCCCCAGTCGAGCGTAGGATGAGAAGGGTGATGGAGTCGACAAAGAAAGATTTATCCACGGACGGGATGGGTGGCGGTGTGCCGTTGCACTTGCGCTTGCGCATGGCGCTGCCGACGCTGCGCGAGAGCGAGCGCAAGGTGGCGCGGGCGCTATTGACGCGGCTGGACGAGGTCCCGCGCCTGGGCATCGTCGAGGCCGCGCGCGTCGCAGGGGTCAGCGAAGCCTCGGTCATGCGCCTATGCCGCACGCTCGGCTTCCGGGGGTACACCGACTTCAAGGTGCGCCTGATCACGGATTTAGCGGCCACGGACGCACAACGCCACCCGGTCGCGCTGGATGACGCAGGTGACGACCTCCAACCCGACGACGACATCGCGACGGTCGCCCGCAAGGTCTTTCACATGGACATGCAGGCGCTGGCCGACACGCTGCTCGTGCTGGACCCGCACACAATCGAGCGGGCTGTCGAGGTGATCGGGGGGGCCGCGCGGTTAGAGATCTTCGGCCTGGGTGGGTCGTCGCTCATCGCGCAGGACGCGGCCTACCGTTTCATGCGCGTCGGCGTCGCGGCCACCGCGCCGTCGGACCCAGACATGCAGGCGGTCCGTGTGGCCCTACTGACCCCACACGACGCGGCACTCGCCATCTCGCACTCGGGCGAGACGCGCGATACCATCGATACGCTGGCCCTGGCCGCGGACGCGGGTGTCTCCACCGTGGCCATCACCGGTGTCCCGCTGTCCTCCCTTGCGCGCCTGGCGGATATCGCGCTGATCACATCTTCCCCGGATATGCGCTGGCACCGCGAAGCCATCTCGCCGCGCATCGTGCAGTTGACCCTCATCGACACGATCTGCGTCGCGCTGCGCTTGCGTAAGGCGCCCGTCGCGATCGATACGCTGGGAAAGATTGAAAACGCCTTGAAGCGGAAGAGGGTGAGCGAGTGGCCCTCCTGATCGGCATCGATGTCGGGACGACTAATCTCAAGGCTGTGCTCTACGACGCGCGGCGTGGCGAGACGGTCGCCGTGGCCACGCGGCCCACGCCCGAACGCCACCCCCGTCCGGACTGGAGCGAGTTCGACGCCGACGAGGTCTGGGGCGGTGTGGTCGCCTGCGTGCGCGAGATCATGCGCGCTGTCCCGGAGCCGCGCCGGATCGCCGGCGTCGCGGTGGCGAGTATGGGCGAGGCCGGTGTGGCCCTCGACGCCGCCGGCGTGCCGCTCTATCCGTTCATCGCGTGGTACGACCCGCGGGGCGAAGAGTATGTCCCCCACTGGCGGCGGACATTGGGCGAGCCTCGGGTCTACGAGCTGACCGGCCAGCCGCTCGGGGGCGTCTACGGCATCAATCACCTGATGTGGTTGGCGGAGCACCGTCCCGACGTCATCGCCGCAGCGGCGCACTGGCTCTCCGTCGAGGACTACATCCTGTGGCGCCTGTCGGGCGCGTTTGCCACGGACTATACGATTGCCGCGCGCACCATGGCCTTCGAACCGGCGCGGCGATCCTGGTCGCCCGAGATGTTGGTGGCGGCCGGCGTGTCGCCGGACCTGTTCCCGACGCCCTACCCGAGCGGCACGCGCGTCGGTGGGGTGACGGCGGGGGCCGCCGACGCGACCGGATTGCCCCCCGGCACCGCCATCGTGACCGGAGGGCACGATCACCTGTGCGGGGCGCTGACCGTGGGCGCGGTCGAGCCGGGCGCCCTGCTCGACTCGACCGGGACCGTGCAGGCTGTCGTCGCCGTGACGCCCGAGATCGTGCTCCACCCGACCCTGGCGCGCGCCGGGTACGCCAGCTACGGTCACGTCGTACCGGGCATGTCCGTCGTCATCGGCGGCCTAACATCGGGGGGCAAGATGGTCGAGTGGTTCGTCGACACCTTCTATGACCTGCCTGCCGACGAGCGCTACGAGCGCGCGCTGGCCGAGGCGGGGGCGGCACCGGCGGCGGGTGGGGTCTATTGGCTACCACACCTGCTCGGCAGCGGCTTCCCGAACAACGACCCGCTCTCACGAGCGGCCTGCGTCGGGCTGGGCGCGTCGCATACCCGTGGCGCGGTCCTGCGCGGCCTCGTGGAGAGTCTGGGCTATGCCATGCGCGAAGGGATCGAGGCTATCGTCGCGGCCAATGTGCCGGAGGTGCGCCACATCGTCGCCATCGGTGGCGGGTCGCGCTCACCCGTGCTGATGCGGATCAAGGCAGACGTGACCGGGCGCACGGTGCATGTGCCCGAGGTGACGGAGGCAGTTGCCGTCGGTGCCGCCCTCTTGGCTGGGCTCGGGGCCGGCGTCTTCACCGACGTCGCGCACGCGCGCGCCTCATTGCGTGTGCGTGCGCGCAGGTACGCCCCTGACGCCGCGACCCGCGATCGCTATGACCAGGGCTATGCGCGGGTGTTCGGGCACCTGCACACCGCGTTGGGCGACGTCAATCAAGCCGTCGCGGAGGTGGGCCGGGAGCACGTACCTCCCGCCCCTCTCGCGCGCACAGATGGAGGGGGAACGTGATCGTCGTGGCCCACTTCCCCCGTGGGAGGCACGAGGATTGAGGGTAAGAGGACAGCGAACGATGGGCAATAGAGGGATAACAGAGGAGACGATAGATGCGTAGCGGCAAGGATATGATAGGGGGTGGACGCAACGGTTGGCGCAGCCCGCTGTCGCTGGATGGTAAGGTCGCGGTCGTGACGGGAGGGGCGCAAGGGATTGGGCGGGCCGTCGTGTTGCAGTTGGCGCATCTGGGTTCGCGCGTCGCGATCTTCGATCTGCCCGGTGAGGAAGCGCGCGAAACGATGGCGCAGGCTAGTGCGTTTGGCGGCGACGTGTGCTATTACCCCGTCAGCGTAGCCAATCGCGACGATACCGGGCGCGCCGTGGCTGCCGTGTCCGAAGCCTTTGGCCCGGTGGATATCTTGGTCAACAACGCCGGTGTCGCCTCCCAGTTCCCTTTCCTAGAGATTCCGTTGGACGAATGGCGTCGCATCCTCGAGATCAATGTCGTGGGTGTGTATAACTGCTGCCAGGCCATGATCCCGGCGATGGTGGAACGGGGGGGCGGACGCATCGTGATGGTCTCATCGGCCGCCGCGTTTCAGGGCGGCGGAGGCGGCGCCCACTACGCGACGTCGAAAGGGGCGCTCATCAGCATGACGCGCGCGCTGGCGCGCGAGTTCGCACCCAAAGGGGTCATCGTCAACGCGGTCGCGCCGAGCAGCATCGAAACGGACATGCTGTCCAAGCGCTTCAAGGGGGCGGACCGCGACAACCTCATCGCGCGCGTCCCGCTCAAGCGACTGGGCACACCCGAGGATGTGGCCAACGTCATCGCGTTCCTGTCCTCGGATATGGCGGCCTTCGTCACGGGGCAGGTCATCCTCGTGGACGGCGGCCGGGTGTACTCGGCCTAAAGGGTAATCGTGAGTGAAAGAGAGGAGATGTAGCCCATGGATGTGAGCCCTCGACTTGGCCGCCTCCTGGCCATGGACGGCCGATGCTTCGATGTCGCCATCGATCACGGCCTGTTCAATGAGCGCGTGGTGCTCGCCGGCATCGAGGACATGCCGGCGACGGTCACGGCGATCGCGGCGGCCGACCCCGACGCCATCCAACTCAGTCCTGGACAGGCGCGCCTGCTCCAGGCGATCCCAGGGCGACATAAGCCGTCGCTCGTGCTCCGGTCGGATGTCGCCAACGTCTACGGCCAGAAACTGCCCGCCGTGCTCTTCAACCAACTCATCGACGCGTCGGTGCGGCAGGCGTTAGAGCTCGACGCCGCTTGCGTGGTGGCGAATTTGCTCTTGTTGCCGAACCAGCCCGACTTGCACCGCCAGTGCGTCGCCAATATCTGCCGTCTCAGGTCGGACTGCGCGCGTTACGGCATGCCTTTGATGGTCGAGCCTTTGGTGATGCGCCCGAACGAGGAGGCCGGCGGCTACATGGTCGACGGCGACCTGGACAAGATCGTCCCATTGGTACGCCAGGCCATGGAACTGGGCGCGGATGTCATCAAGGCCGATCCGTGCGACGATCCGAGCGAATATCACGAGGTCGTGCGGGCGGCGGGCGGTCGTCCGGTGCTGGTGCGCGGGGGGGGGCGCGTGGCCGATGAGATTATCATCGCGCGTACGGCCGAGGTGATGCGGCAGGGGGCGTCCGGAATCGTGTATGGCCGTAACGTGATCCAACACGCCAATCCCCGCGGCATGATCCGGGCGCTCATGGCTGTCGTGCACGGTGCGGCGACACAGGAAGAGGCCGTGGCGATGATACAGGGTGAGCCGGCGTTGGCCGGGTGATGCCATGAGCGAACGACAGAAGACCGATATCTGCGGCCATACCCATGCTATAGGAGGAAGCTCCGTCGATACCATGAAAGGCCACGTCGCTGCGCCCACGGGTACGGCATCGCTGGATGCGATGATCGTGGCGTCGGGCATCCATCTATGCCGCCTCGGCCTGATCGCGGCCGGCGAGGCGGCGCCCTGGCGCTTACTTGGCGGCGGCATCTCCAATTGGGTGGTGCTCTTCGCGTGTGGCGAGGGCGTCGTGGTGAAGGGCGCGCTGGCACAGTTACGCGTGTGGGACGAGTGGCTGGCCGACCCGACACGCGCCGTGACGGAAGGACGCGCCATGGCCGCCCTCGGCGCGCGTCTACCGACCCATGATCTGCCGCGCGTGCTCTTCATCGACGAAGACGCGTATCTGCTGGGCATGACGCGCGCGCCGGACGAGGCATCCCCCTGGAAGGAGGCGTTACTGCACGGTGAGGTGGATACCCACGTCGCGCGTGAGGTTGGCGCGCTGTTGGGGCGCATGCACGGCGTCGCGTGGGACGACGCCGCGCTGGCCCGTACGTTCGACGACCTGACCCTGTTCCATCAGTTGCGGCTCGACCCGTACCACGAGCGTGCCGCGCGGATGGCCGAGGGGCGCGGAGATGAGGAGTTAGCCGTTCTGTTGCGTGCCGGCGCCGCCGCCATGACGCGCGATCGCGCGACACTGGTCCACGGCGACTTCAGCCCCAAGAACCTGCTGGTCCATCCAGACGGTGTCACGGCCATCGACTTCGAGGTGGCGCATTGGGGCAACCCCGACTTCGATACGGCCTTCCTACTGACGCACCTCGCGCTCAAGGCCGTGCGTCGCCCGGCCCAGGCCTCTAGGTACGAAGCGGCGGCCCTCGCCTTCCTGGACGGCTATGCCGCGGCGCTCGACCGGCGGCCCATCGACGACGTGACACGCGGGGCGTTGCGGCAAGCCGGGTGTCTGCTCGTGGCCCGCGCCGACGGCAAGTCGCCCGCCGAATATCTGGACGCCGAGGGGCGCGCCAGGGTCCGCGCGCTGGGCGCGGCGGTCCTGCGCGAGACAATCGCGGATGTGCCCCGCCTCTTCGCGGCGACGGAGGAGTTGTGAGCGACACTTATCGTATTTCCGCCGTGCGGGCGCGTCAGGTGCTCGACTCGCGCGCGGCGCCGACGGTTGAGGCCGACGTGCGGTTGACCGGCGGCGCGCTGGGCCGGGCCGCGGCGCCCTCGGGCGTCTCGACCGGCGCGCACGAGGCGCTCGAGTTGCGCGATAGGGAGAATCCGGCCTGGGCGGGGCGTGGCGTGGCCCGCGCCATCGCCAACGTCGAGGTCGCCTTCGGGCCGGCCGTGGTCGGGCTCGACGCGCGCGATCAGGCAGCCGTGGACGCCGCGCTCGCGGCCGCCGATCCCACGCCCGGATTCGGCCGGCTTGGCGCCAACGCGGCGCTGGCCGTCTCGTTGGCCGCAGCGCGGGCCGCCGCCGCCGCGCTGGATCAGCCCTTCTACCGCTACGTCGCGGGTCTCGCCGGCGTGCGGCCGCAGTTGCCGCTGCCGATGGTCAACATGATCTCAGGCGGCGCGCACGCCGGGCGCAACCTGGATATCCAGGATGTGCTGGCGATGCCGGTGGGCGCCGCGAGTTACGTAGCGGGACTTGAGATGGTGGTGCGGGTCTACTGGGCGCTGCGCACACTGCTCATCGAGACAGGGCACCCGCCCCTGGTCGGCGACGAAGGCGGCTTTGGCCCCGCCCTCGACTCCAACGAGGAGGCGCTGGCCCTGGTGACGCGCGCCGTCGAGCGCGCCGAACTGCGGCCGGGCGCGGACGTGGCGCTGGCCCTCGACGTGGCGGCCACCGAACTGTACCGCGACGGCGCCTACCGTCTGGAGCGCGACAACGCTCCCGCACGCGTATTCGATGCGGAGGGAATGGTCGCGCTGGTGGAGGCATGGGCCGGGCGCTACCCGCTGGTTTCGATTGAGGATGCGGTGGCCGAGGACGACTGGGCGGGTTGGCGTCTCTTGACAGAGCGCCTGGGCATGCGGCTGCAACTGGTCGGCGACGACGTGTTCGCGACCAATAGCGCGCGTCTGAGACGCGGCATCGCCGAGGGCGCGGCCAACACCGTGCTGGTCAAGGCCAATCAGATCGGCACGCTGACCGGAACGTTGGAAACGCTGTCTCTGGCTCGCGCGCACGACTACCGCACCGTGGTCTCGGCGCGCTCCGGCGAGACCGAGGACGAGTGGCTGGCCGACCTGGCCGTGGGCAGCGGCGCGGGGCAGATCAAGGTCGGCTCCGTGGCCCGCTCCGAGCGTTTGGCCAAGTACAACCGGCTGCTGCGGATAGAAGAAGAGTTGGGGTCGGCGGCAACGTATGCCGGCGGCGACGCGTGGCGTCCCAGAAAGACGACGTAGGACACGAGAGGCCTCCCGTCGACAGGGAGATGATGCAGACCGCGAAGGAGGGCTGTCATGGCCGTGGAGATGATGCACGCCGTCCGCTGTTATGGGCCGTACGATTACCGCGTGGAGGAGATCGCGCGCCCCGAGCCGGGACCGGGCGAAATATTGGTCAAGGTAGGGGCAGCCGGCATTTGCGCCAGTGACATCAAGTGCTATACGGGCGGTACACTGTTTTGGGGCAAGGACGGCGCGAACGGGTACGTCGAGGCCCCGGTCGTGGCCGGTCACGAATTTGCCGGCCGTGTGGCGGCGTTAGGCGAGGGGGCGGCCGAACGGCACGTCGTGGCGCTCGGTGACCACGTCGTGGCGGAGCAGATTATCCCCTGTGGCCACTGCCGTTTCTGCGAGAACGGCCAGTACTGGATGTGCGAGCCGAATGTCATTTTCGGCTTCAAGCGCCATCGTGCCGAGGGCGGCATGGCCGAGTACATGATCTACCCCGCCAACGCGCGCGTGCATACGATCGACCCGCGCATTTCGCCGCAAGAAGCGGCTTACATCGAGCCGCTGGCCTGCGCCATGCACGCCGTCGATCGGGGCGAGATCAAGCCGGGCGACACCGTGGTCATCGCCGGGGTGGGCAATATCGGCCTGTGCGCCCTCCAGGCGGCCAGGCGCTACAACCCGGGACAGCTTATCGCCTTGGACACCAAGCCCTACCGGCTGGAGTTAGCCAAGAAACTGGGTGCCGACGTGGCGATCAACCCACTGGAGGAGGATGCCCCGGCCTGCGTCAAGGCGCTGACCGAGGGCTACGGCTGTGACGTGTATATCGAGATTACCGGCAGCGCTAAGGCCCCTCAGCAGGGCCTCGACATGATCCGGCGCCTTGGAACCATCGTCGCGTTCAGCGTGCTCAATGAGCCTGCCACGATCGACTGGAACATGGTAGGCGACCAGAAAGAGCTCAACGTGCACGGCAGCCACCTGGGCCCCTACTGCTATCCGAAGACGATCACGGCCATCGCCGAAGGTAGCATCGACGTCAAAAGCCTCATCACCGCCCGATTCCCTCTGGCCGAGTTTCCCGCAGCCATGGAGGCCGCGTGCGGCGGGGATAATCTGAAGACGCTATTGATTCCATAAGAATAACTGACGTTTTGATATAAGGCGGCAGTTGCACAAGAGGGAGGGAACGGAGTACAAAAAGGCCATACCCTAGCAGCCTGTCGGAGAGAACGAAGCGATAGTTTGCGTGAGCGGAGTGCGGCTGTCCGGGTGTGGTGGCCGGTCGGTACCGCGTGTGATCGACGCGCAGCAACCAGCGGGACATGGCCGCAGATGACGACCGCGCGGAGTGGATGCACGCCGCCATTCCTCCTTAGGAGTCGCCAAGGAATAACTTCCCGCCGCTGTCGGGCAAAGCGGCTATGAGCCTGCGCCCAAAAACGGGAAGTAATTGTTTAACGAGCCCTTAGTAGACCGGGACCAAGGTATGGAACCGCTTGAGATTGAAGGCCAAGCAGACCAGAAGCCACTCGCTGGCAGCGGCTGCTTCGCCCCGCAGCGAGAATTGGCGGAAGCCAAGCAGGGGTCGGACAACGATTCCTGGTGCGACTCGTTCTCCCGAAACCGTATGGCCACAAGCCAGGCGGGGGATGGGAGGGTAGGAGGTACTCCTAGACAACTTGACGGTCGACGATGGGCGAAATTCCCATCCCCGAGTGAACGCGGGAATGCCGCACCCCTACCGTAGCGACTGATCATCAATCGGTAAAGCGGGGTGACGCAGCCACGCCAGACTCCAACTGGCGACGACTGCTTGCAGGTGGCCATGGGTAGCGCAAGCGAATGCACGGCTGATCCATCGTTACGTTGAACAAGCCTACGTGGAGTATCGGCTTGGTCCAAAAGGATACGGGTAGGACTCCGGCGAGACAGGACTCGATCGGCGTTCACGTCCAGACCCCCGGTGGAGAGTGTGACCCTGTCGCCACGCAAAACGACCATCAGGAACGAGATAATCCGTACCGCTCTCTCCAACGATGGAGCAGGTGTCAACCGCATGGCGGTGCGGACAGGATTCCCCAAGAAGCCAAGGCGCGGAGTAATGTCCGCGATATGCCGACGTGGGGACGGTCACTCGAAGGAGATCGGATCAAGTAGCGGTCGATACGCCCTGAGCACCGGGCCTGTCTCGCCTGAGTGTAGTGGATAGGATGCACCATCCGAAGCCGTCAAAGTTCAGACCTCACAGCTCCCCGTGGTAGGGGCGCGTCCATGACAAGGATAGGGTGACTGAGGAGCCGTGTGCGCTTAATGGCGCACGCACGGTTTTGGAGCCGAGTGGCGGGGGTGACCCCGGCGCTTAGGTTAACCATTATGGGGCCATTTGACCTCCAGCATGCCTTCAACCGTTTCTGTGACGAGTTTTTGCGTCTCATTCCGGCTGCAGCGGCAAAGATGAGCGCCATTTACGCGTGGTGAGGACGGCAAATGGCCAAGTTCTCGTCATGAAAGGATCTTTCTGGGTCGAGCTTTCTGTTCCGAGCCGCTCCCATGTCGCGTTAGTGCAGTAATCTGAGTTACTCAGCGACACTTACGCTAAATGGCCCCAAAATGCAGGAACCGTTGTCTCCCCCCACTATGACATGGAGGTGCCGCCACCGCCATGCCTGTGGCGAACATTGCATCACTGTCGGTTGCGATATGATTGCCGCATTATCTTCTCTACATCCTCCAGATTAGTCGTCTTGTCGACGTAGAAGGAGATATCGAGCGTGATCCCGCTCCCCATCCGCTCGCGTTTGACCGCAAGGCTATAGATCCAGCCCGTGCCCTCAGGCGCGATGTCGAATCCTCTAGGATGGACAAACACCTGGAACGGTTCCATTGGGTGGTGCTGAGTTGACATATTATTGCCGAAAGATCTTCAGGTGCGCCGTGTTTGTCGCGCCGCGTTGGACCCCTATCAGGGCTTTTATGCTTCGATGCAGCGGTAAAATGGTGCTGCCGACCGGCCAGGACGAATCACTTTCAGGCATCTCAGCAGGACCCAACGGAACCCTCTCGGGGGCCAAGGCCATCGTCGTGCAGCACGGTGGATCGATTGCCATCGCGAGCGCTGTCGGCGCGGGTACGACCGTCACCGTCACGCTCCCCGCGTCCGCTGACGCCGTGGTACCGTGATGTCGTGGGGTTGAATGGTGAGAGACTTCGGGGCACGGCGCGCATGCGGTGGGCAGGCGCGGCATGGGAACGTGACATAATATAAGGTGGCATCCCACCATATCCCCTATCGCGCGCGTGGTGCTCTCCGCACCGGCGCACACGCGGCGGTCACGGGCACGGTGCGCGATACTGGGGAGAGACGGCGAGACGGACAGGGGAGGGGAGGACACGCGCGATGGTCTACACCACGCCGTGTCCCGACGACGATGCACAACTGGCCGCGTGGCGCCGGCGGCAGGCCGAGGACGCCGTGCGCAGCATCAACATCCGCCTCCCGCTGGGCCTGGCACGCCGCCTGCGCGCCGAGGCGGCCGCGCGGGGCGTCCCGGCCGGCCGCTACGTCGGCGACCTGCTCCGCGCCGCGCGCGGCGACCTCCCCGGCGGCCCGCCGTCCGCCGCCGCCCCTACGCCCCCAGCGGTGCCCGTACCCGTCGATCCGGGTCAGATTAACCTCCGCGCCCTCCGCATCATTCAGCTCCACACCGGCCGCGACGGCGAACTGACGCGGCTCGCCGCCACCGACAAGGCCACGGTGCTCCACCTCCTGCGCGCCGACCTCGCCTGGTTGGAGCGCGACGGCCGCGCTCGGCGACGGCGAGGATGCGTGACTATGTGGGACAACGACGCGCCATCCGACGCACCCCTGACACGGGCAGCGCCGGCAACCGCCAATCAGACGGAAACATGCGCCACCTGTGAGCGGCCGGCCCCTCTTCCGGCGAGATGTGTTATCCGCCCCATCCGACGGCGGATAACACACGCAGCCAGAGCACCTGGGGACGTGAGCAATGACCATCTACTCGACGTGGCGCGGGATCGCGGCCTGGGACGCCCCACCGCCGCCGGCGGCGGGGCGTGGCGCGCGCACCAGGAAGGCGAGCAGGATGACGGGGATGCTCACGACGCCAACCAGCCAGTAGACGTCCTGGAAGGCCAGCGCGGCGCCCTGTTGCGCAACCATGCCCGAGAGTTGCCCGATGGCCGCCCCGACCGCCTGGCGCGCCGAGAGGCCCAGGCCCAGGAAGTGGTTGACCAAACCGTTGTACAGCGCGTTGGCGGCCGGGTTGGCGCGCGTCACGCGGGCGGCCAGGTTGGCCTGATGCACGACCCGCTGGGTGTCGAAGACGTTGATCAGGATGGCGATGGAGAGCGCGGCCACGACGTTGCGCGCCACGACGTTGAGCGTGGTCGCCGTGGGCAGGTCCCGCCCCGTGATGCCGTAGAGCGCCGACGTGGTGGCCGACTGCAGGACCAGGGGCAGCCCGAAGCCGCGCAACAAGAGGATCCAGGGCAGCACGGCGTACGCCGAGTCGAGGGTCGACCACCCCTGCAGCATGAAGCTGGTGACGATCGCGACGAGGCCGCCGCCGACGATCAGGGCGCGCGGGCCGACCCTGTTGTACAGGTTGCCCGCCAGGATCGTGCCGAACACGGTGCCGACGCCCGAGGTGAACAGGAGCACGCCGGCCGGGAAGGGGTCGAGCCCGCGTAGGTTCTGCAGGTACTGCGGCAGCAGGAAGGCGGGGCCGAAGATGCCGATCGTGCCGATCCAGGTCAGCAGGTTGCCGATCAGGAAGTTGCGCTGCGTGAACAGGCGCAGGTTGAGCAGCGGCTGGCGCACCCGCAGCTCGACCGTGACCCAGGCCACCAAGAGCACGGCGGCGGCGACGAGCGGGCCTGAGACCGTCAGGAGGCTGCCCCAGCCGTCGTAGGCCAGGTTCGAGGCGCCGTAGAGCAGCAGCCCGAAGCCGGCCGCCGCGAGGACGAAGCCGGGCACGTCGAAGCGCAGATGCCGCTGCGGCGGCGACTCGCGCAGGATGCGCAGGCCGATGATCAGGCCAGCGATGCCGATAGGCACGTTGACGTAGAAAATCCAGCGCCAGTCGACATATTGCACCAGGTAGCCGCCGATGGTCGGCCCGATGGCCGGGGCGAACAGCACGGGGATGCCGAAGAAACCGTTGGCGCGCCCGCGCTCCTCGGGCGGGAACGCCTGGAACAGGATGGCGAAGGCCAGCGGGAAGAGCGCCGCGCCGCCCGCCCCTTGTAGGATGCGAAAGACGATGAGCACGCCCATGCTCCAGGAGAGCCCGCACAGGGCCGAGCCGACCGTGAAGGCGGCCAGCGAGGCGAGGTAGACCCGCTTGATGCCGAAGCGGTTGGCCAGGAAGCCGGTGGCCGGCACGACCACGCCCGAGGCCAGCGTATAGCCGGTGGCCACGTAGGACGACTCATGGATGCCGGCGCCGAAGACGGCTTGCAGCTTGGGCAACGCCGTGTTGACGATGGTGTTGTCGAGGATGGCCACGAAGGCCCCGAAGACGACCGTAATGAGGACCAGCCACTTGTTCGGCACGGCGGCCTGCGCCGCCGCGGCCGCCCCGTAGCCGCCTCCCGCCGTCGCCGGACCCCGCGCCCCCGTCGGGGCTACTGCTTGTGCCATGTGAACTCCCTCGTCGATGGCTGATGGTCGATGGTGGGATGGAGGGGACAGGGACAGTGCGCCCCCTCCTCAGGCCATCACCCATCGGTTATGGACCATCGACGTCCAACTAATCGTGAACGTGGATGGTGACGCTGGCCGACAAGCCAGGGTACAGGGTGTGGCCCTGGTAGCCGTCGAGGGTGATCTGGACGGGGACGCGCTGCGTCGTCTTGGTGAAGTTGCCCGAGGCGTAGTCGGTGGTCGGGATGGCCGAGAGCGCCGAGGCCGCCGTCGGCAAGATGCGCGTGACCGTGCCGTGGAAGGTCGTGCCGGACACGGCGTCGATTTTGACGTCGACGCCCTGGCTGGTGTGGACGTCGTTGATGCGCGTCTCCTCGACGTAGGCGGTCACATACAGGCTCGTGAGGTCGACCACCTGGGCGAGGGGCTGGCCGGCGGGCAACACCTCGCCTAGCGTCGCGCCCTCCTGGATGATCGTGCCGGCGATGGGGCTGGCCGCGTTGATCGTCTGGCCGTTGGCCGCGCGCAGGGTGGCGATGTTCGCGCCCTGGCTGACGCTGCTGCCGAGGGCGTAATTCACATGGATGATGGAACCAGGCTGGGGCGGGGCGACGTTGGCGATGGTCCCGGTGACGGCGGCGTCATCGGTGTTATAGAAGTAGTACCCCTGGTGCCAGAAGTAGTAGATCAGGGCGGCCACGACGAGGATAACGAGCAGGCCGATCCCGTTGAGCAAGAAGATGCGGCGCGTATGGGGGACGGCGGCGCGCGGCGCGGGCGCGGCCGGTTGCGGCGCGGCTGGCTGTGGCGCGACCGCCATAGTCCCACCCTGGGGACCGCTGGCCTGCGGCGGCCCGCCACCCGGTTGCTGGTTCTGTTGCTCGTTCATACCTGGTGTTCTCCTCGTCTAAAGTTACGTACGCCCACGTTTTACGTACGCGCACGCATGCTATGGTAACGACGGACACTTGTCTTTACACCGATAAGTGAGACCAAACCGTCCGGTACCGCGTCAGTATGCATTATTTGCTCGTACGTTGTCAATGTGTACTATGTACTGTATACCCGTTTCCGGCCCTTTGTGCTACAGTTGATGGTAGGGCTAGCTACTTATGGTAAGGCGCGGCGGAGCGCGACGGGAACGGTCGCGCCGGCAAAGGACACTGTCTATGGCGGAGGATGTGGAGCGGACGGGGCGTCAGGATGTGTGCGGCGAGCCGCATCGCGCCCTACGCGCGGACGCGGTGCGTAACCGCGCGCGCATCATGGAGGCGGCCTGGCGCCTGCTCGCGCAGTACGAGCTCGTCGACCTGAACATGGAGCAGGTGGCGCGCGAGGCCGACATCGGCAAGGCTACCTTGTATCGTCACTACCCCACCAAGGAGAGCTTGCTCGACGCGCTCGTCGGCGACGGTGCCGGCCGCCTCGTGTCCGACATGCAGGAACGCATCCCGCCCGAGGCCGACGCGCTCACCAAGCTGCGCACGGTCGTCGCGGTCTGTTACGATGTCTACGAGACGAGCCGCATCAGCATCGACCTGTTGTTGAGCGCGTGGCGCTGCTCCGAGCGCTGCACGCCGCCCGAGAAATGGCCTGCGCATCCCATGGCGCTCACCATCGCGCGCGTGCGCTCCATCCTCGCGCAGGGCGTGCGCGAGGGCTCCGTCCGTCCGCTCGACCTCGACTACACCGCCACGGCCGTCTTCGCCCTCATCAGCCCGGTCGCCTTCGCCAAACAGCGTGAGCGCCTGGGCTACAGCCGCGCCGCGCTCGAAGAGCGCGTGGTCGACCTCATTACGCACGCTGTGGCCGCGCCGTGAACAGGGGGGCGCGCTCCCGCGCGCTCAAGTCGGCCTAACCGGTGAGCGCGTCAGGGCGCGCGCGTCCCCGACCACGCACCCATCCGACGGCGTGCGCCGGCGGGTGTGTGGTGCGTCAGGGGCGGGCTGCATCCGCGTCGGTGGGCGCCGCGTCATCGGCCAGGATGCGGTACAGCTGGCGGCGCGTCGTGACAAGGAGGTCGCGGGCGGCGGCGAGCTGGGCCGGCGTCCCCACCCGCGCGACTTGCGTGAGCGCCGTGTCCACCTGGTGGAGGAGGGCGCGGCGCTCCGCCCAGCCCGCGCCCACCGTCGCACTCACGGCATCGCGCGCGGTCGTGAGCTCGTCCCGCCGCTCCTCCACGTACGCGCGCCCCGCCTCGATGAGGTGGAACACGCGGCGCCCCTCCACGGGCTCGACCTGGACGAGGCCCTCGTCTTCGAGCAATTGCAGGGCGGGGTAGACCGAGCCGGCGCTGGGCCGCCACAGGCCACCGCTGCGCTCCTCGATCAGCTGGATGATCTGATACCCGTGTAGGGGCTGCTCGGCGAGCAGGAGGAGCGTCGCGGCGCGTACATCGCCTTTGCCCACGCGCGGCCCTCCGCCATGGCCACCCCGCGTGCCACGGCCACCATGGTCGCCCCCCCGGCCACCACGCCGGCCGTGGGTTTCCGCGCCGGCTGGGCGTTCGCCGTGGTCGCCGTGGTCGCCGTGGTCGCCGTGGTCTCGACCCCGCGGTGCTTCGTCAGGACGCATGGCGCCCGATGGGATCGCGCCGCGCCGCCCGACCCGTCGCTCGAGCATCGCTGTCCCCTGTGTCAGTGTGTGTCTCGTATGCATCATGTGCATCGTGTCTTCCTTTTCGTATTCGTCTATATAACGGCATCTAAATATAGCGACGATATATCTATGGTACATCTACAACAAGCGGTTGTCAAGAAGATGTCGGGCGGATATCCCGCCCTTGCCCTCGTCGCCGTCCTGCTCATCGTCGCCGTCCTGCTCATCGTCGCCGTCCTGCTCATCGTCGCCGTCCTGCTCATCGTCGCCGTCCTGCTCATCGTCGCCGTCCTGCTCATCGTGCGGCCCCACCTGGACGGCCACCGCTAGCCCTCCTGGGAGCGCCACAGTGCCGCCCGGCGTGGTGCGACGACCCCATCCAGGGGCCTCAGATCATGGTGCTATTTTAGTACGATGGGGGCTCCAACGGGCCTCGGATCGTGGTACCATCGGGCCGCGAAACGTAGTACCATCCGTAGCTCTAGCTCCACAGGCATGGAGCTACGATAGAGCTACGATTCACACGGGAAAATGGGGGTTTAGCGCGACCATGGAGCTACTCTTTATCTTGGGTGAGTGGCCCCCGTAGCGCTAGTACCAACGCCGCGTTAGTACCATCGTCGCGCCATACTCCTGCGCAGGCCGTGCGTGAGGGTGGCCCCGCGCGCAGCGACGGGGCGGAGGGTACGGACCAGGGGAGCGCGCTCAGGAGCGCTCGCGGACGGTGACGGTGGCGCGGCCGCCCGTCGTCGTCCCCCCCGCGCACCGCGTCCTAGGAGGGCACCGCTGCCGGTACCGCCCGCACGACCCGCTCCCTGTCCTGAGCGACCGCCACACCGCCG
>JAABUW010004186.1_pt1 | contig 19757 bp, 4 predicted proteins | sample 5560081 | NCBI WGS metagenome assembly JAABUW01 (sample SAMN10711882, study PRJNA513363) | rock metagenome | isolation source: Antarctica rocks | place: Antarctica: Victoria Land, Knobhead sud
TCGAATTTTTCAATAAAGTAATAAATCTTTTTTTAAATTAATATTTAATATAAACTTAATATATATTAGATTTATATATAATCTTTCGAGTTTAAACAAAAGTTCTTAAATTATTAATATTATATAATATTTGTAAAACAAAGATATAAATTTATAAATTAATTTATCTTTGTTGTTGTTTTAATTGCTTAATAAATATTATTAATTTACTTATAATAAAATTATATTTAAAATATATTTTGTATTGCTAATAATATTGAATTTTTTTAATTTAACAATTTTTTTTGTTAATTTTTTTTCTTTTTTTTGTAAAAGTTTGTTATATTTTTGATATATATATTGTATATATTGTTTTTGTATTTGATTTTTAATCTAATATTTTAATAGTATTGTTCTATATTTTTTGCTTAATTTTAATATGTTGTTTATAAAGTTTAAGTCTAATTTATATTTATTCAAGTTAAACAACAATATATATTAAGTTAATATTTAATATTTGTTTTTTCTAAATAGTATCTTTGCATATTATTATATTAAAAAAGATATTTTAGAATTTTTATTTAATATATATTAAGCAAATTGACACGAAAAGAAAGACGACTCTTGGAGCACAAAACAAGCAAGACAATTGATTGTATAATATAATAATTAATTATTAAACTAGAAACAAATGCTAGCTAGATAAATTCTAATTAATAACAACTAGCTAGATAAATTCTAATTGATAGCGACTAACTAAACGATGTTCGCATTAAGTGCTTTTCTTTTAGAAAGCTTACGATGTCTTCGTCGACTATCTTTTCGTAGTTATTAATCTTGCTTTTTTTATTTTGTTGAACGTTTGTTCTTTATTAAATTTATCTGTTTTGTTGGGCGTTTTCGACTTGTTAACTAATTTTCGTGTCAATCTTAATTTATTAATTTTTATTAACAATAATACGCTTTGCTTACAAATTGTTGTACTCTTGTATTTTAATCTTTTAATTGTCAAAAATATCTAAAGATTCGAAATTTTTTAAATAATACTTCTTGTAACTTGTGTTAAGAGCTTTGTCGTAAATAATCTTTAAATTGTTGTTTATTAATTTGATTAAATAAGAAAGCATATTTTTTATTTGATATTGTAGTATTAAGAATTGTCTAGAAGCGCGATTTTTTTCTTTACTTTTTTTGTCGACAAAGTCTCAAATTTGAATTAAGATAATTTTTAAATTAATTTGATTGTTGTTCGCAAGTATTATGTCGATAGTCTTTAATATTGCTTCTTATTAAATATCTTTCTTTGCGACTTTCGTAATATATATATCAATTATATTATTTAAATAATTGCTAATCTTTTTCGCGATAACTATGTCGTAAATACTCTTTATAGAAAACGTAAAAAACAACAATAATAAAATTTTGCGCATTTTGTCTTTAACGAGAATCTTTTTGACTTGTAGTTTGTCTAAAAAACTTTGTTTTACGTTGCTAAATATAATAAATAACGTTAAGCTAAATAAAAGAACAACAAACAACTTAAACGTTTCGATAGCAAATTAAATAAACAAATATATAAATAGTTTGATTTTTAAAAATAACTAAGAAGAAACTTCAACTACAAAGAGAATAATTGTACTCTAATTATTAACTTTTACTTGTTCGAAGATATAACAAATAACTAGAGAGAGATTTGATAATATTTTGTATTTGTATTTTTTTACAAATTTCAATTTTGTTAATAAGATATTGTTGATTTTAAAATATAAATTGTCGATTGTTTTTACAAATATATTTCGATTATATTGTTAAAAAGAGTAATCAATAATATATGTTTTGAAATTAAGTTTATTACTAAATATGTTTTCGATAAATGCAACATACTATTTGTAGACGTAAATCTAGTTAATTGTATTATTTACAATAGTAAAACTTAAAAATAAACAATTATTTAGTATATTTTTGTTTATATTAAACAATCTCTTCTATATGTTTGTTTGTAATTTAATAAGAATTTTTGTTGCAATTATACAATAAATATTATAATAGCTCAAATCTATATACAACTTAAATTAAATTAATTTCTTATTTATTAAAACAATATTTAATAATAGTAAGCTAGCAATATCTTTAATTTAATTAAGAGCAAGCTAGCTATTCTTTGTTTTAATTAACTTTTTGTAGAGTGTTTTAGATACTCTTGTGTCTAATATAAAATACTCTATGCTTTCTTGTTGTTTAATATATTTTAAATCGATAATAAACGTAACATTAATTGTATAGAAAATTTAAATATTGTTTCGAAAAAGTTGCAAAAGATATACAATATTTGTTTGTTTAATATTTATTATTTCGACATTTTTATATTGTAAAGACGTTGCGTAGACGCTCTTAAATTAATAAACAATATAGTAATTGTTGTTTTTGTTATTGTTGTTAATCTTTGTAAAGTTGTTGCTAATCTTTAACTTTTTTTGCATTAATTTATCGCTTATTATATTTAATTTTTCGATTAAATAAAATAGATTTGCAAATAATATTTAATAATTAGAATTTAGCGTAAATATTAATTTGTTGTTTATAAATCTTTTAATAGAGAATAACACAAAAAGAATTTTAACTTTTAAACTAAATAAATCTTCAAAAGATATAAAATATAATTGTAGTAAATTAATAATTAAAATAAGTAAAAAAGAATTAAAGCATATTAATAAAGAAAAAAATATTAAATAAAATTTATAATTGCGCTAAGTAAATAAATAGTAAATAAAAGTGCATTATATTGCAACTTTAAATCTAAGTTTAATTGTTAAACATATAAGAACAATATATATAAAAGATATAAGTTTAATATCTTTAATATAATTAGATATAATTGCAAGATTTAGACAAGATTATTTGTTTTTATTTTGCGAAATCTATTTTGTTAACGTTTAATAAGAAGATTGTCTTGCTTAATAATTTATAATAAATAATTATTGTTTTGTTTGTTAAAATATAAAAACAATAATAAATTGCTATCTTATTTGTTATTTTATAAAAAAGATAACGCATTGCTATTTTGCTTGCTAGCTTGTAAAAAAGTTTAATTTCTCTCTTTTGCAATAACTTAATTATTTATTGAGTTAAGACAACAAATAACGTTTAATATAAGTATATTGTATTTCTTTTTATAAGTTTAGACAAATTCTTTAACTTTATTAAGCAAGTTTTTATTGTATTAATAATTGAACTTTAAGTTATACTTTTTTTATTAAATTAAGAATTTTAAGATAAATTCTTTTTGTTTATATTTGCGCATTTAATAATTAATTAGAGTCTTAATTTTATATAAATACTAATTTTTGTTAAACTTTTTAATCGACTTAGAATAATTTAGTATTAAATAATTGTAAAAATTAATATTAATTAGTGCGAACTTTAAGTTTGTTATAAAGATAATTAAATAAATTCTTTAATTTTTTAACAATTTAAGTTAATAGATTAGATTAATTTTTTTTTCAAGTATTTTAAAGAAATCTATGCGTTAAATAACAAGCTTAGACAATTTAATTAATAACAAATTGTATTCTTTATACAATCGCAAAAAAACTTTGTTCTTTACTTTAAAAGATAAAAATCAATAATATTTGTTGTAGATAAGTTTGAAAATTATATTAATCTAAACTATAAAGACTTTTGTTTCGCTAATATTTATTGTTCTTTTTTTAAAATAATTTTCGCTTTGTTTGTCTAGCTTTAGTAACAATATTAAGTTTTGTATCTTAAAATTTATAATAAGCTTGTTAGACAAAAGTCTAATTAATAAATTAGAAAGATTGTTAAATTTTACTCTTAGTATAAAGAGAAAAGCAATCTAGTTAAGACTTAAATTGTTAGTTATTGTATATTAAAATGCAATTTCGACTATTTAATTAATTTGTTCGCTCTAATTGTTTGTTTGCAAATAATAAACAATTAAGATTAAAAAGCTAATTCTGAGCTTTTTAAAACAATCTTCTAAAACTTAAAAAGAAATTTTCGATCTTAATTATAGATAAATATTTTTGATATATTTTAGTTTGCGAGTTTGTTAACTAGTATTGTTGCTTAATCTTTTGCAATATAGATAGATAGTTTTTCTTAAAAATTTTTTTTTTTTTTTAAGAATTTGTAAATAACAAATATAGTAGAATTTATATTTTGCATATTTAATAATGCTAAAATAAAGTCAAAACTTATTGTATAAAAAAATACTAAAAAGCTAATAATTAAATTAAGATTATTATACAATTAATATTGCTTAATTTAATATATATTATATTGATAACAATAAACTATATATCGCTTTAATTGCTTAGTTAACTTTCGAAAATAAAAGTTTGTCGTAATTGTTTTATATATTTTTGAGAAATTTGCGTAATAATTATTATTATAAGCTTGTTCGAAAATCTCTTTCTCGAATTTCTTAAATAAGTATAAATACTTTTTTTGCGCATAATTAATAAAATAGATAAATTTATTGTCTAGCGTAAATTAAATTTCGAAAAACATAAGAGTTCTTTGCAAAGTTCTTAAGATTTTTGTTTATTTAATAGAGCAATTGTAGATATTAGTAAAACGTATTCGAAAGTTAATACTTATTTTAATAAAATAAATATAAAAAGAAATTACTTCGTTTGTTGTATTTTGTACAACAATATTTTTCTTTTTTTTAGTTATTTGCTCAACTAGTCTATTTATAGCATTTGTCTTAATATTAATTTTAACAACTATCTTTGTTTTGTTATAAAAGACATTAATATTGTCAAATATATCTTAATTGTTGTTTAGCTTTTTCTTTTTTGTTAAAACAACAAATCTTAATAAAGTGTCTAAAACAATATTAAATTAATTTGAACAATAATAAACGTCTAAAGTAAATTGCAACAAATATTGAGAGACTCTAATTAATCTTAAATTTAACTTGTTAATTAACAAAGATAATAAAGTAGTTTGCTTAACAATCTTTGTTGTTGTCGAATAATCTATATAGACTACAATAAATTATCTAAAAGCTTCGATAAAATATTAAGTTTTCTTAATTATTTAAATTAATGCAACAATCTTTAACTTAATAAATTAATAATAAAATTTAGTTATAATAAGTATCTTTAACAAAAACAAAATATATTAAATATTTGTCTTTCTAAAATTGTCTAATATTAAATTGTTTTTAATATAATATATTTCGACATTAAAGTTGCGCTTCTTTATTGTATCTAAATTAATATAAAGATGCTAATTGTTATTAAAGTAATTCAAGAAGTTAAAAGTTGTTAGAGCGCATTAAAACTAAACGTAGAATTCTCTTAATATTAATAAGTTTTCGATAAATGTTGTTTTAATATATGTCTTGCATTTTTAATTGTCTAGAATTAAAGTTTTCTTCAACAATTGCATTTTTTTGCTTTAAAAAGTATTAATTTTCTATATATATTACGTGATTTTATTTTGTTAATAGTTGAAAAAACTAAAATAGATTTTAAGAGCTTTTAGATTTTTTAAAAATTTAATTGTTTTAATAACAACTATTTGCTTCTTAATTATAAATAGATCGAAAACGTTTATTTTTTGTTTTAACAATATAATGCTTAAGTAATTTAAAAAGATTTTTTTTAAACTTAAAATAATTTGAAGTTTAATAAATTTAAGAAAAAATTAATTAAAATAATCTAAATGCTAAACAAACGTCTTAAAAAAAATTGTAATATTGTCGATATAAATGCGTATAAATTCTTGAAATTTTTGCAATTGCTTGTTTATTATTCGCTATATATACGTTGAAAAGTTTTTAAATCTTATAACAGTTATTTGTAATTTTTTTTTTTAATAACTAATAAGAAAGAATTTATGTTTGTTCGTTATAGTTACTAAAAATAAAAAAAATAAAGCTAGATTATTTATTAAACTAATGTAATTGCAATCTTTTATATAAGCAATAACGTTATTTTGCATTAAAATAAAATAATTATTTATAACAACAAATTTATTAAGTTCTTTAATATTTGTTACAATTTGTAACTTTTTTTCGAGTTCGTTTAATTTATTAACGATGCGTCAAACAACAAATATTAAAAATTCGAAAAAAGTAAACTTTCTTAATTATTTTATTTTGTCTTGTTGATAAAGTTTATTAAATCTTTTATCAACTACTTGTTTATCTCGAACGTTTAATAAGTAGATTTTATAAATAATGCGAAAAACATTTATTGAATTCTAGTTCTTTGTAAAAGATACTATTATTTAGTTGTTCTTCAATAGATTGATTGTCTTTTTACTATTAATTTATAGATCGACGAATTTAATAATTAACGTCTAAAAAGAACTAATTTTATCTAAAGATTTGTACGCACAAACGTTGTTTAACAAAATAATTTAACAATTATTCTTTAACATATTTACTTGTATTTTTTCTTTTGTTGTTTATAAGTATTTTTCGACATTAATTTAATAGCAACTTTGCTTTTTATTTTTTGTTAAAAAGTTAAGATTAATATGTCTATTAATAATTATTAGCATTAAATTAATGTTGCAAACATAGATAAAAAATATATTAAAATTGACAATATAAGTATACGTATTAACAAGCTTTAACTCGAATAAATAGTTTCTATCTAGCAAAGATTGTAACAAACAAATAGATAATTCAATAATTGTATTAATATTAATAATTGTCTTTTGACTTGCTTTTAAAACTTTATAAACTTGTATATTATTTTTTGTTATAATCTTAAAATCAATTGTTAGTTTTTGACAATTATTAACTATTAGTGTTTTGTTATTTAGATTTACTATTATTTGCTTTAAGATTATAATATTTATTTTAAGAAGCATTTTAATTTTTAGATAATTTATTACGTAAATTTTTTAACAAATATAAGTTATTGCGTTCTTATTATTAATTTGTTCTTTAATATATATATTAAGAAGTAAATAATTGTTTATAAAATACTTCTTAATGTTGACTTTGTATATTAAGATAAAAACGTTAATCTTTTTTAATAAATATTTTAATGTAAGTTTGTTTAAGAATTAACAATTAATTAAGAATATTATATATTTTGTGTTAACGCAAATAGAATATATAATATTATGCTAAACAAATTCTAAAAGCATTGTTGTATAATAATATAATCGAAAAGCTAGCTTAATGTTAGCAACGATTGTTGCGTCGAATTCGATTATATTTAAGTTATTAACAATTTGATTTAAATTTACTAAATTAGAATTTGTCTAAAAGATGTCGACGTAATTTCTTTTTATTTAACAATTAAGATTGTAACAACTTTATAAATATTTAAATAACTTATTTTTTAAACAAAAAATACGTTAACAAGTTTAACAAATTAGACAATCTAGAATAACGCTAATTTTGAGATTGATATAATATGCGTCAACTTAATAAGTATTAATCAAAATAACAAAAAAGTTTGCACAATTAACTTGCTTTTTATTAGCTAGTTGTTTGTTTTTAATATAATAGACGAAAGCTTCGAAGAACAACTTTTTGTTAATATATTTTACGCTAAAATAAGTTAAGATCTCTAATTATTATTTATTATAAAAGTCGAAAACAAAAAACATTATATAATACGTTAAAATAATATAGAACTAATAAGAATTTTGCTAGTATCTAAACAACAAATAGCTCTTTTGCTAATATAGACGTCGCTAATAGCTATATAATTAATAGATTAATTGTTGTTTTTAAATTTGATAAAAATTGCGATTTTAATTTTTTTTAGTATTATTGCGTCGATTGTTTGTTTTAAAGAAGAAAAAATTCTTATTTTTGTTATTAATCTAAATTTTAATATTAGAGACAATAATTACTAGATATTTAGACGTTAATAGTTTTCTTGCTAAATTAGATTGCAATAATATAAACTATAAAGATATAGATTGCAACAATTGTATTATTAATCAATATTAATTAACAATATATCTAGAATCTTGCACTAAAAAATAAGATAAATATTTAACGAAATTTTAATAAACGTTGTAATACAATATATATGAGAAATAGATTGTGCGTATTTGTATTAGTGCAAAGAATTGACAATTTACTAATTAATTAGATTTAAGATTTTTGTTACGTTTGTTAGTTTTTAAGCTACGTTTTGTTTGTTGTTAAATAAATATAACTTTAAAGAGCTTTTGTTTTGCTTCGAACTTCTTGATAAAATTTTAAATTGTAATAATTGTTGTAGATATAATTATTATTATCTTAAGTTTTAAGTTAAGTTGTTGTTAGATCTAAGTTAATTAATTTTGCAAATCAAATATTTCGACAAATTAAAAGTAGAGAACAATATTCTATTAATAACTAGTTGTTTTGCAATTGTTTATAATATTTTTTGCGATAAAAGACTTTAATATTAGTTTATTTAAAATCTTATTAATTTGTATTTTGAATTGCGTCTAAAGATTATTTGTAAAATTGATTAACAATATTGTTTAAAAAGCTTTTTGTTTAAAATTCTTAATTTTTTTAAGATATTATGTTGTCGCTAATTCTTAAAAGCAAAAGAAAAGATTTTCGCAAACAATAACTTTGTTAACAATATAAATATAGTTGTTTATTCGATTTAAAAAGATAAAAATCTCGCAATAGATTATTTTTTTATAAGCAAAGATAATAGATTTCGCGTTGTAGCTTTCGAAAACGTCTAAATAAAAAAATCTAATATTTGTAGCTTTAAATTTGATTAATAGTTATTTGTTATTAACAATTAAAGACTTCTTTTTATAAAAACAATTAATTTGTTGTTTAGTGCAATTTTAACAAAAAGAATTTTTATTAAGATTTGAAATAATTTGTCTAATCTTGTTACGTATAATATTTCGAAGTTAATCGATTATTTAAAAAATAAAAATAAAGTTCTTTTGTTAAAATCGATTTTGACAAATATATTTTAACTAACTAAAATATTAATCGAAGTTTTAATTTTTGTATTGTCTTTTATTCGCGTAGCTAGTTGCTTAATCAAAAACAATTTGTTATTTAGTTTGTTATTTAAAAGTAACAACAAAAACTAACTATTTGTAGTTAGCAATTAAAGCTAGCTATACAAAGATAACAATTAAGACTAACTATTGCTTAAAAGTAACAATAGAGACTAATTGTTGTTCGAAAGCAATTGTTGTTGTTGCAATAATTAATTGTTTGAAATTATTTGTAGAGATAAACAAAGAAACAAGAACTTCTTGTTTCTAACAATCGCCAATAAGTGCGAGTAGTAGAAAGAAAGACGTTTGTTTAAAAGCGCTCTAATTTTGTTAATTGCTTACTAGTTGTCTATTTTATCGACAAAACTTACTAATAAATAGATTTAGTATTGCTTCAATTATTAAACGTTATCTACTAAAAGCGAGAGAACAATTGTCGCAATTTTTAGACAAAAACAAAGATAATTTCTTTTAATTTAAACTCGTATTTTTATCGATTAAATAATTGTTAAATCTTAAGATATTTTTACGCTAAAAATTATTATCTAATAAATTCGAAAATTAATTTTTAACAATCTAAAAAAATAAAGACTAAATTTGATTACTTATTGTCGATAAATTAAGATATAAAAAAATAGATAATTATTTTGTCGAATTAAAGCTACTATTCGAATAAGTATCAACAATAAGAGCAACAACATTTGTCAAAAAATATCTTCAAAATTTGCTAAACAATTAATTGAGAATATTTTAGCTACTTTTAATTTCTTAAAATCTTTTAAATAGCAATTGTTGTATTATACTTTAAAAATTAAAAGACTTTTTGTCTAAAGATATTAAATTGACAAAAAAAAATTAGATTCGAATATCTTAATAACGTTTACAAAAAAAGAAGTTTTAAACTTAGAAATTTTAGTATTAAAGAGATTGTTTAAATTTAATATCTAATTGTCAATTGCTATAATAAATCTTTTTATAATTTTTCGAAATAAGATTTTATTAATTGTTTACTTTAATAACTAGTTAGCTTTTTTATTATTTTGTCGTTCTTTTAGCTTTACAAAGATAGAAGACAAAATTTGTCAAAATAACTTCTTAGCTAACTTAATAATAAATAAGAACAAGAGAAATTTAAAAAAATAATTGATCTTTGCAAAGACAAAAAGTTAATAAACAAATTAAGAAAGATTCTTGACGTTAATTAAATTAACAATTGTCTAATTTGCTACAAAAATATTTGAAAGAATTTTTTCAACAATAAATATTAATTTACAACAAAAGCTCAAAATACAACGCTAAATAACTAAAAAGACGCTAAGTAAGTTATATTAACAATATTGTTGTCAATATTTATTTGAAGCTAATGCAATAAGTTAATTAACGATTTTAATAAAATAAGTGTTTAGTGCAAGAATTTAGATATCTAAGATTTGCGTCAATATGTTCGAACAAAAGCGAAGAAAATAATAACTAATAGCGCTTAACGATTAATGCAATAATTTAAGCAATAAGAGTTGTTTGTCTTCAAAACTAATATTGAAGCTATTAATTAATACGAAAAGAAAGACAACTTTCGAAGCACGAAACAAGCAAGACAACTAATTGTATAATATAATAATTAATTATTAAACTAGAAACAAATGCTAGCTAGATAAACTCTAACTAGTAACAACTAGCTAGATAGACTCTAATTGGTGGCAACTAACTAGACGATGCTCGCATTACAAATATTTAGCGTTTTTTTTTAAATAATATCTTGGTATATTGTTGTATTAAAGAAGATATTTTAAAATTTTTATCTAATATATATTAAATAGATATTTGATTTTTTTTTTAAATAGTGTTTTTGTATATTGTTGTATTAAAAAAAAATAGAATTTTTATTTAATATATATTAAGCAAATATTTAGTATTTGTCTTTTTTAAATAGTATTTCTATATATTGTTATATTAAAAAAGATATTTTAAAATCTTTATCTAATATATATTAAGTTAATTTTTAATATTAATTTTTTATTAAATAAGTAGTTCTTAAATTGCAATTTTAAAATATATAAAAAATCTTATTATTAAATTTAAATATTATATTTGTATTAAATTTATATTTAGAATTAAATTTATTAAGAAAAAGTATTATATAAGAATTTTTTAAATTAAAAGAAAAAGAAAAATATTTTTAATAACGTTTTACAACTCTTCGATCTTTTTTATCTATAATTTGATTAATTATTAAGTTAAATTAAATATAAATTAATTATATATTTTTTTTAACTAATTAAGCAACAATATTAATTAAATTTACTATAATTGTATTAAGTAAATAAAATATTTTTTTTGTTTTAAGATTGTTCTTTTTAAATATCTTAATAGCGTATTTTCTTATTTTTTTATATAATTAGTATAAATATAGCTTAAAACAAATATAAGTTTTATCTAAATATAAAAACAAGTAATAATAGTTTTTGTTTCGCAAATTTATTGTTTTAAAAATAATTATATTTTTTATATTAATATAATTGCAAACTAATATTTATTAATGCAAAAAAAAAATTAATTTTTTTTTATATAATTTAACAAAAATTTATTTTGTTTTTTAATATTTAATTTATATTTTAAACTTAAAATATAATATATTTATATTATCTATATACTATAGTAGTTTATTAATAATTTCGATTTTTTAAAATTAATTAATAAAATAAGTTATCAAATAATTAAAATTATATTTTCGAAAATTATATTTAAATTATATTTAACAAAAAATTAATATATATTTAAAATATTTAAATTACTTTTAAGAGTTATTAAAATTGTAAAAATATTTTTTATATTTTAAACTTGTTTTTTGTTTATATTTATTATAAAAGTTTGCAATTTTTTGTTTTTATAATTAATATAAAAATAATTTGACAAGTAATTTCTTTTAATATTTTAAATATTTTAATAAATATTATATAATAATCTTCAATAGTCTTTATATTAATTTACGCGTAATAATAGATATTAATTTCTATTGCAATTTAAATATATATTAAATTTATAATAATAATTCTTGTTTTAATTTAAAATATTATATAGATTTGTTTTGTCTTAAATCTATTTAAATACAAAATTTATTTTAAGATATAATTAATTTATAAAAATCTTAATTTAAGTATAAATACAATATATAACAATATATTGTTAAGAATTTCTATTAAAATAGATAATCTTTTTAATTTATTATTTTTTTAAAGAACGTAATTAATTAAAAGCAAATTCTTGCTTAACTTCTATAGATTATAAGCTAAATTTATACAATACTTAAACTAAATATAAACTAATTTTTAAAATTGTTTTAACAAAAAAAAATTCGAATTTTTGTTTGTAAATTAATATTGTTATACAATCTTTTATATTAAAATTATTATATATATAAAGCAAAGCAATCTTATTATATTTTGTATACAAATCGAATATAATAAAAGAAATAATAAAATATTTTGCAAAATATTTAGTATAAACAATATATATATTAGATATAAACTTAGTTTATGCGTTGTTAAAAACAATAAATTTTGTTATTTAATTGTTGCAATTATATTATTAACTATTTCTCGAAATATTTTAATAAAATATAGTAAATAATAAGTATAATTTTTGTATACAATTAATATAAAAAATAGAAATTATTTTTAATTAATAAAAATATAGATATTTAATTGCGTATTATATATACTAATTTTAATTTTATTATTTTTCTAAGAATAATTAAATTTTATATATATTTAATATATATTAAACTTATATTAAAACAAAATTAATTATAAATAAAATTTCTAGAAGTTAAATATTTAATAAAGATACAATTTTTTGTGCGTTATTATAATTTATAATTTATTAAAACGCAAAAATAATTAAAATTAATATATATTAAATTTGCATTAATAATTTAATTTGTATATTATAATTTTGTATTAAAAAGTAAAAAGTATTTAATTTAATAAATCTATAAAATTAGTTTACAAATAATATAAATAAAATAAAAGTTTATTTTATAAATCTTTTATATAATAAACTTTTAATTTTTGTATATACAAGTTATAGATTCGAAATATATATAACATATATATTAATTTTGCTATTTTTTGAAAAATCTATAATATTAGATCTTTATATAATATTTTAATTGTATATTAATATTTATTGTATATATTAATTAAGTAAAGTATTGTCAAAAATTATTAATATTTTTAAACTTAATTCTATTATATATTAAATATATATATAGTATATCTAAATATACGTGTTTGCAATATTTAATTTCGAAATATTTAAAACTTTAATATTGAATTTTGTTTATTTTATCTTTTTTTTTAATTTCTAAAAATAAAAAAGTAATTTAAGTAATCTTAAAATTAATTGTAACAACAAAAAATCAAATCTAATTTTAATATAAATTAAAATTATATTTTACTTAAATTAAATATATATTAAATATATATTTGTTAATTAATATTTTAATAAATACGTTAATTAAAATCTTAACTAATATTGTGTTTTTTCTATATACAAAATAAAGAATTCTTTTTAAATATATATATAAATATATTAAAATTTTGTAATAATTTTGCACTTTTAATACAACTATTTAATTGCGTTTTTTAAAAATAATTGCAATTTTATAAATATTAATAAAACTCTATATATAATAAATTTTAATTTAATATATAATAAATATAAAGTATAAAAAAGAATCTACTTTTTTAAGTTTTATAAACAATAATTTGTTAAAATTATTAGAATTTTAATAACTTAATAATATTAATATTATTAAAATTCGAAACTAATTTACATATTTAGCAAATATCTAATATATAGTAAGTATAAAGTAAATTTTAATTTTATTTATTTATTGCAAAATTGTTTATTAATTTTAATTTACAAGATTCTTAAATATAAAAGAATTTTTTTTATCAAAAAATATAAAGATTTCGAAAACAAAAAAATTAATAATATTATCGAAAAATATATTGTTATTAAGATTTAAATTAAATATAAATTAGACTTAAATATAATATATATACAAAACAAGTAATTAAATTGCGCAAATATAAAATTATATCAAAATTATACTATATTTAAAAATAATTTATACTATAACAAAATTTAATTTTGCAATATATAAATTTTGTTTTTAAATTAATTGATTGCGCATTACAAATCTTATACAACTCTAAAAATACCATAAATATAAAAAATCAATTTTATATTTAGTATATATTAGAAAGAAGCAAAATTTTAAAAGTTAATTTTTAGTTAATATTAAATAAAAAAATTTATACTTTATATAAACTATATATTTATTAAGTTTGCATCTCGATTATAAACAAAGATTGCTATTAATTTTTATAATTTAATATAATTATACTAAGTATAAGCTAAGCATAAATAGAGCTTATCTCGAATAGAAATTCTTACCCAAAATAAGCTTGTCTTAAGTAAGAAATCTGCACTCAAGATAAGCTGTAACCCGAAAAAATATATATATATAAAATACAGTTTTAGAAAGTTAATAAAAAATATTTGTTTTTTTTAATTATAAATAATCTATAAAATAAAAAATTAATAAAGTATTTATTAAAAACTTTAAAATATAACTTTGTTGAAATTTTTATAAAGTATTAAGATATATCGAAGTTTTTTGCAATATTTTTTGTATTAAAAGTCTTTTGTAACAAGAAATACTTACTTAGTTACAAAAATTGTGTAATAGTATTTATATTTTTAACGTTTCTTTTAATGTTCTTTTTAATATAGTTAGTTAAATCTTTAGTATTAGTTTTGTTAAATATAATTTATTAAATTATTTTATATAGTAGTTGTTCTTAATAGAATTTTTTTTAATATTATTAATTTCAAGTCTATTTGTTTTGTTAATTGCTAATAATTGATTTTATAATATAAGTATAGTTAATTTTCGAATTACGTCGAGTATAATTTTTTTCTTTTTTAATTTTTTGAAAACAAAAAAAAGCAACTTTTTGATAAATATATTCTTGAGTTATTAATATTTAATCTTTTTATTTAATAAATAGTTGCAATAAACAAATATACTTTAGATTTTTAATAAATAATTATCGATTATTTTTTTAGTTTTAAAAGAAATTATTAATAAATAAATACAACAAATTATATATTGCTTCTATATCTAATAAATACAATAATTTTTCTAAATATTATTTTAATATAAATTGTGTATTTAATAATTAACAATACTAGAGATAATATATAATCGAACAACAAAATAGTTGTTTAATAAAAAATATAAATTAACAATTACTGTATAGCCAAACTAGTAAAAAATTCAATCAATGTATAATCGTTGTACAATCGTTGTACAATCGACGACAAATCGTCGAAAATTGTCAAAAAACTATGCTCAAATTAACGAAAAATTGTTTTTTAATCAATTAACAATTAGTAAAATTCTAAATTTCGATTGTTTAACGAACTAGTTGTCTCAACAATTATTAATCGCAAAAACAAATTTTAGAATTAAATTACAATTGTTCAACGATTGATTAAAAAATTTATTAAATTGAAAAAAAAAATTAATTAATTAGACTTCCTAAGTACGAGAGTAATAAAGAAATATATAAAGAGAATATTAAGAAAATACAGATTTGGGAATTACTTACGCGTATATATTTTTTGTAAATTACGTAATTTTTCTATTTATAACTTGATAGTATTAATAGTAATCAAAATAGAGACTTCTTAAAATAAATCAAAACTTTAAATTTAAGTTTAAACTCTAAACTATTAATAGAATTGATAAAAAAATATCTTAACAACTTTACGTATTAATAAATTAACAATTTGAATATTTTACTACTTGATATGTTAAAATTTAAAATCTCGATTAGGCTAGCTTCGAGACTTGGAATAAATTTTTAAAAATTTGAAAAATTTTAATATCAAAATTAGTATCTATAAGCATCTATTTGTTGAACAATTGTTGTTCAATCGTTGTTCAATTGTTGTTTAATTGTAGAAAAATTAATTTTCTAGTCTTAAATTGTTGTTTAAAAATTTCAATATCAAAATTAGCATCTATAAGCATTTATTTGTTGTTTAATCGTTGTTCAATTATTGTTCAATCGTTGTTTATCGAAAGCAAATCTAAATTTCCAAATTTCTAATATTAAATCGTTGAACAACCGTTAAACAACTATAAAATATCTAGATTTCTGTTGTTCAACCGACGTACAACTATTGTACAACTGTTGTTTCTATTAGTAGGAAGTCCTAGACGTAATTCGATTTTTATTTTTTTAAAATTTGAAAAGTTTATTAGAATTTGCTATTAATATACTTAATAAACAATAAAAGATCTTTAATATTATTCGAATTGTTAGATATTAGAATTTTAGTAATTAGAATATTAAATAAAATAGAAACTATTATAAAGTATAGTTGTTATATAATATTAAAAACTTTAAGAATTGCGTCTTGTTAATAATATTAATATTAAAACAAAAAAACAAATTGTTCGATTATTTAATATCGAGTTTAAAAAATACTTAATTTGTATTTATATAAATTTAGTTGTTTTCTATTTGTTATTTTTTTTAAGTTTTAGATCTATAATAATATATCTATATAGTAAAACTAAATATAATGTAACAATAGTATTTGTTTTCTTTTTGCAATTGTCGAAGATTTTATAATTCTTAATTAATTTAAGTACTTATTAATACTTAACTTATTTGCTATTAATCTATATTGTTAAGTATTTTTGTAAAAAAAAATTATATTAAATTAATCTAATGCAATTAAATTAATTTGCTTAATTTATTAACTAATAAGAGTCTTAAATATATGTATTAGAGTTAATTAAACTATTAATTAAGATTTGTACTATACTATATAGCTAGACTAGTGAAAAATTCAACCGATATACAATCGTTGCACAATCGTCGAAAAATCGCTGAAAAACTATTCTAAAACTAATGGAAAACCGTTTTCCAACCAATTAACAACTAGAAAATTCTAAATTTCGATTGTTTAACAATTGACTTCCCCAACAACCAACAATCGCAAAAATAGATTTTAGAATTCAATCGCAATTGTTTAACTATTGATTAAATTTTTTATTAAATTTAAAAAAAATATATAATTAATTAGACTTTCTAAGTACTAGACTAGTATATCAAAATAATAGATAATAGAACGCTTAGTTTCTATGTAGAAGCTAGAACTTTGCTTATCTATATATATTGGTCAAAGTTACTCGAATCAATTATATAATATTAAATCGAATAATATTAAATCAAATAATATCGATACTAAATCAAATTAATTATAGTATTTCGACACTTTTATTTAATCTAAGTCTAGAAATTAGCTCTTATATAAATTATATTTTATATTTTATTAAGTTCGAAATTTATTTTAAAACTATTAAGTCTCAAATATTTTTTTAACAAAAGTAAAAAAAGTATATAAAAGTTTTTTGTTAGCAATTTATATATAAACATACGTATATTTACGCGTTTAAAATTCTCTAAAATTCGAAAAATATATAAAAGATAAAATTTTAACAAAAAATTATATAAACGTTGTTAATAATATTTAATAACTTTATTAATAAAACAAAAAAAACAATAAATATTAATTTGAATAAATAATACAAAGATTAACAACAATAAATATAGCAATTATTTAATTGCAAATTATTTAAATAATTAAGTCTAATATTTATATTTAAGACTACAAATAGTTTAGTTATTAAATTAGTTTAAAAACTTGTTAAAACACTTTAAATATATTATTAAAAAAAACTTTAATTAATTTGTTAATTATTTGCTTTTTAATAAAAATATATTTTAGCTTAATTTAATTATTTGCAATCTTTTTGCAAACAAATTAAGTTTAAATATCTATATATTTTATTTAAATATACTACGCAAGATTTTTAATAAATACTATAATTTTTTAGTTATTATAATAGATAACAATAGCAACTAAATATAGCGTTAAAAATATTAAAAAAAAATCTTAATAATAAAAAAAACTTTAGATATAAACAATAGCAATAAAAATAAATAAAATAGTTGTAATTGCTTTAATAATACTTGAAATTAAATAATTTTTTAACAATTTATATTTGTTCGATATACTTGATTTCGCAAGTAGAAAGAGTAATAATTAATTAATATTTAAATAATTAACTAATAGCAACACTTTCTAGATTAAAAATATATCTAAAAATAGAACAACAAGTATCTTAATTTTTGCTCTAGTTAATATTAATATAGTCTAATAAAAAACAAATACTTTTACAAAAAATAAAACAAAAATTAAAAATATTTTAAAAATAATAAAATATTTGTTTAATAATCTTTTAGTAAGTATTAATAAAATTAAAAATATATTTGCTTATTACTAAAACAACAAAAATAATATTTAATTAAATATTTAATATTGCGTATATAAAAAAATTAATTGTTGATTAATAAATATAATAATAATTTGAATTAACAATATAGTTCGAGTTAACAATATATATTTTAAATATATTTATAAAAGTAACAACAAATTTATACTTTTATATTTTGTAATTCTTTAATATTTTTTTTAAATATACTTTTTAACTTAAATAAAAAATTCGAGTTGCAAAATTATATTTAATTTCGATTTTTAAATATTATTAAATAAAATTTAAATTAATTATTTTAAATTAATTGACAAAAACTTTTTTAATAATATTAATAAACTTTTTGTTAATATTAATAATTAAAAAATTGTCTATATAAATAACAATAATAGTAAAACTATTAATAAAAATATTTAAATCGAAATTTAATAGACAAAAATAATACTTTTTAAAAAATACTACAAAAGTATTATATTATAGTTGAGATAATTGTTTAAACTTATAAAGAACTTTTTTAAATTAATAAATTTTTTTGTTTTGTCTAAAATTGTAAAGCAATTCTATATAGATCTCTTTGTTAATAAAAAAAACAATAACAATATTTATTTACTTTAGATTTTATTTGTTAACAACAACAAAAATTGTTATTTATTATATAATAGATATACTCTTTCTTGTATTCTATTAAAATTATAAATCAAATACAATTTTAAAAAATTTATTAATTAATGCTTGATTAAGTTCTTAACGCTTCTTTTTGTTAATTAATATATTAAATATGCTTGTAGTTATAAAGATATTCGATATATACTTTAAAAGAAATAATAAAATATTTAATAACAAAGAAAATATTGCAATATAAATTAACTATTTAAATAATCTTTGATTAAAAATTTACAATTAAGTTAATATTTTTAATTATAATATTAATCTTTTGTATTAAGATTTAATTAAAACGTTCGATATATTTGTTTATTTTAAAAAAGATAGCAATTGTTAATTTGATATATATTTTGCGCTTTTTGCGTTAAACTCGAAAGACTTTATTTATATATTTATTGTTGTTGTTAACGCAAATACAAATATATTTGTTGTTTTTATACTTAAATTTATTGATATAATACTTAAAAAAAGCTAGCAAACTAATTTTATTTTTGTTTTTAAAATATTTATTCGCAAGCGTTTAATCTTATTATTTAGTTAAATACAAATATAACAAATACTATTAAAATTGTCTAAAAATATAAATTTTATAATATCAATATAAATAAGATTGTTTTTTTAGCAATTAAATCTAATAGAGATTTAATAAAATATTGTTTTGCTTTCTATATATACGCAAGAAACATAAGTATTATTTAAAGATAACTTAATAAAATCAAAAGCG
>JAABUW010004187.1_pt1 | contig 19757 bp, 23 predicted proteins | sample 5560081 | NCBI WGS metagenome assembly JAABUW01 (sample SAMN10711882, study PRJNA513363) | rock metagenome | isolation source: Antarctica rocks | place: Antarctica: Victoria Land, Knobhead sud
TGATGGCAGGGAAAACCTTGCTCTTGGTAATTATCCTTAGGAGCCGCCCACTATAGTCATCCACGTGATCGCAAAATACGTTTTCACCGTAAAGAAGAGGCAATGCCTCATCATATATCTGACGGCAAGTACGCAAGAGGTTGTGCTCGAGATATGGCTCGAATTTATGCCGGAAGATATAAAGCCCTTGCGGGCGAATTGGTAGGGGTTGGATGAGGAGATATCGATATTTCTGAAGACAAATTTCCGTCGGAAGAGAACTAGTCTATTCCAGATCTTGATGTGAGAGTGACGTATAAGCAGTCTCGGGTGGAAAGAGCTGAACGCCTAAGCTGAGATCAGTACAGGTGAGCTTGCCTGAACACTCAGACAAGGCTCCATAGATTGCCTCACGATGACGACTCAAAAGCCGAGGGGTTGCAATCGGTGAAAGGACGTGTTGGTGAACTAATTTACCTCAGTTTCTTTAGCATGGGCTCTCATCACTGTTCAACTTTCGATGCAGGTGGCTTTCTAAGGATTTGATGCATAGGACAGGTTTTCCAGACACGTACACCTTTATTTTGCAATTCTACTAGCATTGTCAATAAAAGGCTACTTGCATCACGAGGAGAAGAGTTGATAGGACTGACAAGGCAAAGGACTGCAAGGCCCGCGCCTGGTGTCATTTAACCATCATTCCCGGCATAGCTCCAGGCATCTCGTACCCCCTTTCGCCATCCCTGTTCCTCCGCCTCAAACGTTCCAGCCCGCTCGTTCTTTCTCTCTCCCTCAACTCTCTCTCTCCCCTCATCTCCTCCTCGAGTTCTCTCCTAGCTTCTTCCTTGAGATCACGGGTACCTTCGTTGCCTAGAACATCATCGTCATTTGCAGGCGGTCCTCTTGTGTTCTTCTTCCGCGGCCAGAGACTCGGCAGTACTACCTGCTGTACTCTTGGCTCTACACACCGCTCGTCGATCCAGGCATGCAGCCTACTCTCGACTAGCTGCGCGACCTTGGGTATGTCTTGCAGACGAGAACGGGAGCCAACGAGAGAGCGCACGCTGAGATCCAGGCGGTAGTCGGGAAGAAAACAAAAAGCAAGTGTAGTCGGTGTCGTGGAAGGGGGCTGCTGCGGTGGTGATGCCGAAGTCGCAGAAGTGGTGGAACTTGATGGTTTAGAAGAAGACGGAAGAAAGGAGATAGAGAGGGTGCCCGAAAACCGGACTATAGACACTGCAAGGGCTACCGGTAGAATAGCAGTGAGTGGCTTAGGATAATTTAGAATTATCTTAGTTTCGATACCCAAAGTAATGAAGTCACTGAGATCTACATCCATGCGTGCCTGCAGCCGCCCACCATCTGGGCCATTAGCATCATCTTCTACCGGATGTACACGACAGTTGCTGAAGATGGGGAAATCTTCTCCCAGGCTTATCTCAGTTACCTTTATGCTCGATAGGAAATCTGGCTTGTGGGATCCATTTAATACATTCGTAAGGGAGGTGAGAATCGCATCGTCGTCCTGAGCATCATTCCGAAATTGTGCTATCGCCTGCGCGATTAGGACATTGAACCAGTCTACGGATTCAGGCTGGTGAGAGTTGACATTGTAGTACGTCTTGGAAAGGATCGTAGCCGTAGTAAGACGTGGAGGGTTCCGTAAGACATTGGACGAGGATCGTTTGCTCTTGAGCTTCTTCGGTGATAGGGAGGTCGAGTTGATGGAGATTGAACGTCTGTGATCGAGAGCGCGATTTCGGCGGGCGAGGGCACGGTTAGCGGCGGTGGTTTCTGAGGAGGGGGCTTCGCCGAAGATGAAGAATTTGATGAAGGCGCCAATAAGTATCACGACCGATAGCTGGCCGAGAAGAAACCCCTCGGTGAAGGACAGCCTAGTAATAATTCAGTACAATCTAAGGTTTAGTTCTGGCAGCCAACCTTACGAGGACTGTGGTGGGGAAACTTGAGGTGGTGCATCTGTAATTGTAGCATTAGCCATAGCAAGAGGATGAAGCAGAACCAGTTACCAACTTTGAAGCGTTGTCATGCTATTGAAGTCTTAAGCACATGTGGACACAAGGGTCCTCATGTTTGGGCGGTTTGTGAGTCCGCAGAGCCAAATTTGACGTCAAGCGTGTTGCCCTGCAGGGCTTCGTAGGGCTGACAGGCCGGTAGAGCATTCTCCTCGAACCCAGATTCCGAGCGCCTAATCCTTCTTTCAATTTGACTTGATGACATGTAAAATGTGGATGGTATTTCTGATCGCAATGAAACCTGAGGTCCTCTATTTCCTTCCAGACTTGCGACTTGATATCCATTATATACATATGAAATAATAATTCAGCGACTCTGATCGCACAATCTCAAGCGAACCATCTACCCAGATGCATTTAATCAAGCCAGATGTCGAGAGATAGCCATCCAGCAGCTCTATCCATCACCTTTGGGCGTCGTACAAAACGCCGAATTCCGCCTCTCATCCACTCTCCACTTTCGAAATAAAAAACTCCAGCATTCCTTGTCGCCAAATATATCTAGCTCTACTAAGCCTTAAATGAATCCCTCGCGCTTTGGCTGCTGGCACTCATGGGTGGGTTTGTTGTTGGAAGACCACCAGTCTTCGGCTTGGATGATTGCTTGACCTTCGCCAACGCATACACAATACCGCTAACGAAGCCAACACCGATGGCGGATACACTAGGAAGCGTGACCGGAGCATCGAAAAAGATAAGCCCACTCAATGCAATGGGTAGCTTGTTCAGAGCGCCGACCATCGAGTACGTCGTCGAGGAAGTCACACGCACGCACCAAGCTGACGTGTAGGAGATGAAAACCGAAGAGAGTCCGGAAAAGACCATGGCCATGATAAGGTTGTTACGCTGTTCAATTGGGAAGTTCTTGCCGACGTTCTCGGAGGACCAATCCTCAATGAAGACGGACCCAAGGAGGAGAATGGGGATGGACAGGACATTGTTGTAGAACATAGCTAAGACATGAACATTAGCTACAGACTGTGCCACAGTGTTCAAGGTACTCACTGTCAAAGTCCTTGAAGTTGGTCAGTTTAATTCTCTTCCGCATGCCTAGAACATAGGCCGCACTGCAAACGCAGTTGACCATCATCCACATGTAGCCTGCATTGAGCGTAGAAACCTTGGCCGATGCTTCCGTTTCTGAATGACCGTAATTTTGCAGGGCATGCTGGATATCTGCCCAAGCTGCAATTACAGAGCTGAGGACCATCAATCCGAAGGAAAACAGAGCCATTCCTGTAACGGAGCCGCCAAACCATAGCACCTCACCGTACGCGATCAAGATAATTGTCAAGTTCTTGAAGATGGTATACACGGGAATTGACAGAAATTGGAGAGCCTTGGTGCTCGTGTATATCATGCCAATGAGTAGTAACGATACAGGGAACCCTGCAGTAGGCATTAGTCACATAGATCCGAGGATGAGGTCAGAAGCGGCTCACATTTCCTAGCTTCCTCCGTGTTAAAATCTCTGTATGTGATGACCCCCACCGATTTGCAGGTCTGAATCGCAATCACACACACAACGGACTGTCTCTACATCAGTACCGTATCATCCAAGCGTTCTGCACTTGGTGAACACACCTGCACGCAGAGAAGGAAGAAGTTCAGATTGAAACCAAATCCTGATAGGACGAATTTGTTTGTGACTGTCATCAGTATCGAGGAAGCGCAATAGCTGAGGATCGGTAATACGGGGTTGTTGGCAACAGCTGCCAGAGGAGCGGCTGCTTGGGGAACGTGGCGCGGTGAGCTCGGGGAGTCATATGGCTTTCCATTGCGCTCATTCATATCGATCGTGAAATCATCTCGTTTCTTGTCGTCGGCCATTGTGGGGTACAACGAAAGGAGGAGTACGTTGGGGTTAGGCAAGTCGGCGGAAGGAGAAGCTCGGGGGTAGGGGAAGAGGGCAGTCAGGAGCAAGAGACGGCGCGAAGATAGTTTCAAGATCAACGACTGCTGAGGGAGTGCTTTAGCCTAGGACTTGAGGCGTGGTTGGCTTTGATCGTTGAAATTGTTGGTGGACAGATTTCCTATCACTTTTATTAATCTCCAGCCAAGCCACGGTCAGCGAAGAAAAATCGCCTAAAATAAAACCGTGCTAAAATACGGATACGGTACGCAGGGATCTCTAAATGGGATCCACTATGCCTTATGACCTTAACATCCCACACTACCTTTCCTGCAACCTGTGTCTAATTTACATGCCTCCAATTCAAGATATGCTTCCATTGTCCTCTGTTCCATTACCAAGTTCTACCACCAGCCCGTCCTAAATTCCACATTCCCCCTATCAGGCCCCGAAATGCCCACTCTCCACCCCACAGTCACATCTATCCTCGACAACTCTCACCCAGCAGCTTCCTCAGATGACGAAGATGCTCTTCTTGATTCGCTTGACAACGATCCTGCTCTCTCTCAATTTCGTGAGCAGCGTCTCCAGCAACTCCACTCCGAATTCTCACGTGCGAAACACATGCGGAAGCAGGAGTATGGAACTTACACTACAATCGTAGAAGAGAAGGCATTGATGGATCTGACAACATCGGTAAAGTGGTGCGTGGTACATTTCTTCAAACCAGATTTCGCGCGTTGCGGGGTTATGGATGAACATCTGGAGGTGTGTTTTAGTCCATGGTTACCCCATACATAGTCGCTTGAAAGCTGACTATGAGGGAGGAACAAGGCGTTAGCCCCTAAACACTTTGATACGCGGTTTCTGAGAATAAACGTCGAAAACGCGCCCTTCCTGGTGACAAGGCTCAAGATCCAAGTTCTACCGTGTGTTCTTGCCTTCATCAATGGCGTTAGTACAGATCGCATTGTAGGCTTTGAGGGCTTGGGGTACAGCGAAGATACATTTACGATCAAGGAACTGGAAACGAGGCTGCTGGCGGCAGGGGTACTGACGAGGGCGAAGACCATAGGGAATGAGGAAATTGCAAGAGCGAGAAGAAAACAGGAGGATGAGGATGGAGGCGATGATGATGACTGGGATTAGTGTGAAAAACTAATACTGTCCCGAATACCCAACATTGCCAGCTTCTGGGCAGGTAGCCTACAAGCAGTCCAGAGTGGAATGAATCTCTCAAGCATATCGATTGTGACCACCTATTCCTGCAGTTTGGCACGTTACGTTGCTACGGATATTTTGTACTGAGACTCACTGTTTATGCCGGTAGATTACGATACTCTGTTGTTATCTGACCGTCGTTGAAAGGGTGCAGTCTGCGAATATCGTATGGATTGAGAATTGTCAAACCCCGTGTAGGAGGACGTAGCCAGCTAGATAGGGGTGCTGACTCTTCGGGGGTGCAGTCATGGATGGCGACAAGGGATAAGACGAGCTTTACCTCCGTACGTCGTAGGCAAATGGGAAGTAATTAATACAATAATAACTTCAGCATGTTATAACCAATTGAATTTATGATTGGTAATGATCTCAGATTGCAGGTTGAAGGTCGTACTTGACCAAAACGTGCAAATATCCAAAAGGAGTTCTCATGTCCATCAACTGCACTCTACCAGGTTTTGACCGCATTCAAAGACATGTCTAAACTTCAACATTATGCCTCGTGGAGCTGAGTACGTCGATGGTCCCCCTGCATCAGATACCGCCATCGAGGCGGGCGAGAACAAAATGGCTGGAGCACCTCAAGAACTCAGACGTGAGTCTTCCCCAAAAGTTACGAGCAAATCAAACCTGCTACATCAGTATTTCTGACACCAGTAGTAGAAACCATCATCTTCTGGAGTCGATCGCTCGCTCGCACAAAGCTGCTCCGTTGCCCGAGGGAATCAGCGAGATGAAGGACGGTCCAGCGAGCGGTGACAGCTGGAGGGGAATCGATCATTCACCTTGAAGGCGATGTAATCCAGGCAGGAAGCCTGTACCTGGCCATGCAATTGGTCACGATGATTGAGAAAGCGAAGATCACCTGAGCATATGATCTATGTCAGTGGCGATACAGCTGCCCAAAATAGATATCAAGAAGGCAAAGTGTTGAGTGTATCTACTCGTACGGAGGTAGGTACTCGTAGATCTTCCAGATCGACCGTTGCCCCCGATACCTGCTCGTACATAGTCTACAGAGGCGATTAAAAGCACCTGACCAATGACTGTGCTGATAGTGATCTGAAACGCTTTGTGAGTAAGCAGCCTCCTACCGCTATATCACGTGTAGCCTTTGTGTGTGTGTTTAATTTAAAACTGGCGCTTTCCTAACTTGGCAGACGCGAAACTCCTTTCCTTGTCCGCCATATCTCACCCGTACCACGTTCTAACGCCCGTTGCGACGACTACCTCACAAATTTGTTTATGTGACTTTCAATGGACGAGAAGATGCAAACATGAATGTTAACTTCGCTCCGTGACTACAACTCCAGCGCAACCGCCATGGCACCTTCGTAAGTTGCAATCCCCCGTCAACATTCCTTTGTCCGTAGGCATTGGCTTACCGCCTTTTAGCACTGGCAGCATCGGGTCGGCATGGCGTTCCTTCTGGCATACCATGACCTCGTACGACCGCCATGCCTCGCACGACTCTCCGTATCGAACTGGTCAGCACATGCCTTTGAATCAAAGCCGTCATGCTCCCCTCACCTCCATCGCAACCAGTGCAGTGGACTCACGAGCAGATCTCGATCAAGCCTACGGCGATGATAACAACGGACGCTTTACGCCCGGCCTTGATGGCAGTGCCGCTGCTCTTCAATCTCCTACATCTCCATACTCACCAGGCATGAGATCAAGCTTAGCTTTACGCAAAAGCCAATCCCACGACAACAACCCTTTCGAAAACATCACCCCTGGGGAGATACAGATGCAAAGCTTTCAAGAAGGCCTGCCCCCTCCTCCGCCCGTCTCTCACTCGTGGAAAAGAATTGACCGATGGGCTGAGGACAAGTACGAAGAACTGTATGACCAACTCTCCGAAGGGTGTACCCAGAATGATGTCAACGAGCTGGAACACGAGATTGATTGCTCATTGCCCCTGGATGTTCGTGAGTCTCTGCAGATCCACGACGGACAAGAACGGGGTGGTAGGCCGACTGGTATCATCTTTGGCTGCATGCTGCTCGATTGCGAGGAAATAGTTCAGGAGTGGAAAAATTGGAGGGTGGTCAATGAAGAGTATCTCACCGCGCCTGCAAATCACCGGACCCAATTTCCTCCGAAAGCATTCGGCGGATCCTCATCCTCTGCGGCACAATTCTCACAAACCACCGCCAATCCCCTATGGAGACAAGAGCTTCTGGACAAACAAGATTCGCAACCTCCTAGGGCTGTACAAAAGGCTTATGCTCACCCCGGCTGGATTCCTCTCGCTCGTGACTGGGGTGGAAACAACGTTGCTGTTGATCTTGCGCCAGGGCCGGTTGGAAAGTGGGGACAAATCATCCTTTTCGGACGTGACTACGACTGTAAATATGTTATTGCACGCTCTTGGGCAGCATTTCTAGCTATGGTCGCAGACGATATGAGCAGTGAGAAAGTCTTCGTTGATGAAGAAACCCAAGAGTTGAAGCTTCGAGAGTTTAAGCAGGCAACGGTTGAGCCCGCTTATCTTGACATCCTACGCTGGAGAATGGATCAGAAGTACGGCCGGAAGGGTCCTAGAAGAAGGCCCGGCAGTGCGCATGGTCCAAACGGCAATGGCGGTTCTCCCAGAGGGTCTCCTTATGGCAGTCCAACAGACGAAAGGGGCCGCTCACCACATCGATTTCCTAACCGTGGTCCTCATACTTCGAGCCCACGCGGCAACATGGCAAAGCCAAGCCCTTTGGCGCAAGTCACTGAGGAGAGTAACTCCGTCACAAAACCGAGCGTTGCTGGCGGTGACGTAAACAGAGACCCGACCGCGACGGAGACAGCAGCAAGTGAGCGAGATGGGACATTAGTTGAGGTCGGGAGTCCTACTAGTAATGACGAGGGCAAGGGAGTGATAAGTCCCCTGGGTACGGTCATGAAACCAGCTGTACTACATGACGGAACAAATAAAGAGAAGGATAAGCAGGCACGGCCTTTGGTGACGGGACTTGGGGTGGATGGCATTGAGGAGCTCAAGAGCGTGGACATCTGACGTGCCAAGTGACTGCTAATTCTACTCGACAGGCTGGGAATAAGCACTTCTCAATCCAAGTCTAATAAGTTGGTCACTTTGCTCCAAGCTCATTCAAATACAGCAATATTTTCTTGCCACAACAAGCGCCTCTATATGAGCAAGTTAACCATATATCAACTTATGCGGCAGCACCATGGTGCTTTCACCAAAAAGGCGCTATGTTTGCGAGCAACAAGTGCAAGGGAAATGGAGTTCACTCTACAGCATGCCTGTGCCTTCCATGTCTCTCTTCTGTATTTCTAGAAAGACACAAGTGTTTACCCGAGCGGATGATACACTTTTGAGCTTTGCGTGCTTGGTGCTCAAATGGCGAGCCACTGGGCATGTTTTGTTTGCGGGCTTTGTGGTTTGTGTGGTAGCATAGGATGTAACAACCGAATGAAATATCAAAGTGGCGATCTAGGGATCTGAGTTAACTGGTTCATATGATGGCTACAATTGGCGAAGTGTGCTAATCATGATGAGCTCTTACGGGCACGAGTAAACTGTCTTGTTCCCTACTTTCGGCATCCTGCAGATTCACCAGTCAGTAGGGCCTAAGACGCTTCGTCGGCTGTTGGAGATGACATCGCCGTTCTAAACATGCTGACGGGAAGGGAACCAGGGACCGAGATACAATGAGGGATGGTGTTGGCTGCGTGGTGAGTGCATGTTCGGAACCTCGTTCTTACACTCCATCACAAAGTACGTTTTACTCGTGTTGGCTACTACTAAGCCGGAGAGTATATATTCAGCATGCAGAACGCAAGGCGTGTGTGTTGCTATTAAGGTGGGAAGAGGGTGAGTTTGTTTGTTTGTTTGTTTATTTAGATGATGGTTTTTGTCTGTGGTTCGGTTTGGGGGGGTTTTTTTTTTTTTAAAGGGAGTTTTGATGTGGCTTTTGGTAGTTAGTGGATGGGGTTGAGTTGACAATCTACGCTCTGGGTAATTCTGTCAAGTATTATTATTATCTATATTGTTACTATGTATGCCTGACTCTACCGTCGCGGTTCCAACGCAGTTCAAGGACGGTCAGACCTCAATCTTTTTTTATGAGTTTATGAGTTTATCCTCTATACAGCGTTGCATTATGATATTATGAGAAACATGGAGGAGTAAGGTGGGCAGCCAGGAAGGTGATTTTCGGTATGTCAGGGAATCCTACGATTTGCACCGAGGACTGCCTTTTTACTCTGGAAAGACTGCGTAGCCGGGCTTTAGCAGAGCTTGTGGGCTATGTTAGTCTAGGTGGGTAAAGAGTCTTTCTTGGCTGATATCTACGGTTGGGTTGAACCTAAGCCCCATTGACCAATACTGTCCCCACTATCTCCTGGATGCTCTTTCGTTGCCCTCAGGACCTCGCAGCGAGTGTGCAGAACCTATAGGAACGGGATTTTAGACCAGATCAAAACCCGAAAAAGCCTTGCCCCTTGCTTGTCTCGACTTGGTAGGGGGTGTTGCAGTTCACAAGAGGCCCTACTGCGCTTATTCTATGCAGGCGGACCCTACTATCCGGGTCCCTAACGTTGCGGAAATCAAGCAAAATGTTTCCCGAAGAAATGAATAATCTCCTGTGTCCCGGGGAGACCTTTCGCTTCTGCGGAGGTCTCGATTTTAACAACCACCATGGTCTTTGGTTTCGACATAGCGCCGGATTCTGGTGGTATTTGGGCACCGGGACACCTATAACCCAAGCCTCGGGCACTTGAAGTAGTATCGAACATGAGAATGAATATCACGAGAGGACTGGACTTGAGAAGACGGCGTGGACATGTACCATAGATGGTATGACTTTGAAGAAAACAGATGCTTAGACAATAGCTATCCTGGAACCAGCAGGTAGACAAAAAGGTTCATTACCACCAACAGAGATAGCTGTGTATTGAAAATACAGGAATCCTGCTTATCTTTCGCGAGATAGGTAGAAACCGGCGTTTTGAAGTTGGCTTTTTCCTGACAATAGGACTCCGCAATATCAAGTCAAGAATCTGCGTACTGAATGCTAGAGAATTTTCACATTTTCCACTTTGAGATCTTGCAGCAACGAGAAGTCCCGTTTGACGGGCATCGTGCATATTGTAATGGAATTTATGCGTGAACATATTTATACAAACACAACATGGTAACCAACACAATTCTTCGAGTTCATTTGCAGTGTTGTTTAGTTCATCTCGTTGAAGACCTCTTCGAATATATGCTTTCAGCTGTGTTGCTGGAGCGGGAGAAGGTCCTTCTGTAGTATATCTTCCACATCTTCAATATTTTGTTCCATCAACCTTATCTGGCTGACCAGTGCCTTGGAAACTTATCCTAATAATCTTCATTCTCCTGCGGATCGGGTCATATTCGTTGGAGACCTTGGCCCAACTTCTTCTGAAAGTTCGAAAGATTGTCCGCACCATTAAACAACATCTCTGGAACGGACCAAGTTCCATCCTAGACAAAGATGTCCTTCTCACCACGGGGCCCTCATGGGCTTCCACCTCCTCTTCCGCATGGCACCTCACCCCGCTACTACGGGTGGCTAATGACATTTTACCCGCAGCAGATGGTTGAATATGAGATGGGATGTGGTGGGCCTGATCCGAGGCATGTCTTGAGGCGGTCCTATCAGAATCATGTACTTCGTTGGGGATCCAATGGTCCAGCAGAAGTTAGGATCATGACCGATATCCTGCTCGATCGTGCGGAAGTGCTCATGGGAGCAAGAACGGAGCAAGGCCCAGATGGAAACTCCTACTGGGTCGGGGCTCCAGGAAGACATGATGGACATCGACTCCTAGCACCGCATCGTGAGTAACACTGACATATCAATGATTGCCATCCACTAATCCATCATGAAGGACAACATGAACACCATCAAACACAACATTCTCGTCATCAACAACATGGTCGCCTCAATGGGTTTGAGCGCCAAGAGACCCGAGATACGCACCTCGTGCGAGACAGCTGGTGGGAGCAAGATGTACCTCATGAACACGGTATGTGGAGAGGTCATACCACTCATGAAATTTTTGGCCGTAGCGGAGGTTCCCCTTATCCTGGTCATCATCCTGGTCACGGCCGTGGAGCTGGTCACGGCTGTGGAGCTCATGGTTATGGAGGATACCATCAACAGGGTACACATCGACCAAACCATATAGAGAACCAGCATGGACCTTATGCAAGTAGGAATCGCCCAAGGCACAACGCAGGGAGTCGTTTCCAAGGAGGGTTCTCACATGGTCGCGAACAAGATTTAGCTGGTCTTTACGGAGGCCATCATGCGAGCTATCCCGCTGAGGAATACTTTGGAGAGTATTCTGACGATGAATACGAGTGATCCCCATGTCCTTACCGCCGAGACGATCATGGATGGCTGTGCTTATCAAGTTATTCTTAGGCCGCCAGCATCCAAACTCGTGAAAGGGGAAAATTACCAGAACATGATGCAGGATAAACCTGTGTATCGGGGATTACGAAGCCGCAATGGGAGACAAACATGCCAAAAGAAGGGATAACACAAAGACGTAGCTTGGGAAAATGTAAGATTGGAACAAGAAATTGCGCGTTTCTAAATTATTCTTGAACTTAGATTAACAGATTCCATTAGAAGAGAAGAGTTAGTGATAGACAGAGAAAAGCGAATGACTTTAGTTGCAATGATTCTCCGCTGCATGTTAGATTTTAAAGTATCAAATTCGAGACCTAACTCGTGGTGGGCTTTGGACTCCTAGAGTCATTCTTAGTAGTATCTTGCATAGCAGTGCTAGTGTCTATAGATTCTTTGTCTTTGATACATCTCGTACAATTAGTCTTAATCCTGAAAAAGAGCGCTGAAGTCCTATTGATGGAGATGGGGAAGTATCTAGTGTTCGGATCCTGAGGTTGAAGGTTATGTCGGAATGCCACGGACCAATTCCAGGGCTAGCCCTATGATACCCCATGTCTTGGTCAACCTGCACATCAAGCACTACCAAAATGATACTCTCTACGACTACATAGCCCCGAGGAAGGCTCCACTGGTGATTCGCAATCTATATTTCGGCTTTGGTGTCTGCATTCCACAGGTAGCAAACAATACTCTACAGTGGGCCTTGACAGCCCACAGGCTTTGATTGCTTGGCCCCAGGATTCTAATGACAGCTCGCCCTTTGGACCGATTGCTCCTTTGACTACTTGAAGTGACTGTTCACCTCCAACAGCCTTTGACCGTTCTCATAACTTAAGCTCGTCCAATTCTCGCGCTGAACACACTCTTCAGCAGGAAAGCCCAGCCCTTTCACTAATAATACAGTATATATTCTATGTGCCCTGGTTCTCGTCTTCTTAGCGACATCAAGGGCATTCCACACATGAAACATACAGGGTTGAACAGCCGTCACCTCACGCAGCATATTCCTGTCATTAGCACAGTCTCGGTTCACTGTGGGAGCTTCCACTCTCGCAGGACCTCATAGCGGTGATGCTTCATTTACATTAGGGAATTCGACAATACGTTCTGTCTTCTCTGGATCAATGAAACCTCTTACTAGTTCCCAAGTCTCCTATTAGTCTCCATGGTCTTCGAGCTTTTACATGCTAAGGAGCTGCTTTAACTGAGGGGCCGCAAAGTGGAAGATTAGGTACCATATTTTAGGAAGAGATATTAGCATTACAGCGTCCTTGGATAATCTACTATATGGGTAAGCTACTGCGTTGAATATGCAAGCTTATGGACCCAGACCAACAATCGAACTCATCCATTGATCGTCAGCAGGTACTAGACCAGAAACCATCTCACTCAACATTTCGGAAACAACACAAGTAATTTCTGACTCAAATTTACTGCGAGTAGGATTCATCAACCAACATCTCGACATGAACATCCATGTTGACTGGTCTCTCAAACACACTGTTCCAATAGTTTCATTGACTTATATATATACCTCGAGACTTTTTCAATCTCTGTTCCGTTCATTTCTCAAAGACGCATCAGCTATTCAGGCATTCGTACTTCAGTAATACTAATCGAATCTGTTCAGTATCTGTTCTGCTGTGTCTGCTCCATCGTACTAAGAAAAGCAAAAGTCACCCCGACCCTTTATCAGCTTCGAGTATTATCTGTACCATCTTTTCATTCTCAAGAAGTACCGTTTGAACGATACAATGTGCCTCTTTGCAGTCTCCCAACCACGATCGCGCTCAAGAACAAGAGACGAGTGCCCGATACCCGTAGTGATCCTTCCACCACCAAGGCCCGTGTACATACTTCACAACGAACCTCCATCTCCGCATACGCAACGACCAGACGGACACTACAGGTGGTGCCCAACTCCCTGCCAAGGCTCTCACGGACCTCGAGCGCCAATGCCTCGCAACATCAGATTTGAGGACCGTTCAAGATTCCGAGGCGACACTAGACACCGTCGTATCGAAGAGTCCCGCGAGGCTGAGTGGAAGGGAATGCAGCAGCGGAATATACGGCGTCCAGAGCCGGCTTATCTAGGAGGCCGTCGCATGGTTAAGTTCAGGGATACTTTTGACATGGATCCTCGCTTTCGACGAGGCGATGATAGAACAGTATCCGAAGAAAGCTATTCTGCTCCTCGCCATCAACATCACCGGGAAGCTTCGCCTCATGATGGCTATTACCCGAACGACTCACCAAACGGCTATCCCGCCCATCCGCATCCGGGCCACCACGATCGCCTCCCCCCTGACTACTCCACCGAATGCTCAACAAACGGCTATCGTGGTCCCCCGCATCGATCCCCTCGTGAAACTTATCCCCCAGAGTATTCTTTGGAACCTGCAGACCATGCACACTTTGACTATCGCTAGGAATGGCTTCAAGCTAGGAATGACCATAAGCAAACGGGCGGGGCAGCCTGAATGGGAGATGGACGGAGATACGAGTCCGAGGCTATGGAATGGGGTTAAGCCTTTGCACGTCCGACCAGACTCGTTATGATAAGGATTTTGGAGAAGACCGTTTTGAGAAGTTAGCAGGATCAACGGGATGGGATTTGGGTTTTCCCCCAACGGGTCGCTGAGGAGGTGGCAATTAGATCCCACAATATAAACATCCCGATATCTAGGTAGCGTACCCTTCTTCTCCAAAACTTTACTTGCCCAGCATAATTTCTGAGCTCATTCCCCCCATCCCCAAAATCCACTATCGCCTCACCATCAGTATCAAAAGTTCTACAATCGACCAGCTAACCAGCTAGCCACATACCGATAGCTCCCGATGGAGGAGGTGAAGATCTATCTTATAGAGGATGTAGTGTTATAGCAACACATAGAAATGAAGGGGTTTCCGCGATACACACACACTGAGCGCGCTGAAAGTGTTTTTGAACGTTGGGTAGTATAAACATGTTGAACCCAACACCAGTCAGACCACTTCTCTGGGCCTCCCTTTTCATGGTTCCTACCCTGATCTCGCAGCACTCGGTCTTCCCTCCCCACGATATCCCTTGACATACTCCAAGGTTTTGATTGAGTCAAAAATATCGCACAAATACACCGCGCAGGTTTGCTATGATTTGCGGTAGATCTATCTTGGTGGAAGTCGCTTTTCGACATCTACAACAGTGCAGGTACGGAGTAAGGCAGTCACGTAGTGTAGCAGTGCGAAGTATCACTGGATACACGCCGAGTCTGCGATGAACAACCGCTGCATTCGATTCAGAGTAGAAGAAGACTACCGAACAATCTTGAGACTTGGTATTGAACCATCGCCAAGACCTATGTTGACGTTCGACGTAGGAGGTCCTTTGGGATTCTGTCGGACAGTAGTCGTGGGTTACAAAATCAAGACTAGTGTTCTACAAAATCCACTCAGGAACTCGACGAAGAGTTCAAGAATGGTAATATGCGGCAGCAAAACGTTGTTTTCGGAGGGCCAATGAACTCGGGAACGCTATTCCAATGGTATCCTACACCATTGTGGCTGGTCGGAACATTCAGTTGGAACCGTGTTGGCAAATGAATGATCTTCCCGGAAAATAATGATGACTTCCCATGGTACCAAAAGTCTCGAGAAATCTGGCCACTTACGAGGAGTTTGAATTTGAGCTCTATTACGTTCAGGATTAGACCTCCAATTCTCCTGGTTTGAATTCAATTGAGAACATATGGCGTATACTCAAATCTTGGGTCAATTTACATTGTTCCATGAGTGTTCAAGAGCTACGCAGAGCCATTGAACATGAGTCGCATCCTATTCAATGATGGAAGATCGATGAATATATCGGGGGAACGCATGTGGCCCTGACAAGGTCAAAGGCGGCGCAAAGGGTGAGGGTTGCTCAACGGGGAGCCGCATCGCGCCATGTATTGAGCGGAAAGGCTTATTGACGCAGTTCTAAATATGCCAGCAGACAAAACCGATGGGCTTTGCGAGGCATAGTAACCCTATTTTGGCCCAGCGCCCTAAGCAGGCCATGACTTTGTCACCTACCCTCAGTCATTTACATCCATGTACGCATCGCTATCGATATACGTATCAACTATTTCGACATATTGTCCTCCAGCGAGATCAAGCGGACAAGGATTAAAGCACAAGCTTGCTCGGATGGCGGTCTTCTCCGTCATAAAAGTCTAGCACTGCTTTCCGCTGACACTTCATCCTTCGAAAATTTTACATCACCTCAACAAATTGTATCTTTTGCCTCCAATCTGTCCTTGACTGCGTTCCGGTATCGCCTGTAAAAGTAGAACGTGAAGGCAAGCCCAGTGGAAGGGATCGTCAGTACAATCCAAATCCAGAAGCGAGACGCCTCCTGCAACCACGTATTGTTGTGTAGAAAGGCATGGACAGTAGAGCCTGGCAAAACCATTGACGACAATGGCTAGGCCAAACGAGGAGAATTGCTCACGGCGAATGAGGTTCCAGGCAGGAAGAACATGGTCAGGACTGCGATCTTGGAGGTCAAGGTGTCAGTGTGAGAGCATCTATGTTTGGAAACTACTCACGGTCTTCATTGAAAAGCCATCCTTCTTCATCCCCTCCGTCAGTTTGTTCGCCTGGACAGCAAGATTTCGCGAAATTTTGACCTCCTCTTGGGAAGCCTTCAAGATCTCTCGCATGGCAATGCTGTTTGCAACCATCCCTCGGTCGTTCGATAGTTGAATGCGATTGAAAAGCTTTTCTCCCCATCAGCAGAGCTCTCCTGCGCGGGGAGGTACAGCACTATGGCTTACCAAAGCTAGACTGTTCTGGACCTTCTTCTCAAGTTCTTGTTCGAGATCTCTGGCCGCCTTGATCTGTGATGCTACGTGGTGGAGTCCACTCTCAACTTTTTAGAAGGCAGCGGCTTGTCTTGTAGGTGCGCTTACCGTCATCTCTTGATGACGTCTGAAAATAATGACCAGCGTGTGGGAGACAGTAGCCAGTTCCGATGAATATCGATGGAGCTTGTAACGCTGGACCAGTAGACAAGGTGAATGAAGAAAGGATCCTCCCCCAAGGAACTACAGTGGGAATCGTTAAGTATAGCCTCAATACGGCTTTCTGGCTCTTGCACTATGTACCTTCAGCCACAGCTGACTTGCTTGTACGCGAACGGGCAAGATGTACCACCAAAAAGTTCCCAACCAGAAGCTGATTCGCAGAACCTGGTTCCCACAGCCCAGACCAGAGAGCAGGTAGAATCTTGACAATGCAAAAAGATGCAACGGTAGTGGAACATGTAATAACGGGTATGATATTTTTTAAAAAAAATTGGAAAACTTCACTGACTGGCAGCTTGAGTTGAGCATAAAAGAATTCATTCGGAATTTTGCATATTTGCATTTCTTTAAAATTATTTGAAACATAAGCAGTTTCATTTAAACAGCAGTCTAGACAATGATCTTGACAGCATATTACATCATTCTGGACAGTGATGATGTATGATTTTGCTATAAATAACAAGTGAGAAGATCGTCTAAAACGGCGTCGAGACCATTTCAAATCAAACGCGTTCTCACCTGCACACAAAGTATCCGCGTAGACCTATAGTAGTCACGGTTGGAGATATACCTTCGATAGTATATTGTAGGTGATTTACTACTTCGATTTGTGTGTACAGGTAGGTGTCTAGTCGTTCGAAGGGGCTCTGACGCTGTCCATATACAACATGCCCAATCCTAAGCCCTGATGCCCCCAGGTAATGCTGAAAAACTAACGCCTAGCAATGCCGCTAATCCCGTGCTCCAATGCTTCGTGAAACTGCCAATCCAATGTCGGAAGTCCTGAAACCGCTCACATATGCAAAACTACGCAAGTGCCAAAGCAGCTGCGACGCCAGAGATTCCGAACAACGCCGTATGTAACATATGTCTCGAGGATACAGCAGCACTCTTGCTTGTCGGTCTTGAAGTGCTGCCGGTGCCGGTGCCAGTTGCCGTTATAGGGGCAATTCTCGCACCGCCGGTTTCCGATGGCGAGGCCTGGATGGGATTTGCAACAACCGAAGCACTCGGGACGGCGTTATTGCCAGTACCGATTTCCAGAACATGGCTGGTCGTGGCGTTGAAGTTGGTCTGAGCAAGAGATATCTCGTTGTTACCCAGGTCGTACACGACGTATGCGCTTCGGAGAAAGGTGTCACCCAGGACCGGTGTGGTTCCGTGCGCTGGATTAATGCCGAAGATACAAACGGTGTTCCCAAGCTGGTCGGTACCAGCAGGGATGACGAGTTCGCTGGCTGGGACAGAAATCTTGGGTGAAGTGAAGGTAAAGTCGACAGTGTCTTGTGAGTTGGCTAGTTTGCAGTCGACGATGGCGACCTGCTGTTGGTTGTCATATTGCACATTCCAAGCTCCGTAAAGGGCATTAATCAAGTCGTTTGGAAGATATGTCACACTGCTCCCCGAATCCAACAGCACGGGCGTAGGAAGGTCTTGGGAGAAAGTCTGAGTCTTCCCGTTGACTGTCGAACTAATTCCGCTCAGGGTGATAACAAATTCAGTGAATGCTCCAAACGCTTGCTGAACAGGCAAAGTTCCCAGTGTTCCATGGAACTTATCCGTATCAATTCCACCAAAAAGAATCGAACCGGTATTCGCCTCTAGATCATCCAGCCACAGACTGTAGGCATTCGATTTCGTCAGACCGTTATCCACCATATATTGGGGGACGTTGGGATAGGCCTGTTTAGTATTCCGGTTCACTTGGACCTCGTTGCTCGTATATCCGATACCAAGAATGCCTTCTGGAGAAGTAGAGCGTAGCCCAATCCCGAATTGTAAACCTTTTAGCTGCTGACCGCCGATACTCAGTGTATCCGTGGCATAGTTGCCCAACGCCCCTGACCCATCAACATAAGATATGTTGAAGTCGCTTGATACGAGCTTGTATGTACTTGAGGCGCTGGAATCATATGTACCTGAATCAGAACACGGAGCTTGGTTGTTCTGGCACAGTTTTGAATCTGGAGCGTTCGTCCAGAGATCGCTGCTGCCGGTATCGATGTGTAGTCGCAGAGGTTGGCCAGGTGTTCCTAGGCTAACGTTGGCGAAGTATAAAGTCCCCTGCGGTAGGTTAGTATGAGAACCAGGAAGGTTAGATGCTGAAGCAAATCTTACCAAGTTATCCAGGGTTTCCGACACGACTTGCTGCCGCCGTTGGAGATCTCGTTTAGCAGGGTTGTGGACATGCTTTCTCTGCACGTTGAGTCCAACGACAGCAGGCACAGTGTCTGTTCGCTCCGCTAGGTAAAGGGCGCTAGAGGTTGTGGCCAAATATGCTGCTACCAGAGCAGTGAGCGTTACGCCTTTCATGATGAGAACAATATATGTAGTGTTGCTGTCAGTGAGAGCGAATGATGTGCTGGAGGTTATGGAATATGCGCGCGAAGGAAAGACAGAGGATGCGAAGGTCTTCTATGATTTAATAAAGAGATGACGCGGACAGTGAATGGGAAGAGAGCTGATAGGTATTGGGAATCCTTGTATTGGACCGACAATCCTACTGGACAAGCTATGGAAGGAAGCTGAGGTAATAAAGAAGGATAGTCTTGATTGGAGAGTTGTTGTGTAGCTATTCCGTAGAGACACTGAATCCGTGGCAAAGCAAATCCTGTCCAGTACGTAAAGTGGTGAAGCTGACGCAATGGAAGCCGGCTCTGTATGCCGATACCCGCCACGCAGCTTCTCCCTGACCGAATTGTGAACAATGCACCAACAAGCGCATGGAGGGAAGGGTTCCGGCGTGACAACACCACCTACTGTTCAAAGTAGTAAAGGATCTCAATGTGGCTGTGCAGCTACGAGTAAGGTACTCGTAAGGAGACTGAAAGAAAGCAACGCACAACGATTGTGGGAGATTACGATTCCCTGGACATGGCCATCAGGACATTCGGATTCCAAAATTCCAACAATTTGCGTTCTGGATTACCTGTCCGGCAGCCTAATTGTTCGAGCCCCCTCTCTCAGCTCATGTTTCGCAACAATGATTCCCCAGCTTCTCTCTCTAAGACCTTATGCTTTTGTGTTTGGCCTGACGGTTCGAGTTTCAAGTACCTTGACGAGCCAGGTACTCCGTACCGTCTCTCGCATTCTGTAGTGAGTCGATAGGTGTAACGTTGGGGGTTTGAGTAACCGCTGCACACCATAGAGGTGAACTGTGACCAACGACAGTATCATGGAGATCACAAGAATTTGTCCATAGCTGTCAAAGCCAACATAG
>JAABUW010004188.1_pt1 | contig 19754 bp, 20 predicted proteins | sample 5560081 | NCBI WGS metagenome assembly JAABUW01 (sample SAMN10711882, study PRJNA513363) | rock metagenome | isolation source: Antarctica rocks | place: Antarctica: Victoria Land, Knobhead sud
CGGCACTGCTGATCCTCGCGACCGCCACACCCGTCTATCGCGTGGGGGCTCGCGCCAGCTCGAGGGCTTCTCAACACCGCCAGCCGATCGGCCGTCTCACGCAGCGCCGACTCACGCTTGACGATCCGCTTCCGAGAACATGATCAAGGCTTCCAGGCGCCGCGTGCGCGGCCAAATCGTGGCCGTAAGTCGTTCGTCAAACGGCACGCTCTGTGGTGCTATGCCGGGCGCGCGGGACGGATCGCCCCCTGTTCGTCTGGGCGCTGTTGTTGTGCGGCGGTGAGCCGGCGTCGCCATTGTTCGATGAGCACGGTTCCGATCAAGGTGGGTGCCAGCCAGGGGATCAGGGAGGCGGCCCCGGTGAGGGGGCCATCAACGGTGAGGGCGACCACGACGAATGCGGTCACCAGGGCGATGTAGGAGCCGCCGCGCCCGTGGGTGTAGGCGTGGAGCCATCCGCGCCGGCGCTGGGCGGCGGCCCATCGAGCGAGCAGCACCAGGCTGTAGGAGAACGCTGAGACGGGGACCAGCCACCACAGCTCGGGGCGCGCCAACGCGACCAGGACGACCGCTGACACGCACACGACGAACACGGCGGTGTCGTAGGCATTGCTGTGGCGTCCCGTGGGGCGTTGCGCGCCAGCGGCAAGGCGGCGGCTCTCGTGGACGAACACGATCGGACCGAGCAGCAGCCCGACCGATCCAGCGGTGGCGTGGATGCCGAGCAACACGGTGTGCGCCGTGGGATCGAGGTCCATCATGACCTCGCAGCGGCGCTGGAGGACGTCCGCCGCGCATCGCGGTGGGCGCGAATGGTGGGGGGTGGGCTGGACTTAGGCATGATCACTCCTGGTAAAGGACATCGGGGGCAGGTGGGCTGGGCGCGGGCGCGCCTCAACAAGTGCTGAGTTGTTGCGGAGATCCCGGCCGACGTCCCTCTTCTGATCACGAGCACGCCCATGACAAATCAGCCAGAGGGTGATGATCGTCGGCGCAGCGATGCCGATGGCTTCGCTGAGCGGCGTGGACTCCCCCATGGACGCTTGTGTGAGGCCCGGTACGGCGCCGCCGAGGCCACCGACCGTCACCACCCACCCCCAAACCACCGTGGGTATGCCGGGCTCAGGGCCGCGGCCAATCCGAAGAGAACGAAGGTGAAGCCGGAGAAGACGAGGTTCAACGGGCTCAGCAGCGCGAAGTCGATCGCCTCCTCGGTTCGGAAGGACCCGAGCGCGCTGACCCGCAGGTCGCCTGGAGCGGCGAGCCAGGCGTCGGCCAGGTGTTTGGAGGCAAAGCCGTCGGCGGTGAGGATGATCACGCCGACCGTGCTGCCGACGGCGCCCACCGCGAGTCCAAGCCGGGCGAGGGCACCCAGCAGCCCGCCGGTGATCGACTGCTGAATGGCGACGAGGCCTAAGAGCATCAGCACGAAGCCTGCGATCAGCGCCAGGTGGACGGGCACCCAGATCGCGCTCTCGGGGACGACACGGGCCGTGCCCTCGGGATCGCCAGGACCTGGGGTGACGGGGTGGATCAGGTTACCGACCAGCCCGAGCAGGGCACCGAGCACGGCCGCCGACCCTCCGATCCGGGCCAACCATCGCGCCTCGATCTGATCAGGCATGATCCCTTCGTCCTCTCGGGTTGTTGCCCCGCTCCGAAGCATCCAGCGCCGCGATCAGCAACTGGGTGTGTCGGGCGTAGTCGTTGTAGGGCACACCGCTGCGGTTCACGAGACCGGCGAAGCGGCGCTCGAGCAGATCACGGCACTGTTCGACCAGGTTCTTGCCCGGCGGGGTCAGGCTCAGGCGACGTCGATTGCCCCCTCCAGGGTCGGCTTGAACCTCGAGCAGCCCGGTCTCGGCCAGGACACCGGCCATCCGACTCACCGAGGGCTCGGACACGCCCAGCGCCTCAGCCAGTGCCCGTTGGGTCGCGGTACCCAACTCGCCGACGATCAACAGCGCCCGGAACCGCCGGTAGGACACGTCGTACCCGGCCTGCAGGATGCGGTCGGCCGACCGGTCCAGCCGCGCGGTCAGTGTGTGCAGGTCAAAGCTGAGATCATCGGCCACACGCGATGTTAGCATGCTAACTTAATCGGGCAACTAATCAGGAGCCGCACTCGCCATCGGGATCGATCCCTGATTGACCGCAAGATTGATCGGGCGTCCCGTTCAAGGAGGATGGGGTGAAGGTCTGCAGCCCCCCGGGAAGTGAGGCGCTGACAGACTCTGGGTGTGTCGATGCCGGAAGCGAGGCGGTGGCGCCCTGTTCCGGGGACTCCGCGCTGGGCGGTGGTTTGCGCGTGGGCCACGCTCGCGTGCGTCCTGCCCTCCAGCGCTTGGCGAACTGCCGTCGGCCTCGGGGTACCGCTGGGCTGGAGTGAGGCTCACCTGCGCCTTGAGCACATCCCGGGGGACGGCACCCCGTACGTGCTCTGGCTCAGCGCAACCTCGATCGCTGCAGCGGCGTTGACGCTGGCTCTGGTCTACCGGTGGGGTGAGCAGATCCCCCCGTGGGTCCCGCTCGTTGGTGATCGGCGTCTTCCCGTCTGGCTCGTCGCCGCTATTGCGTTAGCCGGTGCGGTCGTCGTCGTGGGAATCGTCGGGCTGAGCATCGTGAACTGGTCCAGCGTCAGCGGTTTCGGCGACCGCTGGGCGTCAGGATGGGGTCTACTCATGGCCGCCTGCTATGCCCCCGCCATCCTGTGGCCACCGCTGCTCCTGGCCGCCACGCTCGCCTACGTCCGCCGACGCGCAGGCGGGTCCCGGTAGCCGATCGATGAATGGGACGAGGTCCGCCGGTCAGGCTGGGCAGAGCCAGTCGTCGCTGGAGCGCACGTCCGCGGCTGCCTGCCCTGGGGCCGGGTAGGGCTTGCGCAACGTGAAGCTGTCGGCGGAAGGCCCGTGTCCGCGCAGTTGCCGCACCCGGTCCTCGGCCTCGTCGGTCGACGGACGGTGCCCGCTAGAGGGACGAGGCGGTGGCCCGCCGAGGGGACCCGGCACCCAGACTTCACGGGGTGTGCATGGCAAGTTCACCCGCCGTCGCTCGCGCACGGGGAGGCTCGTCCAGGTGCCGGGCCCCGGCACCTGGACGCCACCTTTGGTGGCTCCAGGGATCGTCATGGAGTGAACATGTCTTTGCGCCGCCTGCTCGCCGTGTCGTGCCTCGCCCTCACTGCCGTCGCGGGTGCGGTCGCCCCGTCGGCGCTGGCAGATGGGATCCCGCCTGGGCAGACCAAGGACGGGCACTACTCGTTCGCCGTGATCGGTGACATCCCTTACGGGAACGCCCAGATCGCGGCGTTTCCGGGGTGGATCGACCAGATCAACGCAGCGCGGCCGGAGATGACGTTCCATGTCGGTGACATCAAGAGCGGCTCGACGCGGTGCGACGACCCCTACTACCGGATGATCCGGAGCGACTTCGACCGCTTCACCGGCCCGCTGATCTATACCCCGGGCGACAACGAGTGGACCGACTGCCACCGGGCGAGCAACGGCGCCTACCACCCGCTGGAGCGGCTGGCCTTCGACCGGTCGATCTTCTTCGACAGCCCTGGGACGACGTTGGGGCAGAGACCCATTCACGTCCAGTCGCAGGCAGCGGCCGGCTTCCCCGAGAACGTCCAGCTGCGACGCCAGGGCGTGGACTTCGCGATGCTCCACGTCGTGGGCAGCAACGACGACCTGCAACCATGGCTCGGGATCGGGTACCCGGAGGCCACCCCGGAGCAGGTCGCCGAGGAACGCGCCCGGATGGCCAACGCGATCGCAGTCGTGCGGTCGACCTTCGCCACGGCACGCCAGCGACACGACCCGGCGGTCATGCTGCTCCAGCAGGCCGACATGTTCGACCCGACCTACACCCCCACGCGCAACGACATCTCCGCCTTCACGCCGCTGGTGCAGGCCCTTGCCGAGGAGTCGTCGACATTCTCCGGGACGGTCTACCTGGTCAACGGCGACAGCCACGTCTACAACAGCGACAAGCCCCTTGCGGCGGGATCGACGTGGCTCACTACCTACGGCGTCGCGGCGGTCGACAACCTGCAGCGCATCACCGTCGACGGGTCGAGCAACAACAAGGACTGGCTCAAGGTGACGATCAACCGTCCCGGCGCCGCATCCGTGCTCTCCTGGACCCGGATTCCGTACACCTCCTAGAGCCGGGAAGTCCCCAGCGGGCCGCAGTGGGAGTCGCCCCGGGTGCGCCCCGCGGCGCTCATGCTCAGTGTCGCAACCAGTGATCGAGTCTCCGTTGCGGCAGCCTCGCGATCGCCTGCTCGTACTGGGTCTCTGACTGGCGGGCGGCTTGTTCCTCCAGGGCGTGAAGGCGCCCGTAGGTGAAGCCGTTCTCATGGTCCTTGTGGGCGGCACGCGCCAGCAGGATGAGGCGGGACCGTGCCACGACGGCATCCTGGTGTGCGCCCAGCGACTCCTGGATCGCTAGTGCTTTCGCCGCCAGCTTTCTCGCACGATCGCCGTGGATGGGGACAGCCGACTCAGCGGCATACCGTAGCCGTTTGGCCTTCTTGCGGACCTCGTGGAGGGCGCGATCTCTCTCGTCGGTCTCGGATGCCTCGTCGGCGGCTTGGGCGGCGCGGCGGAGCCGCTTGGCGTCCCGGGCGAGCAACCCCGGGACCACCTTCCGGCCCAGGTCTTGCCCCTCGGGGGCCGAGGGCGGGTCCTCGAGGAGGGCCTCGAGGTTGTCGAGCAGGCGGAAGTACCGTTCGGACTTCAGTGCCCTCAGCGCGTCTTGGCGTCCGGAGGTGTATGCCGCGTCGAAGGTTGCGTCGATCCGCTCGGCAACGGGTCCGACGATGTCCTCCGGACGCTGCGCGGCCAGCCACTCCAGCAGACTTCCATGGAGCACCTGTGCGTCCCTTGCCTCGCCGAGGACCCGGCCGAGCCAGCGCAGGTCCTCGCGGATCCCGTCCGTGGAGTCTCCGTCGAGCACCGGCGAGTAGGTCGTCAGGGCAGACCTGATCCGTCGGGCGGCGATACGCATCTTGTGGACTGCCCCCTGCTCATCCGCGCGCACCCCCCGGTCCTGCGCCTCGAGTCGCCCGAGGTGCTTGGCGACGTACGCCTTCAACAGCTCTGCAGCTGTGGCGTTCTTCAGATGTTTCGGCGTCGACAACGGAGGCTTGCCGGAGGCGGGATCGCCCAAGGTCCGGGCGAGCTTCGACGAGTGGGCGCTGGGCGTCGCGCCGGCACTGGTCAGTGCCTCGCCCACGCCCGCGAGAAGGTTCCGCTTCGCTCCCACCAGCTCGACCTCCCACTCCCGCCACTGCTGCACCGTCCCCTCACGGCCGGTGTCGGCCTGTGGCGGGCGCTCCCCGGTGACGGTGTCGTCACTGAGCAGCGCCAGCGTCTCGCCCGTGGCGTCGAGGAGAGGCCACTCGATGCGGGCTGTGCTCACCCTGGCCACGACGGCCAGGGCTCGGTCACGGACGATCCACCGAACCCGATCAATCAACGCGACCGGCACCCTGCCTGCCGAGCGGCCCAGAGGCAGTTGGTGCTCCTCGCGTTGATCCGCTGCCGTCTCGATCTTGAGGTGCCATCCTTCGTCAGTGCCACCGCCCCGGCGGCGCAGGGTGATGTGGTGCTTCGCAAGATCGAGGTCCGCGGTGTCGAAGTACGACGCCACAAGTGAGTGCTCCGTGGGCTCACCGACGCGCTCGACTCCCCCGATCCCGCTGAGATCCGGGACGACGGCGTCGATGGACACGTCGTACTTGCGCTCGATCTCAAGGTGGGGGGAGGAAGCCATGCCTCATCATGCACAGACGAGCCGGTGGGAGGGGACCGGGTTGACGACCTGGCCCTGGAGTGCCGTCTAGTAGCGGATGGCGGCGCCCATGTCGGAACTCGCACGGGCCCGGGACAAGGCGTCGCGCACCTGATGCTCAACGAGCACAGGAACGTAGTCACGCACGGGTCCGGCCAGCCGAGCTTGCGCCTCGCCGACCATGGCCCGGACGGAGGCCTGCGAGAATTCGGGAAAGCGGGTGGCCAGCCGCTGGCTAACGTGGTCCAGCGCCTCCTGCTCGTTCAAGTGCCCCATAGGAACAGCGTCGGGCAGTTCCGCGGAACGCGCAAGGGAGCCTTGCAGGCACATTCCCGGCCGACCACGGTGAACGGCCCCCGAGAGACCTGCTGCAGGATGGGCGGCCCGACCTGTCAGTGACGGTTCCAAACCACTGTTGTAGATGTCGAGCGCGAACCGGTTGAGCCCTGCGCTCTGGGCGTAGCCGAGGTAGGGCAGTCGGAAGATGTCCTCGATGGACGCCAGCAGCGAGTAGTGGTTGTAGCTGGTCGTGCTCCTCGTGTTGGGAGCGACGTAGCGGGACAGCACGAGGGCTCCGACTCTCCCGCCGCCCAGCCCGGCAATTCCGGGCAGGGGCGAGTTCGGACCCGGACCCTCGCCGCAGCAGGCGCTGGCATCGGTGTGCGGGCCGTCGGACTCGTCGGCGGTGATGACGAGCACGCCGTCGGCCTTGAAGGCGGGCGAGTCGAGGATCTTGGGGACCCAGACCTTCATCCAGGCGTCGACGCTGGTCAGGCCGCCGGGTTGACCGTCGACACAAGGCGAGTCGTGCCCGTCGTGGCACAGGTTCGGCGTGATGTAGGTCAGGTTGGGCGTCGTCGAGGCCCGCGTCAGGTCGGTGGGCAGCTGGCTCAGGTCGACGACGTGCTGGGCGCAGTCCGGTGCCCCGATGACCGACGTGAAGTACATGAAGGGGTGCTGGCGCACGGCGTACTGGTCCCCGACTGCGGCCTTCTGGGTGGGATCCGGCGCGTTGACGGCGGGGCGCCGGCACGGCATACCCATGTCCTCCATGTAGCCCTTCCACGACAGACCGCCACTCTTGAGCTGGTCGGTGAGCTTGGCGACCGACCTCGGGAAGACGCACCCGTCGCCGACCGCCTGCCCGGGGGGCGCTGTCCCTGTGCCGACGAACTACGAGTAGATCTGGCAGTCGCCCTGCATCTGCGGGTTCGGGCCCTGCCCGCAGATCTGGGCGACGTAGTTGGGCTGTGAGTTGTGGGCCGTGCCGTAGTAGGTGTTGAGCAGGACTCCTTGGGAGCGCAGTGTCCGTGCGAGGTAGGGAGCCGCCGAGGTCGGGCCCCAGGTGTCGTCGTAGCCCTTGTTCTCGATGTTGATGACGAAGACGTGCCTGACGGGAAGCACGTATGCCGCGATCCCCGACGCGGCCTGCGTGGGGGTGAGCTGCGCTTCCGCACTGACCAGCCCAGCGACAGGGAGACCAGAGCGGCGACGACGACAGCGCGCCAGGTGGATCGCGTCCTCACGGGAGACTCCATCCGTCGGCGATGGCCTTGGTTCTCAGTTGTGACCACTCCGACTGCTCGGGACCACTCACGGCGGCGGGGGCGCACACGGTGGCGACGAAGGGTGGAGCGGCGTATGGCGGCGCGGTGAGTGTCGGGGACGTGGAGAAGTCGAGGACTTGACCAGGTTGCGTGCACCGGAGTCACGCCGCGTCAGGGCGGGCAAGCCCCAGCGCCACTCGATCACCTTGAGGATCGAGGTGTGGTTATACGTGTTGTGGGCGACGTAGCGGCGCCGGGCGCGGAGTGAGATGACCATGGTGGGAACCCGGAAGCCGCGCAGGGCCTTGTCCGGGCTGGCGTCGGGAGCGGTGCCTGGCGCGACGTGGTCGAAGAAGCCGCCCCACTCGTCGAAGGTGATGACGAGCATGGTGCGCGACCAGTTCGGGCTCGTGGTGACCGCCTGGTAGACCTCGTTGAGGAACTGCTCGCCGGCACGGATGTCCGCGTGCGGGTGGTCGTCGGCGGAGGAGCCGGAGGCCTCGTCCTCGAAGCGGGGGTCGATGAAGTTGACGGCGGGCAGCTGGCCGGCCGCCGCATCGGCGAGGAACCCGGCGAACGGCCGGGCGATAGGGAGGTACTTCGTGCCCCAGAGGGCTAGGAAGGGGATGTCCGAGTAGTAGTAGCGCCCGGTCAGCGACGCCGCCGCGAGTCGATCCCAGATCGTCGGCAGGGTCGAGGTCGTCGTGGAGTTGTGGATCCGGTCCGTCTGGGCGGCATGGATGTAGAACCGGTTGGGGTAGGTCTCGGCCATGACCGCGGAGAAGTACCGGTCGCAGACGGTCCACCCGGCAGTCGCCTGCCTCAGGAAGCCCAGGTCGCTCTGCTGGTAGTACCCGATCGGAAGCAGGTCGTCCTCACCCGCTCGCAACCACCCATCGACCTCGCCGCCGTTGAGCTGGATGCGCCCACCCTCGAAGGAAGTGATCCGGATCCTGGTGGCCGCAGCTGGCGAACTGGGACAGTCGGTACGTCGGGTGCGCTGATCCGAAGCGGTCGACATAGCTCAGCCCGGCCTGCTTGCCGTCCGCGCCGGGCAGCCAACCCAGGAAGTGGTCGAACGAACGGTTTTCCATCATGACGACCGCGATGTGATCAATGCCCGACCCTCTCGGCGCGGGAAGGGCGCTACCCCAAGTCGCTCAACCACTGTTCATCCGGCATTCACCTTGAGTCTCAACGGATCCCAACGGGCGGGGCGCCCTGACCAGTCATGCGCGGTCGCTCTGTTGAAAGCCGGGGCGATCATCACAGAGAGAGGCCTGGCCATCCGGCGTTCACCATCGCGCCCCGACAATGTCGCTTGCCGACACCGACCGTCCACTCTGCTGTCATGCGCCTCTGATGTGCTTCCCAGCGACGGGGCCGCGCGGCCCCGCAACGACGGAGGCATCATGAGTTTCTTTCGCAAGATCGGGTTGGCCGCCGGAGCCGGTACCACCCTGGCCGTCTCGGTTCTCGTGGCCGGGTCCGTGTCCGCAAGCGCATCGTCCGGCTTCACCGCAGGCGACGTTGCCGCCCCGAACGCCCGGTTCGGCGTGCAGGGAAATATCCTCAGCCCCGGGCTGGGGGCAACCTCGGTGGCGTGGGGCAACCTGCCGCTCGTCAACCCCGACACCGCCAACGGCGTCACCCACTACGGCTACGTGACGACTACCGGCGGCCCGCTGACACAGGATCCGAAGGAGGCGTTCAAGACCGAGCCCGACAAGAACGTGTACCTGGTCATCGGCGGCCACCACTACCTCTTCCAAGGCCACGAAGGCGGCCCTCGCGGGTACGTGACCCGGATCGACCTCGACGCCGCCGACCCAGCCAAGCGCGTGTCGCTCGTCGCTGACGCCGACGCTGCCGGAGCGCCCCTTCCCACCTTCGACGGCATCACGTGGGATCCCTTCAGCAACCAGCTCCTGCTCACCGCGGAGTCCTCCTACCCGAAGGGCGGGGTCTGGGCAGTGTCGCTCGACAATGCCGGCAACCCCACCCCCGGCAGGGCCGTGCGCCTGCCCGGCCTCGGCTCGGGTGGCTACGAAGGGGTCCAGAACGACTCGGCAGGCAACGTCTGGCTGGTCGAGGACGTTGGCGGTGCCGGTGTCGGCGGCGGCAAGAAGCCCAACAGCTACGTCTACCGTTTTACCCCTGCGGATAGGACCGACCTGACCAAGGGGGGCACCTTGCAGGCCCTGCAGGTCCTTAGAGCCGACGGCTCACCCATCACCGCAGCCCAGCTGTCCGCCAACCCCGCAGCACAGGACATCGTGGACCTGCACACCGCCGGCAAGTCGTTCGCCACCGCTTGGGCAACCGTCAACACCGGCGCCGTGCTGTTCAACGCGACGAGCGGCGCAGCAGCCGCAGGGGCGACACCGTTCAAGCGCCCTGAGAACGGCGTGTTCCGCCCGGGGACCTCGTTCGGCGAGTTCTACTTCACCGAGACCGGCGACACAAGCGCGGCAAGCACCCTGCCAGGCGCCTACGGAGCGGTCTTCCGCCTGTCGCAGTCGTCACCCGCCGCGACCTCCGGCCGCCTCGCCCCGGTCTTCATCGGCGACAAGGCACACACCGGCCTGGACAACATCCAGTTCGCGGGTCCTGACCATCTCCTCGTCGTCGAAGACGCCGGGGACACCCTGCACGCCCAGCGCAACGCCCTCGACTCCGGCTACCTCATCAAGCTCGGCGACGAGAACGACCACGGAGCCAAGATCACCCGTTGGCTCGCCGAGGGTCGTGACGCCTCCGCGCTCTACGACGCCACGACCAGCCCCGGCTACAACGACGGCGACAACGAGATCACCGGCATCCACGTCTCGGACGGCGACCCCTCGGTCGGCGGCGTCCTCGGCGCCAAGGTCCCGCACCCGTTCGACGGATCCTGGCGGGTGTTCTGGACCCAGCAGCACGGCGACAACGTCACGTGGGAAGTCACGAGGCCCCGCAAGAACGGGAACGAGCACGCAGACAACTGACGTGGAGTTGGCCCATGGGGACCAATGGCGGAAAAGTCCCGTTAGGCCGGACAGGGTCGCGTGGGTAGGTTGGCCTGCTTGTGGCAACCAATTCCTGACACCGGAGCAGATGTCCGCTTATGGGCAGTATGCGGCTGATTTGCCGAGCCAGCGGATGTTGCAGCGGTTCTTCTTCCTGGACGACAAGGCACCGTGAGCGCGCCGCGACGCATCGCGGGGACCACTCCAGACTGGGGTTCTGCGTCCAGCTGGTGACGCTCCGTCATGTGGGGCAGGTTCCTGACGGATCCGCTGGATGTTCCCGACATCGTGGTCGACTACGTGGCGGCGCAGGTCGGGGTGAGTGACCCGTCGTGCTGAAGCGGTATCTGGAGCGGCGCGCGACCCGGTTCGAGCACCAGGTGGAGATCGCCGCGGCGTGCGGGTACGTCTCCTTCGCGTCCGCGCAGGCGGATCTGACGGGGTGGTTGGATGACTGGCGTGGACGAGCAGGGACGGGCCGCGGGCCTTGTTCTACGCCGCGGTCGCGTGGCTGGGCGAGCGCCGCGTGCTGCTGCCCGGGGTGAGCACGTTAACCGAGCTGGTCGTTGAGGTGCGCCAGGACGCCGAGGACCGCCTGTATGAGACGTTGGCCGCACCGGTCACGGCCGGCGTTCCTGGTGGTGGCAGCCCAGGAGGCTCGGCTACCCGTATGAGCCCCAGTGGTTCGAGGGCCGTCGAGGTGTCGGCCTGGGTCACCGAGGGCCTGCCGCTCTACGGGCCTCGGTCGACCGAGTTCACCCCGTGGCCTTACCCGCCGCTGTACTTCTGGGTCACCAGGCCGTCGATGACCAACGACCTGAGTGGGAAGAGCGGGGGGGCCTAGGGGGTTCCCTCATTGTGCCCGAACCTTCCCAGGACGTCGACGAGCAGGCTCGTGCCTTCCGGGAGCATGTTGAGCCGCAGATCGAGGTGCTGTTCCGGGTCGCTCGCTCGCTCACCGGAAACACGGCGGACGCTGAGGACCTGACCCAGGAGTGCCTGATCCGCGCCTATCAGGCGGTGCACCGCTTTGACGGTCGACACCCCCGCGCCTGGTTGCTGACCATCCTTCGGCACACCCATCTGAACATGCACCGACGCCAGCGGCCAGTGACGATCGAGCACTGGGACCGCCTCGGCGAGCACCGCCCGGCCTTCGGGGCGGCCACCCAACGAAGCCCGGAGGACCTGGTCATGGACGAGACGCTGAACCACGAGCTTGAGGCAGCGCTGGCCATGCTCGACCCGCGCTTTCGCGAGACGCTCCTGCTCGTCGACGTCCACGGTCTGACCTATGCCGATGCCTCGGCTGCCCTCGGCATCCCGCTCGGCACCGTCATGTCGCGGCTGAGCCGGGCCCGGGACCGGGTCCGGGCTCATCTGGGGCCAGATGTGCTCCTCACCCGGAGGTTCTCGTGATCACCAGCCTGCGGCGGATGCTCACCTGCCACTGGTCGGCGCGACGGATCCAGCGCTATCTTGACGCGGACCCGTCGGCCCCACTGGCCCCGGGGGAGATCGTGCGACTTCAGTCGCACCTGGCGGTTTGCGAGAAGTGCGCCCAGGTCGCGGATGAGCTCCGGTCCCTACGGATCGCGCTCGCGCACCTGCCAGGCCCCTCTGTATCTGACCCAAATGCAGTCAGCCGGCTGAGAGCATTTGTCACGACACTGACCGCCGGCGAGCGAGAATGACCGACCGGAAGCTGTGGGACATGGTGGTCGCCGGAGGCGGCACCGCAGGCATCGTCGGCGCGAAGACGGCCGCCCGGCTGGGCGCCTCGGTGCTCATGCTCGAGCAGGGCCAGCCCGGAGGGGACTGCCTGTGGACCGGGTGCGTGCCATCCAAGTCGCTGCTCGCCGCCGCCGGGGCCGCGGCCTCGGCTCGGCATGCCGGCCTGTTCGGGGTGAAGGTCAGCGGCGTCGAGGTGGACTTCGGCGCCGTGATGAAGCACGTACACGGTGCGATCGACGAGATCGCGCCCACGGACTCTGCTGAGGCGCTGGCGAAGGCGGGTGTGGACGTGCTGACCGGAGCGGCCATCTTCACGGGTCCGCGGGAGATCACCGTCGCCGGCCGGGTGATCCGTTTCCGCCAGGCGCTACTGGCCACGGGGGCCTCTCCGTCGCTGCCCCCGATCCCCGGCCTTGACACCGCTGGCGCGCTGACCAGCGACACGGTCTGGGAGATGACCGCGCTGCCGAAGCGGCTGGCTGTGCTGGGCGGGGGCAGTATCGGCTGCGAGCTTGGGCAGGCGTTCGCCCGGCTGGGCTCCGAGGTCACGATCGTCGAGGGAGCCGAACGCATCCTGCCGCGCGAGGACCCGGATGCTGCCCAGCTGGTGCAGGCCGCGCTCCTCGTCGACGGGGTCACGATCCGCACCGGCGTGCCAGTCGTCGAGGTGTCCTCGGTGGACGGGGACCACCACGGGGGATCGGTGACCTTGGACGACGGGTCGAGAGTGGGGTACGACGAGCTGCTCGTCGCGGTCGGCCGGACCCCGCACACGAAGTCACTGGGGCTGGACGCGGCCGGGGTCGACGTCGACAAGCGCGGCTTTGTCACCGTCAACGACGTGCTGAGGACGACCAACCCGAGGATCTGGGCGGCCGGCGACCTCACCGGCCATCCCCAGTTCACCCACCTCGCCGGTGTCCATGGCAGCACCGCAGCCACGAACGCGGTCCTCGGCCTACACCGCAAGGTCTCGACGACCGCGATTCCTCGGGTGACCTTCACCGATCCCGAGGTCGCCGCGGTGGGGGTGTCCACCGAGACGAAGCCAGGTCGCCAGGTCGCCTACTGGTCGCACGCCCACGTGGACCGGGCGGTCGCCGAGGCGAGCACGGGCGGGTTCACGAAGATCGTCGTCGACGGCAAGGGGAAGGTCCTCGGAGCGACCATCGTCAGCCCCCGGGCCGGCGAGAGCCTGGGGGAGCTGACCCTGGCCGTCAAGCAGGGGCTGAAGACGCGCGACCTGGCCGCCACGACGCATCCCTACCCCACCTTCAACGACGGGCCGTGGTTTGCGGCGATCGCCGACGTCCAGGAGCGTCTCACCGCGGCGGGCCTGGCGCTGGCGATCCGGCTCACGAGTGGCGGGCGTCGCTGGCTCCTCGACCGGCGCTGACGCTCAGCCAGGGGATACTCGGCGCGATGCCCAAGTTCGGCATCGCGTCATGCAGGTCTGTCGGGTTGCTGGAAACTAGGGCGGCTGACAAGGCGTCGACAGCCGTCAGCGAGAAGGATCCGCGCCTCGCCTGGGAAGGATAAGCCGGAGTCGGCGGGTTTCCCCCGCAGATGAGTCGGTGGTCGGCACCCGACGCGCCGGAGAACGGAGGGTCCATGTGCGAGGCTGGGTTCAACGGTCAGGTCAACGCCCGCAGCCACCGCACGGAGGTCGTCGAGGGCAACCACAACATCCCCCCGGACGACGTCGACCAGCAGTACCTGCGTCCCTCGGACACCAGCACGACCTGCTCGTGGAAGGGGCAGCCCGGCTACTACACGGTCGAGGTTGACGGCATACGGGCTCCCGACGCGGCGTGGACCTACCACACCCCGCGCCCCGCGGCGGCCTCATGAAGCAGCTCGAGCGGCCCGGACCGCTTCAGCGCCTCCGGGCCGCGGAGCTGCTAACCCGCCCGGTCCACCCCGAGACCCGCGCCGCGCTGAAGCGTCGCTGGGCGGACTTGCCCCCGCAGGTCAAGACCCCCGCCCAGACCCTCGGGCAGCACGCGGCCGGGTGTGAGGGCACGCGTGGGGTGTTCCCGCGATGCAACCTCGCCTGCACGCCGTGCTACCACTCGCGAGACGCCAACCGAGTGGCGATCAGTGGCAGCCACACCCAGAGCGAGGTTGCCGACCAGATGCGGCTGTTGCGCCGCCTGCGGGGGCCGAAGGCGCACGCACAGCTCATCGGAGGAGAGGTCAGCCTCCTGCCGGCCGATGACCACGCCGCAACGCTGCAGATCATGCGCGACCACGGACGCAGCCCGATGAGCATGACCCACGGCGACTTCGACTACGACTACCTGAAGGCGCTGGCGGTAGACGACTCCGGCGAGGCCAGGTTCGACCGGCTCTCGTTCGCCGGCCACTTCGACATGATGATATTCGGCCGGCGAGGGATCGAACGTCCCGCCGACGAGCCGTCGCTCAACCTGTATCGCCGGCGGTTCACCGAGATGTTCGCCCGGCTGCGCCGCGAGCACGGAGTGCGGTCCTTCCTGGCCCACAACATGACCGTGACCCCCACCAACGTCGGTCAGATCGCCGACGTCATCCGCGACTGCCGCCACTACGGGTTCGGGCTGTTCTCCTTCCAACCTGCCGCGTTCGTCGGAGACGACCGGCGCTGGCACGAGGGCTACCGGGAGACCACCGGTGACGAGGTGTGGGCCGAGGTCGAGAAGGGTGCCGGCACCCGGCTGCCGTTCCGGGCGCTGCAGGTGGGAGACGAGCGGTGCAACCGCACGACCTACGGCTTCTACGTGGGCGACGACTACTTCCCGATCCTCGACGACCAGAAGCCGGCCGACCTGGCCGTTCGGGACGCCTTCATCCACCATCTCGGCGGAATCGACTTTTCGGGCACCCCGGTCCCGCTGTTGACGGTCAAGGTCGCGCGGGTAGTGGTCCGCCACCCCAGCCTGGTCCGGCACTTCGGTAGCTGGATCGTGCGCACCTTCCGAGAAATCGGGCCGCGTCGGCTGCTGACGAGGAAGATCCGTCCGGTCACCTTCGTCATGCACTCCTTCATGGACGCCCAGGACGTCGCCCCGGCCTGGGAGGCGATCCAGCGCGGCCAGGAGAGCAGTGACCCTCGGGTCGCCGACACCCAGGTGCGGCTGCGGGCCTGCTCCTACGCCATGGCGCACCCGGAGACCGGTGAGCTCGTCCCGGCGTGCGTCCAGAACAGCTGCTCGACCCGGTCGAGAACGTCGCCCTACGGCGGCTCCTGCCACTGACCCCGGTTGCGCGTGCGGGCCGGGAGAAGGCGAAGGCCTAGCCGGATGCTTGACGCCCGCGCGAGACAGGTGCTCGCCCCGACGCTGGACCGCGCCGGGGCACGTCTGGCCGCCGCCGGAGTCCCGGCGCTCGCGATCACCGGAGTCGGCTGGCTGAGCGGCGTGGCCGCCTCTGTCGCCGTCGGGACCGAGCACTGGGTGCTCGGACTGGTGCTGTGGCTGCTGAACCGGCTTCTCGACGGCCTGGATGGCCCGGTGGCCCGGGTCCGGGGGGCGACCGACCTCGGCGGCTTTCTCGACATCGTCGCCGACTTCAGCATCTACGCCGGGTTCGTCGTCGCGGTCGCCGTCGCCGTTCCGGGGGCCCGGCTCGCCTGCGCTGCCCTGCTCACCGCCTACTACGTCTCCGGGGCGGCGTTCCTCGCCCTCTCCTCGCTGATCGAGCGGCGCGGGGGCACGGTGGGTGACGAGCGGTCGCTGCGGTTCGTCGGGGGCTTGGCCGAGGGAACCGAGACCGTCATGGTCTACGTGCTGTTCTGCCTCCTTCCCGAGTATGCCACGCTGGTGGCCTGGCTCTTCGCCGGCGTTGTCGCGTTCACCGCGGTCCAGCGGGTGTACTTCGGCGTCCGCATCCTGCGCGCGCCGAGTCCGGCAACCGTGCCGGGCATCGGTCCGCCCCCGACCCGCACGGCCTCCCCACCGTTCCCGAGCCCCCAGGAATACCGATGACCCGACCCGGTTCGACGTCGCTGACCTCCCGCCGACTGCATACGCCGTGGCTTGCCGGTGGCTTCGCCGCGACGGCGCTCCTGCTGGTGGCCTGCAGTGGGGCCGGTGCCACCGCCGGAGCCACCTCGCCGCCGGCCGCTCCGAACAGCCGCTCGTGGTCCTCAGTCCTGGCCGAGGCCAAGGGTCAGACGGTCAACTGGTACATGTACGGCGGCGACGACGTCCTCAACACCTTCGTCACCGGATACGTCGCCGACGCGCTGGGCAAGCAGGGGGTCACCCTCAACCAGGTCAAGATCACCAGCACCGGTGACGCGGTGAACAAGGTTCTCGGGGAGAAGCAGGCGGGCAGGTCCACCGGAGGCTCGGTGGACGCGATCTGGGTCAACGGCGAGAACTTCGCCACGGGAGTCCAGGCCAACCTGTGGTACTGCGGCTGGGACAAGGACCTACCGAACTCGAGCTACGTCGACTTCGCCAACCCGGCGGTCGCCAACGACTTCGGTGTTCCCGTCAAGGGGTGCGAGTCAGCCTGGCAGCAGGCCAACTCGGCGCTGGTCTACGACAGCGCCAAACTGACCAGCGCCGACGTCGCGTCGGTGTCGTCGCTGATCGGCTGGGCCAAGGCCCACCCCGGCCACTTCACCTATCCGGCGCTGCCGGACTTCACCGGGTCGATGGCCGTGCGCACCATCCTCTACGACACCGTCGGGGGCGCCACGCCGCTCGCCGGGGCCGTCGACGAAGGCAAGTACGGCCCGGCGGCCACCAAACTGTGGACCAGGCTGAACGACCTGGAACCGGCTCTCTGGCGCGGCGGGAGCACCTACCCGCAGTCCCAGGCCGCGGTCGAGAAACTGTTCAGCGACGGCGAGATCAGTGCCTTCTTCACGTACGGCCCCGGGGCGGTCGGGGAGAAGGTCCGCACCGGGCTGTATCCCGCCAGCACCCGCGAGGCGGTGCCGACGCCGGGCAACATCGCCAACACCAGCTTCCTGTCGATCCCCGACAACGCGGCCCACAAGGCCGCCGCCCTGGTCCTGGCGAACACTCTGCAGGATCCGCAGACCCAGCTCGCGCTCTTCACCGCCGAGGGGATCTTCCCGGGCATCGACGTCTCCAAGACCGATGCGGCCACGCAGGGGAAGTTTGCGACCGTGCCGCTCAGCCCGTCGGTGCTGCCGCTGACCGCGCTGACCCGCTCCTCGCTCCCGGAGCTCTCGAACGCCTACGTGACGCGGATCGAGACGGACTGGAAGACGAACGTCCTGCAGAGGTAGGTGGTCGTCGTGAGGGCGGCCGACGCACCCTCGCCCGCGGAGCGTGCCCGAACCCGGTTCTTCCGTCGTACCCCCGGACGGCGCAGCGGAACCCCCCACGGAGCGCGGGTCGGGCTGTTGCTGGCCCCCGCCCTGGCCATCGTCGGCGTCTTCTTCGTCGGCGGAGTCGCGCAGGCCGTCGCTCAGAGCCTCGGCTACCAGCCTTACCTGCCATCGAGCCGGATCTCGCCCGATGCCTACGTCGAGCTCTGGAACGACCCCGCTATCCGAGCGTCGCTGCTGCTCACCGCGCGCGTCGCCGCCGTCTCGACGACGTCAGCTGCCGTGCTCGGGGTCACCGCGGCATTGCTGATCCGGAGCCTGCGCCGCAGTCGGTCATGGGTCGCCGCCGTCTTCCAAGCCAACCTCGCCGTGCCGCATCTCGTAGGGGCGTTGTGCATGCTGCTGCTGCTCTCGCAGAGCGGCTCGCTCTCCAGGCTGAGCCATGCCGTCGGCCTGACCGGCCCGCCGTCAAACTTTCCGGCACTGACGAACGACGTGTTCGGCTGGGGCACCATCGCCGAGTACGTCTGGAAGGAGACGCCGTTCCTGACCGTGATCGCGCTGGCGAGCCTCGGCGGTGGAGTTCGTGACCTCGAGAACGCCGGGCGCAGCCTGGGCGCCAACGCCTGGCAACGCCTGGTCCACGTGACCTTGCCGTTGTTGGCTCCCTCGATGGCGGCTGGGTCCATCCTCGTCTTAGCCTTCGCAGCCGGATCCTACGAGGTGCCCTACCTGCTGGGAAGGCCGTTTCCGGCGACGCTTCCCGTCGTGGCACTGCAGTATGCCGGGGCCACCGACCTGACCTCGCGGCCCAAGGCGATGGCGGTGGCCGTGCTCATCTCGCTGTTCAGCGGCGCAGTCGTCGCGGCATACCTCTGGCTGCTCTCCCGGCTGTCCAGGCGGGGGCCGTGAGCACGCGGAGCACCACGGTGTCAGTGGCCCGCGGCACCGCCGTCACCCTGATGCTTATCGGTGCGCTGCTGCCGCTGTTGCCGCTGCTCGTCTGGGCGTTCGCCGGACAGTGGCGCTTCCCCGACGTCGTCCCGCAGCAGCTGAGTCTGCGGGGCGTCCAGCTGCTCGCTGACGACCGGTCGCAGATCCCGCGCGGGCTGGCGACCTCCGCGCTGATCGCGACCAGTGTCGCCGTCCTGGCCTGCGCCGTCGGCCTGCCGGCCGGCCGGGCGATCGGGCTCTACCGCTTCCGGGGCCGGCGCCTCGCGCAGTTCCTCCTGCTCGCGCCGGTCATCGTGCCCGGACTGGCGGTGACCCTCGGGCTGCAGGTCTTCTTCATCCGGGCCGGGCTGGCGGACAGCACGCTTGGGGTGGTCCTCGTTCAGCTGATGCCCACCGTCCCATACGCTGCCACCGTGATCGGGGCCGCGTTCGCGAACCTCGACGTGGACTACGAGCGCCAGGCGAGGACGCTCGGAGCCTCGCCCATGCAGATCCTCGTCCACGTCACCATGCCGCTGCTGCGGCCGGCGATCCTGCTGGCCGGAGTCTTTGCCTTCCTTATCTCCTGGAGCGAGTACGTGCTCACCCTGCTCATCGGTGGCGGTCAGGTGACCACGCTGCCGCTGTTGCTGTTCGCGGCCATCGGCTCGTCGGACACCAACGCCGCCGCCGCCCTGGCGCTGCTCGTCGTCGGGCCGCCGGTCCTGCTGCTCGCCGGTGTAGCGCGGGTCCTGTCGGCTCGCTCCCCGGCTGTCGTCGGGCTCGGACGACTGTGACGGGCACGAACGTCTCCCTCGTCGGCCTGACCCGCCGGTTCGGCCCCACGGTGGCCGTCGACGAGCTGAGCATCGACATCGCGGCCAGGTCGTTCACCGCGCTGCTGGGTCCGTCGGGCTGCGGCAAGAGCACGACCCTAGCGATGGTCGCCGCCTGCTCGAGCCGGACCGGGGGGACGTCTGCTTCAACGGCAGGAGCATCCGGGACGTACCCGCCGAGCGCCGCCCCATCGGGGTCGTCTTCCAGCGACCGCTGCTCTTCCCGCACCTCAGCGTTGCAGACAACATCGGCTTCGGTCTGCGGATGAGACGGGTCGCCCGTCCCCTGGTCCGCGACCGGGTGGCCCAGATGCTGGACCGGGTCCAGCTGTCCGCATTCGCCGGGCGTCGGGTGGGCGAGCTGTCCGGCGGCCAGGAGCAGCGGGTGGCCCTGGCCCGGGCGCTGATCCTGCAGCCTCAGGTGCTGCTGCTCGACGAGCCGTTCTCCCAGCTTGACGTCGAGCTCCGGGTGGAGATGCGTCGGCTGGTGCGCCAGCTGCACGACCACGACGCGGTCACCACGGTCTTCGTCACCCATGACCAGGCCGAGGCGGTCGACGTCGCCGACTCGGTCGTCCTGATGCTGGACGCCCGGTCGTTGTGCTCGAGG
>JAABUW010004199.1_pt1 | contig 19732 bp, 34 predicted proteins | sample 5560081 | NCBI WGS metagenome assembly JAABUW01 (sample SAMN10711882, study PRJNA513363) | rock metagenome | isolation source: Antarctica rocks | place: Antarctica: Victoria Land, Knobhead sud
CCCAGAGGGAGATAAACTGTGGGGTGGTCAGCTGAGGGACGAAACATCCAAGCAGAGACATACGGTCGCCTCGAGACCATGAATGACGGACGCTGCAGCTGGTCAGCGTGATACAAGGCAGATGAGGTTGTGCAAATACGTACGGCGCTCAGCGTTCAAATCAGTGGCGACAAGACACCAGGTCGCCGACACAAGGCCAAACGGGAAGAAGAGCGAGTCGGATCGTCCTAGTATTGGGTACGTGCACGAGGTAGGCGATGGCGTAGGGTATCACCCAGGGAAGGAAGGGGATCGGAAAGGGTGGTTTGAGGAGCCTCGTCGGCGTCGGGGACGACAGCTTGAAGATGTCGATTGACTCTGTCGGAGGATAACTAAGACTCCTCGACCTGTTTCCCATGGATACTGCCTGCTCAAAATCAGTCATCAGTGGCGCCAATGGGCGAACAATAAATAGTAGATGATTGCATGTGCGATTCAGGCTGCCGGTCTGCGAATCACCGAGAGCCCGATAGATAGAAAGGAGGGATGGGATCATGGGGCACGGCATGATCCGAAGATTAGATCGGGAATCTGCCGAAGGCGTATAATCCTCATCCAGCTAGCCAGCAGGCCTAGTTGGCAGCTTCCCCCTCACCTTCCGACATTTCCTTCCTACCACATTCCTATCATCCTACTTGTACATGAACGTCTTGTATCTTCACCACAGGTACTCGAATCTCAACAGAATCCGCACTCTCGGTCCACTTTGGCAACGTCATCACTCCCGTCTCCTCGACCCCAATCACACAATTTTCAAACACCATCTTTTGCATCCGAAAACCTCCTTTCGCGCCCGCTGCCGGAAAATGTGTGGCATAGTGGCACTCTTTGCGCCGAATGAGCTACTCCCAAAGGATGGTCTGAAATCGCGATTGGACGCGGCGCTGGAAAGGATCGAGCATCGCGGACCGGACGCTCGGGGGAGGTGGGTGAGCGAGTCGTCTCGCTGCGGTCCGTCATTCAATATGCGTCTGCTCTCTTATACAGCTCATGACGCCTACTAGCCCTCGCCCACTGTCGACTCGCGATCAACGACCTCACTCCCGACGGGGAACAACCCCTCCACACCCCCGACCACACCATCCACGCCGTCGTCAACGGCGAGATCTACTCCCACCACACCCTTCGCTCTTCCCTCGAATCCACAGGCTACGTATTCAAAGGACATGGCGATTCCGAGCTGGCCATAGCTCTCTACCAGACACACGGCCTCTCCTTCCTCTCCCATCTCCGCGGCGAGTTCGCACTCGTGCTCTACGACGAGCGGTCCGAACTATTCATAGCCGCGCGAGACCGATATGGGATCAAGCCCCTCTTCTGGCGGATGGCGGACGGCGGGAGATTGGAAATCGCGGCGGAGATCAAGGCGTTCTTGGGGTTGGCATGGGAGGCGGAATGGGATGTGGGTGCTATGGTCGATGGGGGATGGGGTCAGGATACGAGGACGTTGTTCAAGGGTGTCAACAAGGTTCTTCCTCGAGATCGCTTGAGCTGAGAGAGATTAGAATTCGGCTGATGAGAGTAGCTGAGGCCGGGGTGTTATATGACCTGTCGGGTCGGGGGGATACCGGAGATCCGGCAGTATTGGGATATCGATTACCCCGACAAGGTGGCTGTCTTCCTCCCTCTCATACCCCTTTCCTTGTTTCTTTGGAAGATGCTGACTGAGTCTGGGTAGCGTGCGGTCGACCCCCGCTCCGACACCGAGATGATCTCCAGCGTCCGCACCCACCTGATCGAAGCCGTCCGCCTCCGTCTCCGCGCCGACGTCCCGGTAGGAATCTACCTCTCCGGCGGGATCGATAGCTCCGCTCTCGCCGGGATCGCCACACACCTCGTCCGTGAAGGATCGGCGACGATGGGGTCTCAGACCGCTGCGGACCGGATATGCTGTTTCTCCATCGGGTTCGATGAGGCTAGTGGCTTCGACGAGTCGGGTGGGTGCTCGTACCTTCCATCAAGTCAGAAACTTGAGCGTGTACTGATTGGGTGAGGTAGAGATCGCGCAGAGGACGGCAGAATGGCTGGGCGTGAAGTTTGTGAAAGCGCACATGAGCGAATCGGAATTGGCGAGCCGGTTCGAGGACGCCGTGTATCATTGCGAACATCACAACCCGGACCTCAACTTCGTGGGGAAATACGCGTTGTCGGAGGTGCCGAGACAGTATGGGTACAAGGTGGTCCTCACCGGCGAAGGCTCGGATGAGCAATTCGCGGGGTACCCACAATTCCTACCCGACTATCTCAGCGGGCTCGACCTACCCGATGAGGAGAGGAGGGGGTTGGTGAGGGAGTCGGAAGAGGCGATCAAGACGTTGTATGAGGACATGGGGGCTACTTCCCGATTCTTCGAGGAGGAGAATAAGCTCAACCTGTCGATACCGGCCTCGATGCTCGCCTTCGCCCCTCCTCAAACCATCTTCGCGCCATGGGCCCGGAAACAATTCGGCAAAATCGACCCAGTCGATACGGTCAGTAACAATCTCGACGGGGTGGCACGGGATCGTATTCGGGATCGATGGCACCCCCTCAATTCGGCTATGTACACCTGGTCCAAGGGGAATCTAGTCAACCAATTCCTATCCTGCCTAGGCGATCGCGTCGAGATGGCTCATTCCATCGAGGCCCGAACCCCATTCCTCGACCACCATCTCACAACCTACGTCAACTCCCTCCCCCCGGACCTCAAGCTCCATCCTGACCCGACCAACAAGGGCAAGTACATCGAGAAGTACGCCTTGCGAGAAGCGATGAAGGAGTTCGTAACACCCGAGATCTACGCTCGGCGGAAACATGCGTATTCTGCGCCGACGAAGTTCGATACGGGTGGACCGATACGGAGCATGTTAGAAAGGGTGGTAACGAGGGAAGGGGTGGAGGCCTTGGGTTTCATGGATTGGGACGAGGTGGAGGGCTTGATGGGGAGGGCTTTCGGAGGGGAAGGGGAGGCGAGGGCTTGGAGAGTGGTGTTGATTGTGGCGGAGTGGGTGGTGTTGGGAAAGAGGTTCGGGGTGAAGAAGGCGGGGGGGACCGAGGATGAAGGCAAACGGGGAGTCTAAGCTGAAGTAAAAGTCGGACGGGGCATCGTGATTTTCAAAGCTTCGATGTCGGCGGCGAAAGAAGTGGTGCACAGTTGAGTTAGGGTGCACAGTTGAGTGAGTCTGTCAGCAGCGCAATATGCAAATCCCGGGTTCATACTTGGCATTCATTTTGGCGATGAGCAGTAGTCTGACTTGAGCTAGATATTCAGTAGGCTCTCGACCGTCGATCGCACGGATGAGATACACCTCAGTCCGGCGAAATATTATCAGTGATGGAGCGTCAACTACGTACCGAGATCAGTCAACCTTCGCAGCTCTGCCTGAGTATGCTCATCTATGCATCAAAGATCATTATGATCTGTATGGGCCCACTCAAAGCCTCTCCATGACGGCCTTTGCGACCCCTTCGGTCCCCAACCCCCCTCCCAGATCCCTACTGGTCTCCCCTTCCTCGATCGCCTTCCTGAACGCCCTCTCCAGACGTTTCCCAGCATCCTTCTCGCCTATCCAATCGAGCATCATCGAGGCGGACCAGATCGTGCCGATCGGGTTGGCGAGACCTTTGCCCATGATGTCGAAGGCGGAGCCGTGGACGGGCTCGAAAAGGCTGGGGGTGGAGCGGTCGGGGGCGAGCTACGAGCGGGCGAGCGTCAGCGAGCTCGCCAGGCGAGAGTTCCGGGGCGGGGGAAGGGAGGGAAAAGAGGCGGGAAGGATGCGGCGGGCCATGACGATAGGTGATTTCGAGCTGTCAACAACAGAGAGATGAGAAGGGGAAAGAGGGAGTGTTGGGCTTAGCACTGATTTCGGGGCAAATTTAGAAGGACGAGAGCAATGAGGGCAGGAAGGAAGGAGAAGGAGAGAAAAAATGTTCCTATGGGGAACAGCGGCGTGGTGATTCAGAGGGACTTACATTTGCCGAAGGCGCTATCCCGATCGACCCCGCCAACGCCGCCGCCAGATCCGACAAAATATCTCCGTGCTAGCCGCCCTCATCAGCTCAACACATCCCACCAACATCTGAGTACAACCCACCAAGTTCGTACAAGCCACCACATCCAGACTCTCCGGGTTCCTCACCATCCTCACCGTCATCGCATCCACCAACATCTTATCCCACTTGACGTCCGGGAACTCCTCGGCGATCCGAAACGCACACTCGTCCCACAGGACCATACCGTTGCGCTGGGCGTTGGATTTGGTGACCAGGGTGAGGTGTTTTCGGGGGCGGGCGGAGGCGAGTTGGAAGGCCCAGCGGATGAGGCGGTCGCAGCCGACTGCGGCGGGTCAGCTCAGCTCTGTCTTAGGTCACTGGAAGGAAGGGAGACGATAGAGGAGGTGAGAGCACGCAGACCGGCATTTTCCACCCTGACAGGAAAGCGAACGAGACAGAGAAGGGGAGAGGAAAGCTAGGGCAAGAAGATGATCAGGAGCAGGGCCACTTACATCGCGTAAACATGCCAACCTCTGTAGCGGCCTCCCCCAACGTCCCCCGATGTGACCGTCCTCCCTGACCCGAATACTCGCCCTCGCTATTCTCGCGGACGATGATCCAATCGAGCGAGGAGCCTTTGGCGGTTTTGATGGGAGCTGAGACACCGGGGAGGAGGATAACGGGGCGGCAGTTGACTGCGGGCGAGAGTTAACAGGCGCCTTGAAAGAGAGGGGAGGAGGGGGATGTATATACCGTATTGCTGGAATATCTGGCGCATGGGAAGAAGGAGTTCCCACAGTGAAACATGATCTGGCACCTAAGCTCATCAAAATGTCGAGATATGAGCTTGATGCTGGGTGACACTCACGTCCGGATCCCCCACTGCGCCAAAGAGTATCGCGTCGAACCGTCTCAGCTCATCCGGGAAGCCTTGAGGCACGTATGAACCGGTAGACTTGTATCTCGCCGCTGAGCCCATCAAATCAGTTCGTCGCGTCTTCACGCTGGAAGTCGTGCTCACTGCCATAGTCAAAATGCGTGTAATCAAGCTTAAACCCCCCATCCAGCTCGACGAGCTTGTCGAGAACTTTTAGCGTAGCGCTGACTGTTTCGATACCGATTCCGTCTCCGGGTATGACAGCGATCTTGTGAGTGCGGACCATCTTGATTCAGCTGAGTGGATCCACCTGAGAACGGTGCGTTGACAAAACTTCGACTTTCCGTTGCTTCCTTGTCTCCCACTCCGCCAACTCCGATCTTTGTTCCGTGTGTGGCAGGAAGGCAGCTAGCGTCCCGCCCGGGCTGGGAGGCTGGGAGAGCCCTGCTGCTCACATAGGCTATGACGAAAATCTACAATGGGTGGAGAAAACCCTTGCCGAAAAGAAACCGATCGGCAGGGCATTCGGCGAAGAAATCCGTGTAGAAGTTTAGCGCTGCGGCCATGGCGACATCATCAACTGGCACGTTGATGAACGGGCGTATGAGGTTGTTCCAGTTGACGGGATAGTAAGTCCCGAGTATGGGGTCGAGATAGCAAGCGGTGAGCACCGCTCTCGCAGTTTGATACCTTCTTGAACCTGACTGCTTCCGCGACGAAGTCAGCTATAGAGGGTGAAGCGAAAAATGGATCGAGTCCTATGGAGACCAACGCGTCTACCGGTGATTCCCCGTGGAAAAGCTATGCGCGAAGCGTGCAAGGATCGGCGTCGTGGAGGTGTTCGGCGACAAACGCTTTCTCGATCGATTCTGTCGCCAGAATGGCGATTCCCCGTCGAGCCAATGTGGTAAAGTCGATCGGCGGAAAGGTTATCGAGCTGATATTCGGGTCGATAATCGCTGGCATGGTGCGAGCTGGTAGATGGTGGGCGGGGCGAGCGATGATCGTGTTGGCGAGATGGGAGGTGGAAGAGCGTTGAGTGACGGCGAGGGGGTCCGCGCATGTTATGTATGCTTGCCTGCATGTCAACATGCCGCAAGATCCCCTCCCCTCAACGTTACACACTGTGGGTGTGTCAGGGGTGACGGGTGTGTGAGTGGTCCCGACGAAGCCACGAGGATTCCCCATCCTCACCATTGGTTATTACGCTCAGACGCAAACTAATGTCAGCGGATAGCGGGCGAGCTCCGTCGGATAGATGAACGGGCCGAAGATCCGGGCGCTATAGCGAACGGGTTCGAGCATCTTATTCTTATGCAATTCAGATTTACAATTCTTCCTTCGCTCCCTTGCCAGCTCCGGTATCCATCACCCCATCCACCCGATCCAGAACGTCCAGAACTCCTTCTTCCTCCATCGCCGCTTCCTCAATCAGCTCCGCCTTCACATTTTCCTCCTCCTTCATCGGCACCAAATCATCCTCGTACTTCACCTCGACCATCGCCACGCTTTCACCATCACAGTCCTCGCTCGTGAAGGTATAAATCACCTCCTTCCTTCCTTCCGCCTTGACGTTGCTGACTCTCGACGGGCAGATCCTGCGTTGACCGAGGAGGCAGACATCGCATCGTGGTCCGACGGGTAGACAGATTACCTGACCGAAGCCTACCATCATAGGATTGATCGGCTTGTGTAGATGAGGCGGAAGCCATGATTGCAGGTTGAGCCGAGTCTGCTCTGGAGTAGTCGTCGGGGGCTTGTGCCACTTGAGCCGGTTGGTGATTCGGTGGACGTGGACGTCGACGCCGATGCCTGCGTTTCTGGAGTGACACTTCAGCGAATGAAACTACTGTATCGGCGGAGAAAGAGAACGTACAAGTCCCAAGCACATTGTAATGCCAAAAAAGCCATCTTCGGCCCCACACCCTTCAGCTCACAAAGGCCCTCCAACGTATTTGGGACATCCCCCTTCTCATCCCCTTCCTGCTCCAACAGATGTCGTGCTGCTTCCTGGATATAGTCCGTCTTCCGGCGCCAGAACCCGACCTTGTTGATGCATTCGTGAATCATCTCGACGGATGCTACGGCGAGTGATTCGGCGGTGAGTCCGCCGGGGAGGGTGTGGTGGAGATTGGTGACTGCTTGTGAGGTTACGGGATCTTTTGTCTGGGAGGATAGCATGAGGGAGATGAGCATATGGAAGCGGAGTGTCTAGGGGGGTCATCAGCTGAGGCATGTCTCGGGGGAGCTAGGTGACCTTTGGATCAGTATCGGTCGTGATCCGAGGTCGTTCTCCGGGCCTAATGACAGAATCATCTTACGAGCGAGCGATGTCAATGATGAAACCCCGAAAATGGGTCATCGAGCGCATCGGTCACTCACATATCATCCACAGGCGCGATGATCCCTTTCCTCATCCTCTCTATCAGCCGATACTGCTCTTTCCACTTCGCCGGGAAGGGATGCGGCTTCTCGAGTGTAAGAATCGGCATAGGCTTCTTGCTCGAGGATTTTGGTGTGGGTGGCCGTGCGGGTGAAGAGGTGGACACTGGGGTCGCGGGAGGTTCGAGTTTCGGTTTCTTCCTGGCTGAAGGGGAAATTGGGATTTGCACCGGCGCGGCAGGATCACTTGAAGCTGACTTGGGGGTGACAATAGAACGTGTCGAGCGGCGGAGCGATGTGTATGGGGTGGAAAAATTGGTAGAAGGGGATGATGGTTCCTCCTTGACAGGTGGAGTGGAGGTGATCAGGGTCACTCGGGAGTCTATAGCGGACCGAGTAGAACGGAGAGGTGTTGACGACATATTGACAAGATACAAGATACGACCGAGCCAGCCGTTTTCGACCACAGTACGCCACAAGATTGCAGAAACAAAGATGCGTGGGAGGAAGATGTATTTCCGATACATGGAGCGAGGCATTGGATCTCGAGCTCGTACCTGACCTCTGCTTTCCCACGGGTGAAAAGCAGAAGTTTAAGGTGATGAAATCTGATTCTGCAATCCTCTTCTTATTGAATAATTCGAATAAGAAACATTCTGTGACTGCTTCGATATAAGCAGTCCAGTATGGCCTCGACGTTCAGTATGCTCACTGTCGGCAGCGCTCGTTTCGACAGATTCAAGTACAAGCGCGATTTCGACCTCTTCTCTGGGGTAAGTCGGGGCTTGAAACTCAATCAGCTGGCACAGCTGGCAAGACATCTGGACCCTTGCTGAAGCTGTCATCTCAGACTTCTTTGAAGCATTCCAAAGGCAAAAGCAAAGAAGTCGCTCTGCCTGTCCCGACATCCGTACTGCCCAACTCGCTCGACATCCTTGGCACCCGTTCAGCCCATGGACATCAGCAGACAGCCAGCTCCAAGCGGAAACGAGCCGCCGAAGTCGAGGTTGAGTCCGAGTCCGACGCATCTTCGTCGTCATCGCCATCCCGCTCAGTCCCTCAGCAGCAAAAGATTACCCTGACCGGTCCTTCCCCTCTCCCAACATCCCTTCACTCGAACCTGCCTTCACTCCTCAACCACGAATTCGCCCCAACATCCTCTCGGGGCGGTGCTCCTCTTCTTTCCGCAATCCAAGCCTCCGGTATTCACTCGCTTTGGGGCGTCCAATGCTCCGTTGGCGGATGCCTCCTTGACGGAAGGGATACAATGTGCGTCGCACCTACTGGCTCCGGCAAGACTCTGGCGTATGCTTTACCGATCATTGTCAAGCTCGCCGACCCTGCTCGGAGTCTCAGAGGGAAGATCGAGGGGAAAGGCGTGAGAGCGGTCGTTTTGGTGCCTACGCAAGATCTGGCAGTGCAGATCCATTCGGTCCTCCGGGCGGTCACAAGGGGGCGGGCTTGGAGGTGTTTGGTATTGACAAAAGCCACGGAGAGGGCGGTGTGCGAGAGCTCACCTGGACTGAATGCCTCGACACACGCTGCCGACAATGAGGACAACGAGTCAGGAGGAGACGACGAGGATGGCGCTTTCGACGAGGATGGGGACGAAATCGAAGATGAGAACGAAGGATCTGTCGACCAGAACTCCTCGATGGAACGTGGACTATCCGGGGACAGGAGACCACCGCTCGGCATCGATGTCCTTATCGCCACCCCCGAAAGAATGCATCACCTCATCGAAGGCCAGCGACTTTCCCTTGCTTCGTCCGTCTGTCCCTCTCGCTTCGTCTGGCACTGTTGACGAAAATATCAGGACTCGATACCTTGTTTCAGATGAATCAGATCGCCTTCTCTCCGCCGACTTCCTCCCGCAAGTCGAGCCAATCATCGCGGCTTGTTCCCTTCCCCAAATCCAAAAATGCTTCTTGTCGGCTACGATGCCAGCTGGTGCAGAGGAGATCGCGAGGAGGTGGCTGCGGGATGATGCTGTGCGAGTGGTGGTAGGAGTCAAGTCAGTCCGGCATTGTCATGATGTCAGCTGTGACTTGTCCCGCTTCTCACAGAGCGGTCGACGAAGAAAGCGAGACTGCGCAGCTTAAGAATCGCGATAGATCCGGACTGACCGCGTATTTGCAGGGATTCTGCTGTTACAACCGTCTCCCAATCCCTCCTCTACACGGGCTCCGAATCCGGTAAAATCCTCGCTCTCCGCGATCTCGTCACATCCGGCAACCTCCCTTACCCGTCACTCATCTTCGTCCAGTCGGTTGCCCGAGCCGACGAGCTGTACAAAACCCTCGTCATGGATGGGATGCGGGTGGATGTGGTGCATGGAAACAAGAGCAAAGGGAAGCGTGATGAGGCTGTCAAGGCATTTAGAGAGGGCACGGTGTGGATGCTCGTCGTCACCGAGGTTTTGGCGAGAGGAATGGACTTCAGAGGAGTCAAGGTCGTGATAAATTATGGTGAGCGGTCTCTCGTCAAGCTGCTGACATATAGGTCCAGCCGTCTGCCCGTCAGCTGGGCAGCCAGGCTGAGACTTCGAAGTTGACATGCTATCTAGACTTCCCACAGACGGTTCAAAGCTACATCCACCGAATCGGCCGAACAGGTCGTGCCGGCCGACCCGGTCGCGCCATAACCTTCTTCAGCAACGAAGACGGCCCCTACCTCCGTACCATCGCCAATGTCCTCCGCGCATCGGGATGTCCTGTCCCGCAGTACACGCTGGATCTCCCGAAGCCAAGCAAGACGATGAAGAGGAGGGTCGCGAGGGTTCCGGTTGAGAGGAAGGAGGTGAGTGGGGGAGGGAGAGATGTGGGAAGGGAGATGGGGAGAAGGAGGAGGGAGATGGTGGAGGGGAGTAAGCGGAGGAAGGGGGCGGGACGGGTGAACGGTCATGCTATGCGGGATGGGATCTTACCTTTGGAGGGCGGGGGAGTCGATATGGATGAGTAGGGGTGCAGCCCTTCGTTACACGCAACAGCCAGCCGCACTTTGGCATGGCTCATCGTTGGATGCTTTCTGTCGTCGGGCGCTGGTGTAGGCGGGAGATGAGTGATCTCGTGGCCTCTTGCTTCTGCGAAGATGTGTAATCATTTTTCCTTGCCCTTCCGTATGCATTATGGGATATTCATCGTATCATCTTGCTAGATATCTCGCTCATGATGCTACACATCTCAATCATGCCGCAATTGTGTCTAGCCGCTAGGGGTCATATTATACTTCTTCACGTTTACCCATCTCTTCTTCCAATGGCTCGGACCCCGCCTAGTGGTACCCCTTCCAGCTCAGCTTCCTGCCGAGGACGAACCACGGGTGAATGAAATTGAAGGTAGCCACCGCGATGAACATGGGTAACCCGTCGAGAGTCGATTGGTATATCTGATGAGTGATGAGGAAGCCGCTCCATCCCTGTCGAAGCTCGATGGACCGGTAGACACCCCGGATGAGGATCATGATGCTCGAGATCATCGCGCCTGACAACATGGTCCACCATCGAGTGAGATTCTGCCGTCCTTCCACATCTTCCCCGACCGTCTGTGTCTCGGGTCGGATCTCGTCGGAGGATGTCTCGTCGGAGGATGTCTCGTCGGAGGGTGTCTGAGAGAGGTCGCCACTTTTCTCGCTGGCTTTAGATTTGGACTTAAGGGTAGCCGCGGCAATCTGGCGTTGGCGGAAGACATAGGATCGTCGAGTAGATGCACGGAGCACGAAATCGAATCCGAGAGCGACAAAGACGACCATGGAGATGAGCTGGAAGATGATACCGGCGACCATGATGTTGGTGGCGGTCACCGTGGGTGCACCGGTGGCTGCTGAGCTCGCAGCTTGACCTCCCCCGACCGCTTGGAGGATGAGGGAGATGACATCGGCGATGAGGAAGCAGGTAAAATACCATCCTGGTCGCAAGACCGAGTATTGCGCGCCGATGTGACGGATGGCTCCGCCGAGGAGAACGTAGTCGTATGCAGAGAAGAAGACGGGGGGCCAAGGTCAAGCTGGGTGATCGTCAGCGGTGGCAAGGCGAAGGGAGGGTCGGGCACTCACGTGCAGATCTGCATGAGGAACGGGTCGAGGAGGGTGACATTCTGACTTGACCAGTAACGTCCGGACCAACCGAGGACCTCGATGAGCGCGCCGAGGACGAGAGTGGGGAAGAAGACCCAGTATTTTGATCGGTAGGCTTGAGCGGAATGGACGAGCGCGGTCAAGGAGAAGAGGACGACGTAGATTATGCACCAGGCTGAGGAAGGGGTGTAGCCGTAATTGGAAACGTCGGAGTGATTGTCGTTGGACATGATGATGATCGAGTGTACGATGAAGCTCGTTGATGTAGAGTGTTTTTGTATTTTAATTGGATCGCCGCGGATGGCTGCCGATGATGTTGAAGCGAGGTGAGGTAAGTATTTATGCAATGATCGAGTGCGTTGATAGCTCGAGCTGGGAGGTCTCCTCGTCGTCGGTGGGAATGAGACCAGCTCAAGAGCCCTATGTATACCTCTCAGTCAGTGATTTGGATCAACCGCCAGACGGGGATCTAAAGATCTTCAACGTGCCTCCACCCCGCCGCAGCCGGCATCGCCAACCCGTTGAAATTGGCAGTCATTCAGGAACCGAGATTTGCATGAATGCGGGCAAGAGGAAGACGAGAGGGCGGGTAGCGGGGATGAGAAGGCCGCACCTCCGCAGCCCTATCGGTATATGGAACAGGGACCTGAGCGGATGACGCGTGGCACGCTGAAATATCATTCGGGTGTTCTTAGCGGTGCGCCGAGGGGAATATACGAGTGGCCAGATGCTCGAACGACATGGGATACACGCATTCATCGGGTAAATACATGCGCCAGGTCTCGGGACCGCCGTTTCTGCCATGACAGCTCTCCGATTCGCAACGAGTCATCGGTTGCTCCAGTCATCGGGGAAGAGAGTAGAATCGGACGCCGAATCGCTAGCCTGTGACTTTGCATCCTCGTCTTGATCCAAGGTCGCGTTTGGCTTGATCTTCAGTACCATCCTCCCTGTACTCACCCGTCTCCATCTGTGTACAGTCTTGGTCGAGGATTTCCTCGTAGATGATCCTCGCGTTCTGCCCGTGAGTGACGATGTCCCACACCTAGTGACCGGTAATCAGCTCACCGCCTTGAAGAAGATAAAGGCCTCTATTTAGGAGCTCCACAGACTCACGCGGATCTTTTCGGGTGTAGAAATGTGTCTGGGCCCAATCCCTGACCCGCTCTGCCAGCCCTTCCTCAGTTTCGCACACCGACAAACCTGCAGCTTCCGCATCATACATCAGCTTCCAGATCGCCTTTGCCTGCTCCTCGTTCGTCATATTAGTTATTTCCCACTGTTTTGGTAAAGTCGGTGAAATCAACGCCGGTAGTGGCTTTGTAGATCTAGTCTTCTGCTGTCTCTCCGCCTTGGAGTCGTGCTATTATCCCTTTGTCGCGACGCCACTTCTCCCCCTCTGATATTGTCAATCACTTGCGACACCAAGCCGTCATTCTTTCGCGTATACCATACTCGATTAGGTATTTGCCACACCAAGCGCGATCGACTCACCTCGTACAGGTCAATGTTTACACCCGTCGCAGGTAAGCTTGCTCCCGCTCATAGATGTGGTTTTGCTCAAAAGCGCACACAGCGAAGACGACATGTAACCATGGATGATCAGCAAAAGAATGGCATTAGCCAGATTCGCTGGTCGGAGTCGGAATTGTGAGTAGGAGAAAGGATGACTCGTCAAGCGTGTCATCACGATGATGATTATGAATGGCGGATAGAAGCCCTTCTCGAGCTCCTCGGTATCCTTCGATACAGGCGATCCCGTAAGCACGTAGCGCCACACTTTCTTTATGGAGCGCGAGAGCGAGTCTCTCGATAGGAAAATGATAAACGTAGAATCGAGCCAAAAGTCGTCTCTCCATCACCTTTCAGGCACGAGGACGTCTTTCAGGCACGAGGACGTCGTTTTGAATCGAAGTGGATTTCTGGTCCTAAATCGGGTTGCAGTGTGGACTAATTTCCAGCCACCGCTTTTCGTCGACCATGGCCGCGAGCTCATGTAAGTGGCACCCTGTAGAATCTCAACGTGGACTGCTGACCGCCCAACCAAACTACCGTGGATCGACGTCCTCGCTCCCTTCTCCCCACCCCGCTCACCCTCGGGAGCTCAAGCGGCTTACGAAGCCTATCACGCTGCCCGCTTCCTCGTCTCCTCATCTCCACGATGGTACGCCGAGGAGACGATCCGATACATGGACGAAGCGGATGTAGGGATGCAGATGCTCTCCAACATCCCAAACCCTATCTGCCCTGCAAGCATCAAACGATTTCGGCGCCGAGATGGTCAAGAAATACCCCTCGAGGTTTGGATTACTCGCTGCTATGCCGACAGATCACGGAGACGCCGCGCTGGTAGAGGTGAAGCGAGATCTTGATAGCTTCGAGCGTATGGATTGGCGGTGAAGGCGTGTTATGAGGGACACTGGCTTTCTGATCCGGAGCTCGTGCCACTCTGGGAGGAGATGGATCGGAGAGGAGAGACGGTTGATATCCACCCGAACGCTTATGCCGATGCGCATCTGGGGAGACCGGCGCCGTTGATCGAGGTGGCATCTGAGAGCGCGAGAGGGGTGGTGGAGATGCTTTATAGCGGGATGTTGGAGAGATATCCGAGAATAAGATTCATCATGTGAGGAATGCAACACCATCTCCAATGGCTCCATCTAGTGCGGGAGGGATCAATAATGTTGACAGTACCGGCGCAGCGGACACCGCGGTGGCGCCTTCCCAGCGCTCAGCGGCCGACTGATCCTCCTCGGCTCGGAACCCTGGATACCTCACCCCTCCAATATCACCTCAAGTACCATCCCTCAACTTCTATCAACGCTATACGAAGACACCGCAGCTACGGCTACACCCCACGCCCTCGCTCCGGCGGTGTCTACCGTTGAACCGGAACTTATCGCTCACGGGAGTGATTCCGGTGTGCAGTGCTTGACTGCGGAGACGATGAGGAGGAACCGGATGGAACTGATGGCTTTTTAGGGGATGACAATGGAGGAGCGGGAGGCGGTAGGCACGAGGGATTGGGAGTTGTTTCCGCGGGATAGCGCGAGGTGGGAGACGGAGCAGAATAGAGCGATACGAAGCAGGCTTGATCTGTACGAATCATCATGGACCCTCATCTTGCCGCTTTCCGCGACTCTCTTGTATCTATAAAATGTGCCACAGCTCATCGCGGAATCTGCCACATTTGTGTCAATCTGTTCTGAATCGGGGTTTCATTCCCGTGATCCGGACAGCCTCATGCGTCACCGATTACCTATTCTCGACCTATTCTTCTCGCATTGCATTGCTTCTTTGCGTCTCCCCAGTATCTTCCGTCAAAATGCAGCCGAATCAGTGGCAGCAGCAATACCCTTACAATGGTGGCTTTCAACCCCGACAAACAGGCTTTCAACCTGGCGGTCCTGGAGGGTCCTTGATGTCATCCCAACCCACCGGCTTCCAACAACCCATGCAAACCGGCTTCAATCAACAACGACCCCCTTTGAACCTCTCTTCAGCACCGACAGGCATGGGCGGTAACATGAGCTTCCTCAATCAGCCACCTCAGCAGTCGAATTTCCGTCCGTCCGGGATGACCTCCCAGATGACCGGTTACCCGGGAGGGGGAGCGAGCGGTCTCATGTCCCAGCAGACTGGATTTCAGGGGGCTATGATGTCCCAGCCGACGGGTATGGGTATGGCGATGGGTGGTGGGGGACTCATGTCGCAGCCTACGGGGATGGGCGGATTACGACCACGACCGACGGGGATCCATGATCCGAGGCTGCAATCGATGATGCAGAGTTTCATGCCTTCCAACCTTTCTCAGGTATGCTCATCCTCTCACGTCGCAAAACATAGCTGATGAAGTTAATAGCCCTTCGCTGCGTCTGGTGCAGCCCAGTTCAACCCCACTCCTCAGCAACAACCCCTCACCCAAACCTTCCAGAGCCTCCTCCAAAACCCATCTGTCAAAACGCCCAAAGTCCCCTGGACCCTCTCGCGTCAGGAGAAGAAGGACTACGACCAGATCTTCCGCGCTTGGGACACCGATGGAGATGGCTTCATCACGGGTGAGACAGCTAGGGAGGTGTTCGGGCAGGCCGGTCTGGGTCAAGAGGGTCTGATGAAGATCTGGTCAGTGATATGCAGGAGATACCGGGGAATGATCTGATATCGACTCAGGAACCTGTCTGATGTCGACAACCGAGGGAAGCTCAACCTACCAGAATTTCATGTGGCAATGGGGTTGATCTACCGAGGTACGCAGAGCCCATAGCGAGACAGTGTCAAGCTGACAGAACCAGCGCTCAACGGAAATGAGATCCCCGACAAGCTGCCAGAAGAGCTCGTTCCCGCTTCGATGCGCGATATCGATATCACCGTCAACTTTATGCGCGATCTCCTCAAGCACGATGCGTCCACCCGCTCCAACACCTCTTCGCCTGGCCATGGAACACCGATCCCCGCCGCAGAGTCGAAAGACGCCACAATGTACAAGCACGATGATACTCGATCTTCGGGCGCCTACAAGCCCTCTGGACGGCACCTCGATCGCAAGTCCGTTCGCTATGCCGGCGAGGACTCGTCCGCCGATATCGGCGACATCCGACGTCAGCTACAAAACACGTCTGCCTTATTCGACCGAACCAATGAGGAAAGTATGCGCAAGTCTGCCGAGGACGAGGAGCTCGAGCAAGAGGTGGATGACCTGAAGTACAAGGTCAAGCGGATTCAGGAGGACATGGAGTATGTCTCGAAAGGCCGCAGGTCGGGGGAAAAAGACGAGGAGAGACGCAAACTCGAGCGAGAAATGCTGTATCTCATGCACGAGAAGCTGCCCGAGCTCGAGAGGAGGCAGCAGCAGCGGGAGGACGGGAGACGGATGGAGGAGAGGGCTGGGGTGAGGGCGAGAGATAAGCGCAACGACACCCATGGGAGATATGGGCACGACGATAGGGACGACGATCCCGACTGGCTGCGCGGGACCTACGACCGCGATCGCGACCGAAACAGGGATCGGGACCACGATCGACGGGGCAGTCGTGATCGGAGTCATGATCGAGACTACGATAGCTACCGCGATCGTTCCCGCGAGAGAGACAGAGACCGGGACCACCGCCCGCGCAGCCCGCCTCAGGTCCGCTCACCACCTCCAGCTCCCCCACCTGCTTCCACCTCGAGCGTATCCGCACCTCCACCTGCGCCACCTGCACCTACATCGCAAGCTGCTGCTGCACCCTCTACGAAGAACATGACTGCCGAGGAGCGTACAGCTTTCATTCGAGAGCAAGCTCAACGACGGATCCAGGACCGCTTGAAAGCGCTAGGCGTTCAATCCTCTTCAGCGGAGCAGCCTGCTGTGGACAAGTCCGTCGAAGAGCGGCTCGAGCGAGAGAAGCAGGAGGCGGAAGAGAAGGCCAAAACGGCTGAAAGAGAGCAGGAAGCGAGAGAGCAGGCTCGTCAAGCACGCCTCGCAGGTACCGGCAGTGTAAAGGAGGAGGAGAAGCCCAAGTCGCCTACGCCAAAGAACGGCGGTCTCAAATCGGCATTGAAAAAACCGGGACCGGCACCGGCTCCTCCATCTTCTCGCTTGAAACAGCCTCCTGCTCCACCCACCCCTCGCGGTGCTGCTGTTCCTCCCATACCTCGTGCTCCACCCGCCTCGACAACTCCGGCTGAGGACCGTGAAGAGACGGAGATCCGACGCAAAGAGAAGGGAATGCAGAAGGCCAAGGAGGAGAGGAAGAAGCGCCTTCAAGAGCTCGAGCAGCAGGAAGAGGAGGAGCGGAAGCGAGAGGAAGAAATGCTCGCCGCTCGCAAATCCCGCGGCACCGCTTCCGAGCAAATAACATCACCTGCGGCCCCGTCACCTTCTGTCGCACCACCGGCACCTTCCGACAAGGGATACAACCCCTTCCGAAAGCCCAACGCTGGCGGCGCTACTCCCTCTCCTGCGCAAGCAGCGTCAGGCTCCAACCCTTTCTTCAAGCCTCCAGCTGCGGCTCAAACTCCTCCATCTCCCGCTGCTGAGACGCCACCACCTCCCCCTCGCCCTCCACCGCCAGCTCAGGTTCCGGCTCCACCTCCTTCTGCTTCTCAAGCCCGGGCGGCCTTCTCGCCTCCACCACAAGATGACTGGGAAGAGATCCAGGACATCGAAGCAAACGAATCTGACTCGAGTGACGACGAGTACGCCAACTCGCGTGCTTCTCGTGGAGCTCTCGCGAGTGCGCTTTTCGGCAATGTCACCTCCCCTCCAGGCTCTCGTCCTGGCTCCGCAGCCCCGACCGCACCCTCTGCACCCAAAGCTCCGCCTGCAGCGCTCCAAAACCTCGGTGGTGGTGAACCAACTGCTGGACGTGGTGCTCTCCTCTCCGCCATTCAGGGCGGAGCACGTCTGAAGAAGGCTGCAACCGTTGACAAGAGTTGTCCACCCGTCAGCGGGAAGGTCATCGGAGACACTGCCCCTCCCGCACACATCAACACCGCCGCCCCACCCTCGCCACCTACGCCCGCTGCCGATGACTCTTTCGCCCCGTCCAACTCGAATCGCCAATCCGTCGACTGGTACGCCGGCTTGGCAGCAGATCAGGCACACCCCGCGGCGAGCCACGAGGCCGTCCTCGAGAGTACGCGGGAGGAGCAGGAGCCCAAGTTGAATGGCTTCGCGCCGGCGATTAACGTTTCGAACGAGAACGGGGAGGATCTATCCGAATTTGACTTTTCCAAATGTAAGCTTTCCCTTCCTATACGGACTTCGTCTTCCTGACCGAACTTAGCCCTGCGTGTAAGAACGCTGTATGCATACGATGGACAACGGGAAGTCGACCTTCCGTTCAAGGAGAACGTCGTGATTGTCGCTCATCCCGCGAAAGATGCGTCAAGTCCCTGGTGGTATGGGATGTCCGTAGAGGAGGGAAGAAAAGGATGGTTCCCCCATTCTTATGTTGAGGAGATGACGGGTGAGTAAAAACATCACGCTGTGAGAACCAGTGCTGACGGCAGGGTCTTCCCCTCGCGCCGCACCTTCACCGTCTGTCATGCTGATGCTCCCTCGCCAAACCCTTCTCTACCCCTATCCTTCCTCCCTCAGTAACCCGCGCCAAGGCAAGCTACGCTTACGATGGCGGATCCGAGGAGGAGCTCCCCTTCACCGAGGGAGATGTTCTCGATATTGTCGACACATCCGACGGCCATTGGTGGAAGACGGAGAAGGCTGGCGTCATCTTCATTGTCCCGGCATCGTACCTAGAGATCATAGGTTAGTCTACCCGTTCGATCGGCACTACCGCTTGTTTACATTGGCTTGGCACAGGCTGAAGCTTGTTTTTCTTTTGCTGTCCCACCATTGTTCGATCATGCCGAATGCAAACCGTTTGAAATCGCAGGTTCGAATCCAAGGTCCGACTCTATCATCCCACCACCCCCTCCCCTCCCTCCAAAACAACAACCTTCACCCCAACCTCAACGTCAGATTCCGGTAATTTCGACCCGGTCTCCTCAACCTCGACCAAAATCCCTTCTCTCTCCCAGCACCGCTACTGACACTCGTTCCCGCTCACCATCTATCAAAAGCGCGGATGAGGGAGATGAATCGTCCGACGATGACAGTGTGCTCTCCTGGTGGTCTTCGGATGAGTCGAACGAGGAGGTAGACGAAGAAAAGGAAGCAGAACGAAAGCATCGCGAGGTGGAGCGAAAGAGGATGCTGTCCTCAGCGGGTCTACAACTCCGGCGTGAACCGCCCGGTGTACCCAGTCGAACTGCAGACCGGAAGGTGTCCAGAAGGCGACCAGCGCCCGCAGCGCCGAAGAAGCGCAGACAGGCGCCAGCCGTCCCTTCTTCGAGCGAGACTGATCTCCACATCGTCACCCCTTCTCCTGAGCCTGAGGAGCAGGAGCAGGATCCCCGAATGGAGACACAAGACGCTTATGCGCGATATGAATCTTTCCTCGCGCAGTCCAGCGCGCGTCCCACCCCTCTCCAGATCCCGTCAGATCGCACCTCGCCCGCGGCGTCACCGGCCCCTACCCGTGCGGCCATGTCGCCTGCCGCGTCTGTCAACTCTCTCGGAAAGGAGAGGGAGAAGGATCCTGGGTCCCGCTTGTCGGGTTTCTTCTCTCGCATGATGGCGCCAGCGGTCTCACAGGAAAAGGAGATGAGCTCGCCCACGACCAGGATCAGCGGACCGATCACAAGAGTGGATACATCTGTCAGTCAGGAGGAGTCTGTTGCCCAGGAGTTTGGCAAGACGTGGAGTAGTCTGGTGGATCGGGGCGTGTTGGAGAGTATGAGCGGACGGGAGAGGAAGCGACAGGAGGTGCGTCGAATCTCGTCATCGCTAGCGTTACCTGGTATTGATTGTGTGACAGGCGATCTTCGAGTTCATCGCTACGGAAA
>JAABUW010004200.1_pt1 | contig 19732 bp, 23 predicted proteins | sample 5560081 | NCBI WGS metagenome assembly JAABUW01 (sample SAMN10711882, study PRJNA513363) | rock metagenome | isolation source: Antarctica rocks | place: Antarctica: Victoria Land, Knobhead sud
ATACTAATACTAATACTAATACTAATACTAATACTAATACTAATACTAATACTAATACTAATACTAATACTAATACTAATACTAATACTAATACTAATAATAATAATAATACTAATATATAGATAAGTAAGGCTAATATCTATAATAGATACGTAAGGCTAATATCAGGACGTAGGACCTCTTGTTCTAACCCCGCTAAGCCTATTAATTCTAGCCTGTATATTTATTGTTCTAGTAATATCTTCTACGTATATTAATAGATCTTTATTAATATTAGAGTATTAGATACCGTAGGCTAATATATATCTTTTAGCGTACTTAGATAGATATTATAAGGGTTAATAATAGAGTATATAGCTTATAAAGAAGATATGAAAAGAAAAGTTCTATCATGTAATATAAATTACTTGGCGGCTAAACCTTAAAATATTATAGTACTAGAAGGGTTTACCTCTAAATAGTCTATACCCCTAAATAGTTCAGCTTTACGGAGGTTAATATTAAAAGTCTTAAGTAGGGGTATACTAAACGTAGCTTTTAACTAGTACTAGATACTATACTTATTATTTTCGTCTGAACTATCCTACTTATTAAGTTCTAGTATACTTAGTTATTCATAGAGCTACTACTACCTAGCTAAATACTTATAGTATGTTAGTAGTACTTCTCCTTCCTATTAATAATAATATATAACCTAATATTACTTTATTTATCCTTATCCTTATCCTTATAATATTTATTACCTCCTTTTAACTTAATAACCTTAATAATATAATATAATAAACGCTCTATTTATAATTAGATCCTTAATTATAATAACTCTTCCTCTTAATAATAAGTTTAAACTTAAGTTAGAATAGCTTTAATTTATAGGTATCCTTTATAAGTAATTTGCCTCTTTATATATTATTAGTATAATTTAATCGCGTTAAGATTAGGCGAGTTCTTATATTACAATATATAAAGTATACTAGTATTTATAAAGACCTTATCTTAATATTTTAATATATAGCTAGGAGCCTTATCCTCTTAAATAAAGGCGTTAGGCCTTAAAGAAATAGCGAATAAAATAAGCTTTTTTATAAGGATAATTATCTAATATTAATATTAGTTAATACTTCTCTTTTTATTATTATATATAATTTTATTACATTCTTTATCCTATTTTTATTCTAGCTTCTTTCTAGCCTTATTTCTTAGGCCTATTCATTTTATTAATATATTAAGCTCTTATTTAACCCTTATTTATAACTTTAATACCTTATTTAAGATATTAATATACGCTTTTAAAGTAGTCTTTTCTACTTTTATCTTATCTTTCTAAATATAATAAGGCCCCTTTCTATTATATAAAAAATAACCTTAGAATATAAACTCTATAAATTTACCTTAATAATTTTAGATTATTATCTAATTATATTTCTCTCTTAATATTTATTAGACTCTTACTTTATTACGCTTAATACCTAGGTATATAAATATCTTATCTATTTAAATAACCTTCTTCTAATCTTCTAATATCTAGTATTTAAAGTAGAGGGTGAATTAAAGACAGGCGTCTATTATTATTAAGGTAAGGCCTAGTTTATAAGGACTACAGTACTAATAGACCCTAAAAGGGTACTAGGGTATTCGAACTAATTATCTAAATAGCCCCTATTATCAATGATATACTTATATATATAGGGCGTAGGCGGTATACCTATAGCCCTTATAATATTCCCCCCTCTAAGGCCGTCGTCCTAACGATCTAAGGTAAAAGAACGCGCTCTAAAGGGCTTATAACCCTTAGCTAAGCCTACGCTCTAGCGTACTAGCCCTAATTAATAGCCTATAACTAGGTTACTTAGGCGGACTTTATTAGCCTAGCGTAAGACTTAGGCGTTAACTAGCGTAAAGATTTCTATCCTAGGGGCGTACTAGCCCCTATATAAGTATGTAGCTTAGGGCGTACTAGCCCTAATTAATAGCTATTAGCCGAAATTACTTAGGTAGATATATACTACCTAGTATAGGCGCTCTAATCCTAAGAAGAATAGCTCTAGGCGGAGTTATATTACCTAGCCTAGGCGTATTAGCCCCTAATAAAAAATAACTTATAAGGCGGACGTATTACCTATAAGGTGTATAAGCCCCTTATATTAAATAATATAATTTTAGATAGCTAATTATAGGCTTAATTTAGGATATATAACCCCTAGTAAATTAGCGCTTAGCCTAGTAAATTTAGGTATTTAGCCCCTAAAGAAATATCTTATTAATTAATTTAAACCTATAATATACTTAGAATCCTCTAGAATCTTAGCCTTTAGCCCTAGCCTACTATTAATATATCTTAACCTACTAGCTCCTAAGTAATTAATCTAGGGATTTTAATCTAAATACTTTATAAGGACTATAGTATTAATAGATCCTAAAAGGGTACTAGGATATTCAGACTAATTATCTAAATAGCCCCTATTATCAATGATATACTTGTATATACAGGGTATATACCTACGGCCCTTATATAGTTTCTTAGTTAGTCTAATACTTTTAAGACTATTTTAATATAGGACTTAAAGGATTATAAAGGAGGAGATATAATATTTATATTTAATATATATAAAAGGCTTCTCCTATCTATTTCTATCTTTATATATTAATTTATTAGTAAATATAAGGATTTATTAAAGATAGCTTACTAGTCTTAAGAATAATTATCTCTTTCTTAGCTATTACTTTTAGTAGCCTTCTAATACGTAGAATATTACTAATATACTCCTCCTTTAAGATAAATAATACTATTAAATTAAACTGTTAAGGATCTATTATTTAGTAATATAATATACTTTATTATCTAGCTAATATAGATAAGGTCCATGATATCTATAGTATTTACGAGATCTACAGGGTCCACGGGTAGGGCTTAGCGTTCCCGAGGACGAATATCAAAACATAATATACCTAGCAAATCCATGCCTATAATATAAACCTATAATCTCTAACCTTATTTATAAGATATTATATAAACTATCTATTCTTATATAATAAAAGGCCTATTATTAATATAATAACCTTCTTATTAATATTATATTCAGCGAGGGCTAAAGTCTAAAGTCTTTACGTAATAGTATAATTTATATTATAAGGATCCTTCCTAGTAGTGTTAGTAACCTCTACTAGTATTATAACTATTACTTATTTACTTATACTATCAGCTATAAAGATTTTTAGCTACCCCTAATAATACCCTAGCCTATTAATAATACTAAATATTAATATTTACATATTTTATATATACTAAGACTACCATAGCTGCTTAGTCATCCGAAGTCGTGGCATTGAACCGACTGCTCAAGACTTTTGGTGTCAACCTCCGTATCACCCGGAGCTTATACTTCCGACCTCCGGGCCTCAAGCTCTAGGGTACTCTAGGGCCTATATACTAAGATCCTATAACTCAACAACGGGACGGATTCTTAGAAAGATTTCGCGATAAAACTTATTTAGTTTAAGGAGTACTATAAGTTTATAAGCGAAAGTAAACTATCAAAGTCTATAGTTCTGGAGAGAATAGGCGTAGACCATTTGGGGGTATGGACCATTTGGGGGTGAACCCTTCTATATAGATGTAAAGTAACCTCGCGTGCCTCGGCAGGCCAAAAGTCAGGCGCATAGGCGCTTGCCAGAAACGCAAAACACGGAGTGCCGCGAAGCCTCGACTTCGCCGTTGAATTCGGGCTACAACCTCCAAACAAGACACCATGACTGGCCGAAATGATTCAAAAGCGTGCCTTACGATCATTTGAAAACTTGAAAGCGTAATGTATCCATTCGATCTCCTTGTGAATTCCCAAGATTCCAATAGGATCGAGCAAGCAGTAATCCTTTGATCAAACTGGCATTTCGAATGTCCAACACCCTGAGTTACTTGGATGCCGCAAGCGAGCTTTAGGTGGCCAGATCACATCGGAACCCCATATGGCTATCAGAGGTGGACCCAGACCGGATCGATGAGTCTCGTGCACATCCTACTTGAATTACGCACCACGAAGCTGCATGGAAAGGGCCCGGAATAAGATATGGTATCACGAGCTTCTCAGCACGGGGAGGTGGAAGTAGAGGGGCATCACGGTGTTACAAACCACGTACCAAGCAAGACAGTAGTGAAAGAGACACAGAGGGAAGGCAATGGCTCCGGCACTCCACGGCAGCCTAAGAAGGAGGTCCATGTACCCACCAAGGCCCAAGACGTTGCGGAGCTCAAAGACTACGTATGGGAACCGTTAAACATCTGTGAGGCGTCGACTGACACCTTACTAGCAATTGGGAGACTGCCTTGGAAAGGGCGCTTTTGGGTCTGTCTTTAGGGCATTGAATATGGGGACTGGGGAGACTGTGGCAGTAAAGCAGGTCAAGCTTGCGGATTTGCCGAAAAGCGAATTGAGGGTCATCACGGTGTGTGCTGGGAATCTGGGATGTGTGTGTGAATGAAATCTGACTCGGTACGATCAAGCTGGAAATTGACCTACTCAAGAATTTGGATGTATGTGTACAGAATCAGAAGCTAGGAAAGGCTACTGACTAGCAAATCAGCACCCCAATATTGTCAAGTACCGTGGTTTCGTCAAGTCGGCAGAATCGCTCAACATCATCTTGGAGTAGGTGACTTCGCTACTACGCCTCTGGTCAATCTACTGGAATCAGTAACTGATCCAGACTCATAGGTATTGCGAGAATGGGTCTCTACATTCCATTTCCAAGAACTTTGGCAAATTCCCAGAGAATCTCGTGGGAATCTACATGTCGCAAGTACTTCATGGACTTCTCTATCTTCATGAGCAGGGTGTTATACATCGAGATATTAAGGGCGCCAACATTCTCACTACTAAACAAGGGCTTGTCAAACTTGCCGATTTCGGTGTTGCTACGAGGACGACGACCTTCCATGAATCTAGTGTAGTCGGAACCCCTTACTGGATGGCCCCAGAAGTGATCGAGCTGTCTGGCGCAACTACAGCGTCAGATATCTGGAGTCTGGGTTGTACTGTTATTGAGCTTTTAGATGGCAGGCCCCCATATCACAAATTACAGCCGATGCACGCCCTTTTTCGTATAGTCAACGACGACCATCCTCCTCTCCCCGAGGGAGCTTCTCCGGTATATCAAGATCTCAAACGGGCAAAAATCTGAATGACTAAAAGTGCTGCAGATCGTTCGGGATTTTCTCATGCAATGTTTCCAGAAGGACCCCAATCTCAGAGTGTCAGCGCGCAAGTTGCTCAAGCACCCTTGGATCGTCAGCGCGAAACGATCTGATGCTGTAGTGCCGAAGAAGCCAACCGAGTACGATGAGGCTGTTAAAAGCGTGCAGGAATGGAATGAGGCTCTCAAGTCACCCAATGCAGGCTCATTGCGACGAGCTTCACGACCAATGTCGTCTAGCCCTATACCTGGACGACGCGAGCCGAACAACGTAATCGCAACTCCGGCTCGAGGCCCTTTACATCTCGCAAAGCCTCGAGTCAACGCCGACCAGTTTAGATCTCCGGGAAATACAGCAGATGATAACTGGGACGATGATTTCGCCTCCGCAATTTCGCCCAGCGCACTGCAACTTCCACATCTGCGGCCGCATGACAATTTTGGAGGACTGCTTTCTTCTGAGAAACTCAAAGCCTTCGCCTCCTTTGAGACAGTGACAGAAGAAACTAATTGGGATGACAACTTCGAGGGTGATCTTACCATGAAGAGCCCGCTGCAATTGACTGAATGCGATCCATTAGAAACCATTCGACCTTTCAATCCGAAGCGCGAGAATACTCAACAGAATCAAGTCAATGTGTCTAGCAATTCTCCGGGCCTGAAGAAATCCATGGTCGCCCTTCGCCGAGCTGCGGTGGTACCGGCTGTCCATCAAAAGCAACCCCCTGCCAAAGCGAAGGCGTACTTGCCCTCCACGCTATCCTATAAAGAAAGTCTGGAAGATGACTTCTCCGATCTCATCGCACAGGACACTGACTTTTATAAGAAGTTCGCCAAGAACAAGGTAGGACCCAATTTGTTGATCTAGCAAGGTCTCTGCGACTGATGACACTACAGCAGAATGACTCTATATCGCCAAAGCTTTTCCACCCTTCAGATATGACCTCGCTAGTCCGTTCCATGCAACCTCCAAAGGCTGGTGGTAGCTTACGTCGCCCTCCCACGATATCAAGGCAACCTTTGATGCGAAGGACAAGATCCTCCGTTGAGATCCAAAGATATGCTGAAGATGAGCATGATGAAGACTATTCAGACGTCTTCGGAAAAGCGACTGCTGTTCTCGATAAGCCGGAAAGTGAGAAAGGGTCTGACGAGGGCACTCTGATGTTAACTTCGAAACTGTCAAACAATTCGTGGCTGGGTGATGACGATGACGACGATGATGATCCTTTTGCCCAACTGGAAGAGGGCTTTGATGAAATGGACCTTGAGGCGAACGTAGCTAGGGACAAATATGCACGGCTCTGCACGCAAGTCGAAGGGCTGGTTGACTCCCTTAAGATTTCTCAGGCGGACGATATGCTTGCCGAGCTATCAGAGCAGCTGTTCGAGGTGTTCTCCGACATGCCCGATATCAAAAGTGTTATAATCAGTGCTCATGGCATGCTCCCTATATTAGAGATCTTGGAGACATGTCGGCACCGAGATGTTATCTTCAATCTCTTAAAAATCGTGAACGGGATCATCTTCAATGACGTTGAGATCCAGGAAAACCTTTGTTTCGTTGGAGGCATCCCAATCATCACAAAGTTTGCTTCTAGGAAATATTCCAGCGAGATCAGGCTTGAAGCAGCGGCCTTCGTGCGTCAGATGTTCCAGACTTCAACTTTGACTCTACAAATGTTTGTTAGTGCAGGCGGCCTCAAAGTCTTGGTCGAATTTTTGGAAGAAGACTATGAAGAGGAGCGTGATTTGGTCCTCATTGGCGTGAATGGGATATGGAGTGTCTTCGAACTTCAAGGTCCTACACCGAAGAACGATTTTTGTCGCATTCTATCTCGGAATTCTGTACTTGACCCCCTTTCATTGGTATTGAGTAGAGTGCTCGATGAACAGGGAGAGCTAGCAGAGCTCTGCGAAGGACGCATTGCAAACATTTTCTTCCTCTTTTCGCAGGCCGAGAATCACGTCAAAGAGCTAATTGCAGAACGAACCGTCTTACATCGTATGTGACTTGACGGTCCTGACTCGTGTCTTTCGATACTGACAAGCACGCAGGTATTCTCAAGGAGCTGAAACGCATGTCTCCTAATCACCAGATCACGATGCTAAAGTTTATCAAGAATCTTTCGATGTTGTCAACGACTCTGGATTCCCTGTCAAATTCAAATGCAATAGAGGTGCTGACGGATCTGCTTCATAAAAGCTCCAGAGAGCTTCATTCAAGGGAAGTCTCAAATCAAGTTCTAAACACGATTTACAATCTATGTCGATTGGATAAGGGAAGACAGGAAGAAGCTGCTATGAACGGCATTATTCCGATCCTCCAGCGGATCATAAAGACAAAAGGCCCTCTTAAGGAGTTCGCTCTACCGGTACTCTGTGACATGGCACATTCTGGCAAGGTTGGACGGCGCGAGTTATGGCGCAACAAGGGGCTTGCATTCTACATATCCCTTCTTGTGGACGAATATTGGCAGGTGACAGCTTTGGATGCAATCTTTATCTGGTATAGAGAGTTTTGTCTCCCATATACAGAGTCATACTGACATACTTCAGGCTGCAAGAGGAAACAGCGAAGGTTGAAGAACATCTGCTTGACGGATCCTTTACAATGGGTATCATCAGGTGCTTCACTACCTCAAAGGCCAATGCTTTCGAGAATCTTTTGGAGCCTCTACAAAAGCTCTTACGACTTAGTCCACCGGTTGCACTGAGTCTGGCCCATCCAGACCTCTTTCACCGCATTCTACGGAAACTCACATCCAACAAAGCTGTAGTCCGACTCAATCTTCTACGGATTGTTCGCAGCATTTGTGATGCCAGTGATGAGCAAGGAGCTCTCATCAGCAGATATAGCCTCGAAGACACTATCCAGCGGCTCGCAGAGAATGATGGAGCTGTATTGGTCCGAAATATGGCAAGTGAGCTGATCAAGTCGAGCGAGATGTTTGACAAAATCGGCACGAGTGGGAGAAGACGTAGGCCGGGGAGGCGCTCGAGCTCTTCCAGCACGCCACCAAGCCTACTGACAAGCTATTCGATGCCATCTACCCCTACAAGTAATCGAACGACTTATGCGACCAGTCATTCCTTCGAACGAGATAGCAGACGAGGAAGCGCCGTCAACGGTGGGACTCCATATAGACCTGCCAGCAGAGACGGAAGTGGCTCTAGCGCGCTGCCTGTCATCACAAATGGTTCAGGAATAGCGGCCAAGAGTCGGTTACCCCGAACGACGTCAACTCGTCCGCCGAAACAGCAGGTGGTGATTTCACCCAGGAAGGAGGACTCATTCATTCATGTGTTGCAGGAATCAAACCCCGTCCCGACACCAAACTCGCGAAGACGGCGACGGATTAGCGGTGAGACAAAGTGAGGAATGGGGGTGGATGAATGCAAAGCATTTGTGCGTGATGGCATGAAATACGGGAAAGGGGTCTGGATTCCTCCGAGGATACAGGTATAAAATTAGAGACACTTTCAGAAGTTACCCAGCGGTATATGTATATGAAGTAAAGAGTGAGGAGTAAAGAGGGCGTAGGAGCAGAGCTAAGGTCCCCTAGGGTGGTGTAATATACCTTTTTTACGTTATGTTGTCACGGCTGTGTAGCACTCCAGGCCTAGAGAAGCAGTTCCAGTCACGATGCCGTCATACTGGCGTGACTGGGCAGCGGCAATTTCCCCCAAACCCGATTCCTGCTAGCGTCCTACTCGCGTCAAAGCTCAAAACCAACATCATCGCTTTCCTTCCACTTCTACCAAAATCAACACCTATCCATCCAGCCTTCAAACCAACCACACGTCCCATCCCATCATCCACAAGTCTATTTACAATGGCAACTCTTCACTGTAAGCTACTTCCACTGTACTCTGTCACCTTCTTCGTCCCATGCTTGGGTCCTGTCACGCACTGTGACGACATCACCATTCGCGTCTCCAGCATCAAACATGGCTACATTGTTGTACTCTAATAACACTGCCTTTTTTCTCACATCTCCCTTATCCCGATACCTCCGAGGACCTTTCGTCGTCTCCCCACTCTTTTGATCGTTCCAAATGGCGGAGGCCCTACTAAAATCGCTTCCGCAGACCTCCCACCAGTAAAGCCCTCGGCCATTGCTCTCGGAACGGTATTCAACCATGCCGTCTCCCTCGCGATCCTTGCACCGGTCTTCGGTGACACCTACAAGCGCGCTCAGGCCGCAAACTCCAAGGAGGAATTCCTCAAGTCCAAGGAGGCAGCTAGTACTGCCGCTGCTTATGGCTCTTCCCTCGTTGGAAGTGCAATCCAGTGCTACGGTGTTGGGGCATTAATCAACGCCACCGGCACGTTGAGCTACAAGGGCGCCGCATATTTGGGCAGTTTGATCTTTTTCGCTAGTTCCGCTCCTAGCGTATGTGCCACCCCTTCCTAAACATCTTGTAATGATATGCTTACAACTCCGTAGTTCATCTCTCAAGTCTTCACCGAGAAGCGTCCTCTCGATACCGTCGCCATTGGTGCTCTCGCACGTGTCTTTGAAACTGTCGGCCTCAGCTTGTTCCTGACCTACTGGGGAACCCACACCAATCCCTTCGAATAAGCGTATCGCCTTTGGTTGCGGGAACTAGGCTGCCTTTGAGAAGTCTACGTCTGCAGGGGAGGTGAACGTAGCAAAGTGAACACTTGGAGGAAATAATATCCATGACTTGGTCCAAAATGTGCTTCTGGTGGTGTTCTTACAAGCAGTAGTGCAGTAGCTTTGTGTGTATCATTAGCAATCTGATTGATTGAGCCAGCAACTGCTCTTCACTCCTCAATCAAATCAAACACATCGCATGTGTGATTTCATTCGATGAGACGGATAATCTGGAGACTGCCATTCTGCAATTCCAACGGAGTTCCTTCCATTATTGTACCGTACATTGAGAATTATGATACATATTCTTGCCTATTATCATACCTCATTTGAAGGTACAGACCTAATGTCTAACGAGTTCAACCTTCTCATTGGGCTGGGATGAAGATACGTACTGTTGGGAGATTATTAATTTCATAACCAGTTGGCGGTCAGTGCTCTCCAAGCCATCCAACAGACATTCTGCACAGTAACTTACTCTCCACATAAAGTGCTCCAAAGTATGGTGCTACTGTCTACTAGACTTCCTACAATGCTGTGCACAACTTGAAAAGCACCCGCAGCTCTGACTTTTGCCATTGGCACGCAGATAGGTACTGTTGTGTCATGTACCACCACGGACATTTGGTTATTACTCTAGAAATCGCCTTCTTCTATTCCCGACAACATGTATCCATCGTAGCCGGATTATCTCTCGGTCAAGGAGACTAGCTTGAACATGATGAGCCATGAAGATCTTCTCTCAATCCGGGTTCATTCACTGCAAACAGCTGGCCAGCGTGTCTTGTCTTCCCATTGCAGCAGCCGCCCGCGAGATCAGCGATTGGCTCTCCGGCGTTGAGCGGAAGCCTCCGCATCTGCTGTAGGCAATCTCCCGCGAGATGGATCAGGTCGACGAAAAGTCGGCGTTCCTGGGTCAGTCACGAAGTTTCTCACACGATCAGGATTCGCAAAGTTCTCTGGCGCCCTGACGAGACTGTCACGCGCCCGTGAGCCAAGGGGTGTATTTGTAGTTGACGACTGTGGATTTATAGCTAGGCTCATGCTCGTAGATTGCTGACCACGCAGAGAAAGCATAGAAGTGCTGGTGGATGAGCGACGTGGAAGAAAATGAGGGCTTGCAGAGGTATCTTGACCCAGAGGTCGACGATGGAAGTTAGGACTCGATAGTGATTGGCTTGCTTGATGGCCGCTACCACGAGCGTTGCGGGACAGACCTAGTCTACTGGTCAGACGGTTGCTTTGAGTATATGGATGAATCACACGGTCGTCAAGCGTGGGCGGCGACTGTAGACTACCATCATCATAGGGCTGGGTATGACAGTGAGCTATGTTGCCAAAAGAGCGAGCCGATGAAGCCTTTGAAAGCGAATCTGCATCGCTTTGGCTCTTGCAACGTGCAATAATGCTGGGAGGAGAGGCGTGGTCCAGGGAAGGTCCTCGACTTGTGTAGATCCGAGGAGCAGGGGGGCGGAGTCCAAATGGCGATGGGTTGCCACCATTGTTGGCTGTAAAGCATGCAGGCGGCGGTATCCTGCCTCTAGAAGTGACAACCATACGGGTGAGGTCACTTGCGTTCCTTTGATGGTGAGGTGCGACTATGCCGATCCTGGACTGCGAGCGACTGCCGCCGCCGCTGTTATGCTTGACTTCGTTAACGTTGGGGGTAGGGATGTTGCCCATGAAGACATATGGCCGCTGTATAGGAATTGGTGGAGGTGGCATTAGGTCTCTGCTGTGGCCTCTTTGGCACCGCTTGCCGCCAAGTGCACAATTCATTTGCTGCTCGACGTCGCTCAAGGTTTCTGCTCGCTTTCTCTTCGAGGAGAAACCATTTTGCGCATCTAGGTCCAATTGCGCGGTGCGAATGCGGCCATGGTCAAGCTCGGTGTTCTTGTCTTTGCTCAAGGCGTCCAGATCAGCCGCACTTCCTTGAGCAAGGCGAGACTCGACATCGTAAAGCCTTCCAGAAGAATTGCTATTAGCTTCGAAGTGCCTATCTTCCTTCTGCGTCTCTCTATGCTGCTGTCGTATTGGATGACTAGCAAGGCCAGTACCGACAGAATTCAGTGTAGCTTCAATGGATGAGATGTCCTGGCCTAGCGATAAGAGCCGTTGTCCAGCGCGTATGAGCTCACTGTATTAGGTCAAACTTAGGTGTATACTAGAACGACTCTGGAGACTTACTCCCTCAAAGGAGCTACTGCGCTCAAAGAGCGTACGATCTCTGCCTTCTTGTCCTCCCAATGGAGTAGCGCAGCCTCGGAGCGAAATGCCTTCTGAGCTGTCCTGAGACCGTAGCGCAAGAGAGAGACGTATTGGAACTATGATGGTATCAGCATTGTAAGACATTAGCTAGCTCCTGACTTGCCCTCTGTGCTGCATCGCTTTCTGGAGGCGTTTGAAAATATCCTTCAGGAATGTTTTCATCGTAAGTGCCTTTCGCAATACCATTGACAAAGAATAAGGCTCTCTCAGTACGATCGTTCTTCTCGAGGGTGCAAAGAGGACATGGCGCGCGTGGTAGCTCATGGTCAGCATGAAATGGGACACCTGGCGAACTCATCATCAACGCTTTGTACTCGGTCGATGTGGATTGTGATAACGGTTACCTCCGCCGTCGAGGTGTTTCCCGCAAGTGAGGTGCGCGCATTCAGTGAGCCACAGCTTCGTGATTCGACCACTGTGAGGATCGTTGCTCTTGCGCAGGCCAAGATTACCATCGTCCTCGGCATAGATGCTGGACAGAGTATCTTGGCATACGCTGCAACTCACTAAGATGTCCGTGGCGGATAGGTGGAGATCGTAGCTGTTTGAGGGTTTAGCCATAATAGAGACCAGAGGAGTGGCACCGCCTCTGTTCTGCGGGCTTACCAACATATGCTTTTGGTACGTCCACTGCCCGCGATATACGAGCTAGAATTTGCATACTCAACTTAACAGGCTTGCTCTACATCCTGGCTTTGATGGCAAGCATCGGACTGCAACATGTTGCTAGATTTTGGAGGGAATGTTCCTGATAACAGGGCCATAATCTGGTGTGATCCCTCATGGGAATGGTTGAGTATCGGAACAATACGGAAGTTCGAAGCTTTGGACATAGTTGCTCACTCAGGGATGGTGTGTAGTGATCTGAAGGCTCCACGCGAGAGCAAGAATATGAATCACAATGGAAGACAACAAGGTCAAGAAACTTTTAGAGACACTTGAGTCAAACCGTCCATTAGAACGCTAAGCCGCGCCCCAATAGGATAAATTCCTCCATGCATGCATTTGTCTACACAAAAGTGCGGCAAGGATACCTGTACTTCTGCGTTAGAAGCTCTCAAGTAATTGCATGGAGCTGTCGGCACTTACTCTTCTGGATAGCCTTGCTCCCTGTCAGCATCCATCACATACTTTTTCCCTCCCACTGTAGAGGCTCTGCTCATACTGCTCGGAAAGGGTGGGAGGCCCTCAGGTCCGAAGATGCTTGCTGTGCTGTTCTTTTCTGTCTCGAAAAATGCGGCCAGTCCTCTCTGCTCCCCGTCTTCTTTCACCTCGACCAATTGCTTTGCTCCCGCATCTCCTATCTTCAATACATGATCTTTTGGGTCCGCTTTGCTTCCTACAGACAATAATCCTACGATGTCTGCCTGCTTGACCACGCTCAGCCGCGGGTAGCTACGGCGAATATCTCTTTTGTAGTAAGCATTTTCCGCAATATCTCCAGAGGGCACAGTGACTGGATCATCGTAGGCTTCCGGGGGGTTCGCGCCTGGTGGAGGGTTGCGGTACTGAGGATTCAGGGGGATACCAGTTGAACGGTTAGGGTCGACTGCGAGAGCTCTTCGAATCCGCTCCCATATGCCAGTGGACTGGACGGTGTATTTCTTTTGGTTCTTAGGAAATGACCACGGAGATAAATTGCAATGGACTCTCACCTTCCAGACAGCGGTAGCCTTTCTGGCTGATGCGAGCTGCCTTGAAGCTCCTGCCCCAGCGTTGGTGGCCATGTCGTACAATCGAAGACAAGGGGCTTAGCAGCCAGGCTGCAGTCAATTGTGGAGACTGATTACTGCTACCTTGCACCAGAAATGATTATTTCTCTCAGCTGATCGTTATTGCCATTAGACGACAGATCAATTGAGGCGAGGGCGGATTGGATGTGACGGTTGAAGGCGCGCATGTCCGAGGGTCGATAGAACTAACTACAACCGGTCTAGGTAAACCTCGATTCACGCACCCTACCTTCGTAGTTCCTCAAAATCAGGAGTCTAGGGCAGTCGCTTTCAGCACAGCCAGGATCCGTCATACATCGGACACATCCAGTGGGTACGGTCTTACGCAGTAGTCCATAGATCCCGAATAGCTGTTCTCCAGGCTAGGTGGCCAAGGTAGCTGCCAGGGAGATCGGCAACCTACCCCAAACATCGAATGATTCAGAAGCTGCTTCAATATGTGATCCAACAGAGTGTATCCAGATGAGCATCATCTGAGTAACCGATATGTGGAAGCCCTGCTAGTGGGACAAGAGATAGCAGTTATTCATTACAGATTAGACTTCCTATGTCTCAGCTTCCCCATCCAGCTTCTCAGCAGAATCTGCGACTTCAGCCGCGACTTCAGCCTTGGCTTCGTCTCCGTTGGTCTCATCTTGCTGCTCCACCTCTTGTGCATTGGTCTCGGCTGCTTCGGTGCCTTTCTCTACCTTCTCGCCATTTGCAAGGTTACCAACATCCCCACTGGTATTATCTCCAGCTCTGACAAACTTGCGAACCACATCAACAGTGGCTGCGGGCCCCTACGTAAAAACTTAAATTAGCAGATCGAAGCAGGAATTGAGGAATGACATGACCTACCCCGGGAGAAACTGCCTCTACTTTTGCCTCTTTGTTAATGACAAAAACACCTCGCGTCGTCCCGGTGGGTGTTTTCTTCATGCCGATTGCCTTGATGAGCGTGGCCGATGGATCGCAGAGAAGCGTATATGGCAAGTTTTGCTTTGTCTTGAAGTTCAAATTAGATTTGGGCGTATCTGTCGATAAGCCGTAGATGGAGAAACCGGTTGCTGTGAGAGATTCGAAATCGTCTCGGAAGAGACAGGCTTGGGTAGTACCTAGCCATTTTCAATGATGATCGGCAACGGTCCCACATGCTGTCTCTTTGGTACGAAGCGGAGTGCAAGAAATTGAAATTCAAGGGACTGGGACCGTAAAAGAGACTTAAGCGAATTGCTTACATCCAGGGGTCGACGCCTTAGGGTAGGTAAAAAGTATAACGCCCTTCTTGGAATCTTCAAGCAGCTTCTTCAACGTCACCTTGACTCCGTCGTTTGTTTCAACTTCCCCGCCAAATCCATCGAGATCAAGCGTTTCACCCAAGGCAACCTATGTACATCTCACATTCAGAAATGGCTTCTTGACGGTAGTTGAATAATTAATTCAGCACGTAGCGCTTGATGGATTCTAGGGTTATGCCAATGGTACATTCTTGAAACTGGCATTATGAAGAAATGTAAATCTCCGGAACCGATTAAATGTACATACTGTTTTGACCGAAGACGAGCCATTGAGAGAAGTCTCGGCTTTCTTATTACTAGAGGTGGACTTGACCGAATTGGCTTTCTTGACAGGAGGAGGGGCAGCCTCTGAAGCCGCTTTACGCTTGCGTAGTTCCACCATTGTGATTCTGAATCGAGTGAAGGATGAGCAGAGTCTAGGATGACACTGACCCAGTTGACGTTGGAAAAGGAGTAAGGAATTAGGTTGGATCCGGCTTATGTACGCAAGAACGCAGATCAAGGAAGTCGGTGAAAGTGTCGCTTCTGCATGCAGCGGCAGCACTCGCCATCTGAGCGCCGGTAGCGCCAGTCATAAACCTGGTGAAGGTGACAACAAGCCACAGGCGACGAGGTGCGGGGTGCCATTCAAATAATGGGATGTCGATGCGACCTACCGCTCAGCCCTCGATAATTTCATCTTCCAATAGACCTAAGGAAAGTCTAAACAGACATATGTAGACCATGTTCCGGACCATGATGTCCCTGCTTCCTTGAGAAGATCTCACAAGATTCTGCGACAGTTGATGGCTTCCAACTGTTGGGGGGGCGTAGTGCTTTGATTCTACCCAACGAATCACCAAGAAGGAACCTCAACTGTCGCGACAAGGCCCACCGGCTTTTCGCTTCGACTGCTGCGGTCTACGAGAAGAGTGATGTAGCACATTTCCTCTCGTAAATCCTTTTGGCGGATGGGCGGATGCGAGAGTGTGTATGAAGTCGATCTTCCCTGAGTACGTGTCATGAGGTACTTTTTCTCTTCTAGCTTAGCTTTAGCTCCGATTTTCTCCGGAAAAAGCCTCCGTAACAATCCTTCAAGAAAAATAATCGCCCGTCGATAATCGGCCACCCACCTCTCCCTCAACGCCTGTAAATACACCGTCCCTCCAGTAATACTATTCTACCTCCAGAGACCGCCACCTCATCGATGGTCGCCTCATCACAAGACCACTGATCTTTAATTACTCGGCACCTCCGCCACAAACGTAAGGTACACACGTCTATCATGCGCGTCTTCTCCTCAAACTACACATTCGACTACTCGTGGGATGAAGTCTCCACTCAGAACTGGCGGAAGTACTGCCCATGGAACAAAGCAGCATCTCACGTCATTGCCGTCGATACTCTATCCCGACACGTCGACCCCAGCACTGGTATTCTTCGCACCGAGCGTCTCATCACATGTTCTCAAGCCGCACCGGACTGGCTGGCCACCATCTTTTGTCTCCAGCCCACTACCTACTCCTTCGAAACATCATACGTTGATCCTGTTAAGAAGCGTGTGACAATGTGCAGCACAAATCTGTCGTGGTCGAACGTGATCAGTGTCCGCGAAACTGTGGTCTACCAGCCCGATGCAAGCAAGAGTGAACCCGGGCATGAGCGGACGAAATTTGATCAGGAAGCACGCATCGTAGCATTGGCCGGCGGTTGGAAGAAGATCAAGAGCAAAATCGAGGAGGCCAGTGTAGAGCAATTCAAGGAGAACGCAAAGAGGGGGAGAGAAGGGTTCGAGATGGTACTCGAAACCAGCAGAAGGGTCTTCGGTGAAGAAAAGGAGTTGGAGAGGAGAAGGCAGAAGATGGCTGAGACATGAAGATTAGTCGCTTAAGACAAATTTTGCAAAGCATAGCGTTGGGGGTTGGCTTTAGCGGTCATGCTGGCGTTCTGATACCATGGGCTGCTGGGAAAGTCAAAAGAAACGAATTCGTGATTTAGGGGGAACAGTCGACAAAGACTTCACACGATTATGCATATGGCTTCTGAAACATTAGACTGCTTGCTACTGAGGTTAGGGACGATGCATTAAGGTGGCCTTTCTAGTCATTGTCAACCAATTCATTCATCACATCTTTCTTCTGTATACATTGAGGGTCTGATCCCCTCACCAATAGCGGGTAAGATGTCTCCATTCCATTTTCATTTTCATGTGCCAACTTAGTGTGCGTTTCCCAACTTCATCAGCAATGACACATCCTGTTCTTCTGAGAAGCGTGGATTATGTCGCGGATTGACTTGGGCCCGAGCACATCTTATTCGAATTTCATTGCTAGCTTCATTGGGGACGAAAGCTGGTCATTAAATAATAATTCAGCTGTTCTGACCCCAATACTCCTTCTCACCGTAACATGTCGCTGCTTCATATTCCACCGCCGTTTGCAAACGGAGCACCGCCTCGATCTCGCCATATCCGCGTCGTCTATGTTGTACTCCGTGCATACTCGGGTGGTTACGGGCGTTCCACTTGGCGGCAATGCCATCATTGCTTGATCATTATTATTCACCCTATTGATTATGAGCACGGGGACTAGGAATGAACTTATATTCCTTACCAGATCCTATCAGAAGCCGTCCTTCGAGGGACCTTCCGTCTTGAAAGGGTGCAGGACTCGCCTTGAGGCCCTGATATATCTAGCGTCATTGACATTGAGACACAGATGCTGAACGTTAAGACTGAACCCTTGGTTCTTTAGACCACCTGTTCAATGATTACATTAGACCTCCCAGTACTACCTTACTTAGGCCGGCAAATTCGGCCTTGGCGCCGGCTCTGCTAGCATCTTCGAACTCCTTGATGATTCCTTGCACGATGACTTTCCGTAGCTTGGCATCAGCCTTTCCAAATATCTCCCCAGTACCTGGAACGCACATTGCTGGAGATGGTATGAGGCTCATGATCTTGGTGTAACAGTCGATCAGAACATCGCATAGCGTTGCGAAAGTCTCAAAAAAGTCCGGGTCAAAGGGTAGCGACGGGGTAAGAAGGTGGGTGTATTCCTCGCCAGGTAGCAGATCCTGCTCGCTGGCAGGGAACGAAGAAGAAGTCGATCCAGTAGTAGCTGCGTTGGTCATTGATTTCAAATCCGCTGGGTCACTCGTATTCATTGGAAGACCAATGTCTGTTGCGGAACTTGTCCTGCGGCCCTTTGTACTCGCATGAGTTGCACGCTTGAACATGGATGGAAGACGCGCTCTTGAAAGTGAAGAGGCAGATCCTCTTTCCGGTGGGTGTATCTGCTGGTATGACTCAAATTCGGATAGAAGTGCACTGAGAGCGCGGAGATACTCCAAAGGATTCGCAGAATTAAGGTCAAGAATGTTGGGAAGAGAAAGTCCAAGCAAGAGGTAGTTGGTGGCTCTGCGGGCAAGCTTTTTCGGCTCGAAAAAGGGCATCTTAGACAAATCCGTTTTCGTAAAAAGCATAGTATTGAACCAATAGACACGGCCTTCGTGAGCCTTTCTCAAGTAACTCAGTGTAGAGATCCTCTTAGAGGATACATCATGGATCTGCTGATAGATTATACTGGGATTTTGCATCCCCCCAGTGGATGCGGCTGGTGGGAGACCAGGGTTTGATCCTAATGCATTGTTTCCCCCTTGCCCAAAGCTTACGTTGGACTGTGAGGTATTTGGCGGCTTGTTGAATTCGGGCCGGAAGCCATTTGTGAACGTAGAGGTAGTCGTAGCCATTGAGAGCGAGCTTGATGAATCGTTGGGGCCTGCATGAGAGATGTGAGGGAGGATCGCATTCAGTTCTAAGCTCTGCTGAGTGGATGGACGTCTATGGGAAGATATGGACGAGGAGGCTGGCGGGTCGGGTTTCGTAGATCGAGACAGCGGAGGCTTCCGCTCTAGGGGGTATTGTAGGGAGGCGGAACTGGTAGACGCAGCCCTTGAACTATACGGGCGCGGACGGGATGATTTGGAGGAGGTGGATGTGGAGGAGCGCTTGGTGCTGAAGCTGTGAGCGTAATCCTCCTGAACAGGATCGAAGACAGTCGCTGTGTGCGGGGCTGGGGAGATGATAGTATTGCTGGCGATGCGTTTGGCGGAGGACTTGATACTGGAGACAAAGCTCGCAGTCGTTGGTCCCACGCTATTCCGATGTCCGTGCCCCATACGAATATCTCTCCAATGGGAGGCTAGTGCATTCCACTTGACAAACACTCATGCCGTTCGCCTTACGATTTCGGCGACAGTGAGTCCATGAATGAGGACAGTGAAAGACTGAATTCTGGATTGTGTAGGATCTGTTGACGCTCCCGCGAGTAGCAAGTTCCGATTAGAACTATATCAGCCTCGAGCCTGCCATGCGAGATGCTCACATGATCGACAGGTACCACTAGTTAATGCAAATCTTCTCGCTTAGGTATAGGAACTGGCCAGCGGAGAAAAGCCCTCAGTAGATACAATATAGGTACTCTCAAGGTCCCCCCTCCGCCGACCAGCTGCATCTCTACAAAGGACGGCGACTTTCTTAATATTATGGCATCGAAGAGCGAGGTAGACGTGTTACCGCCAGGCAATTGGCCGGTGGACCCGCAGCACGACATCGCTATATCTGAGGATCGAATCTGGGTTGACGGCTGCTTCGACTTTGCAC
>JAABUW010004201.1_pt1 | contig 19732 bp, 7 predicted proteins | sample 5560081 | NCBI WGS metagenome assembly JAABUW01 (sample SAMN10711882, study PRJNA513363) | rock metagenome | isolation source: Antarctica rocks | place: Antarctica: Victoria Land, Knobhead sud
ACTTTAGTGATTTTAACGATATATTAAAGGCTTATTATCAAAACAAAATCGATCTTCACGCATCGGTGTGGGTTAGAAAGAATGGCTCATTAGAGACTGAAAAAACTTTAGAATCACCTTTAGAAATTAGAGTAAATTCTTTTGGTCAATATAATCAAATTTTTTCAACTTATCAATATGATTATGATATGAATGGTGAAAAAGTTAAACAATATGTTCGTACTACTCCTGGTCGAGTTTTATTGAATCAAATTATTTTCGCTTAATTTTTAACATTTGAAACACTGACACCCTAACCTGACAAAAAAAGCTTAACAAAAAAAGAGAATCTTTTTTTGTCTCAAGCTTTTTTTGTTTCAAACGAAGTTTTTGTCTTTGCTATGTAAAACATTTTTTGTCAATGTTTCAGCTTTTTTTGTCAGGCATTTTTTGTTTTAAATAATATTTTTGTTTTTGTCAGGTCAGAATTTTTGTTTTAGGTTTGTTAAAAATTTTAAAAAGCAAAAACTAAAAAGTCTACTAATAAAAAAAAAATAAAAATCCAAATGATATTAGAACAATTATAAAGGGTATAAAGTTCAACAACTTTAAAACCTATAAAATACAAATTTTTTAAGGAGTTTTTTTATGAAACCGTATTCAAACAAATCTGATACAAACTTTAAATCAGTAAAGGTTTGTAAAGGCGTTGAAGAAGACGCTTCTTTATTCTTTAATTATTCTTTTGATAAGAGCCGATTAAAAGCTTTGATTTTGTGGTCTTTAACAAATAATGGAGAGAAAGTTACTTTAGACTTAGTAGAAAAGTTAAAAAATCTCGGTTTTAAATATGCAACCCAAGCAGGTATCTCTCTTAGTATTGACGATTTAAAAATACCTCCAAATAAAAAAGGGTTAATTTCACAAGCTGAATTAAATATACAGTTAGCAGAAATTGAGTATCAACAAGGAAACTTAACAGCTGTAGAACAATTTCAACAACTTATTGATACGTGGCATCGAACAAGTGAAAATTTAAAACAAAGCGTAGTTAGACATTTTCGTTCCACAGATGTTTTAAATCCTGTTTTTATGATGGCTTTTTCAGGTGCTCGAGGCAATATTTCTCAAGTTCGTCAATTAGTTGGTATGCGTGGATTAATGTCAGATCCTCAAGGACAAATTATTGATTTTCCTATTCGCAGTAATTTTAGAGAAGGTTTAACTCTTACTGAATATCTTATTTCTTGTTATGGTGCTCGTAAAGGAGTAGTTGATACTGCTTTAAGAACTGCAAATTCTGGTTACTTAACTCGTCGGTTAGTAGATGTGTCACAACATGTTGTTGTTTGGTTGTTTAATTGTAAAACACGCCGAGGTATTTTTCTTACCGACATGAAAGAAGGTAGAAAAACGATTTTATCTTTAAAAGATCGCTTAGTTGGTAGAGTTTTAGCAGAAGATATTAATCCAATTGCACTTCGAAATCAACAAATTTCAAAAGGTTTAGCCTCTAAAATTGTCAATTTAAAAGATAAGGTATTAGTTCGTTCTCCCCTTACCTGTGAAGCAAAAAACTCAGTTTGTCAGCTATGTTATGGTTGGAGTTTATCCCAAGGAATTCTTGTTCCCTTAGGTGAAGCAGTTGGTATACTTGCAGCGCAATCTATTGGAGAACCAGGTACTCAATTAACAATGCGAACATTTCATACAGGGGGCGTTTTTTCAGGTGATATTATGGATGAAATTCGAGCTCCATATGAAGGAATAATCGATTTTTTAGAACCATTGCAAGGAAAACTTATCCGTACTTCTCATGGAAAGATAGCTTTTCTTACAAAGGTTAATGGTATACTTATAATTAAACGTTTTCGTTCAGAAAAAAATGCTTCTTTACAAAGTTTAGAAGATATCAAAATTAATATACCAGCCTCAACAGTTTTATTTGTTCGACAGGGAGAAACAGTTTTTGAAAAACAATTGATTGCTGAAAATTCTTCAATGTCTAATCAAATTAACGAAAGAATTAAGGCAAAACATAATCTGTCTTCCGAATTGGAAGGTCAAGTTTTTTTTGATGATCTTCTTTTAGCAATTAAAACTACTAAAGAAGGAGAAGTTACTAAAACTGCTCTTAAATTGGGATCTTTTTGGATTTTATCTGGAAAAATTTATAAATCAACAGTTCCATTAACTTTTTTCTCGAAAATTGGTGATTTAGTTGATAGAACAGCTGTTTTAAATCAATTAACTTCGATATTTTTATGGAACGGTTTTGTTTCTAAAGTTGATCCATCCTTGCTAACATCGCAGAACAAAAGTACTACTTTTGTTAAGGCTCACAAATCTTATAAAAATATTTTTCATCAAAAAGCTCTTTCTATTTCGTTTGCTTCAAAAAAACAGAAAGAGCTTAATCAAAAAAATTTTAAAAATCAGAATTTTATAAAATATAATTTAGATTTTGAAGATCAACCATTGATTAGAGATTTTTTTGGAACTAATAAAGTTTCTCAAGAAATTAAAAATAAAGATTTTGACATTTTTTTAAATCAACCTATTCTTCGATTTGTTTTTAAAAATATTCAATTCTCTAATATTGGTTATTTTTTTTCTTTCTACAAAACAAATTTGAATGAGCTTACAAATCCTGACAAACCAGTAACAAAAACAAAATTTGAAACACTGACAAAAAATGCAAACCATTTTTTGTCAGGGTCAGTGTCGTTATGGGGCATACAAATCGAAGATTTGTACGGCCTGACATCGCAGAACAAAAATAGTATTTTTGTTAAGGCGATGTTAAAAGAAGCAAAGGTTTGTTCAAGATTTACATGCCCTCAGACTTTTGGGATTACAAAAGATGGTAAAGAATTATTTTCAAACAAAAAGGAAGTTTTTGTAGGTGATCAATTTTTTCTTTCAAATTCATTAAAACAAAATTTTAAAACCCTTTTCGAAATGAAAAGTTTTTTATATTTTCAATCGTTTCTTAAAAAATATAAAACTCAGACTGGTGGGTTTATTAATTTAGATGCTTTTTATTTAAATGATGATCTTACTCAAGGTCAGATTTTATGGGTTCCTGAAGAAAATTATCAAATAAGTGTTTTAAATTCTAAAAAACTTATAAAACTGAAGGCTCCAAATAACTATAAACCTAATAAGAGTTTTAGAATAAAACAACACAAATATTTACAAACTTCTTTTAACATCGCTGAAAGCGATGTCAAGCCTTACAAATCGAAGATTTATATGCCCCATAACCTGAAAAAAGGTAGAGATTTCTTAGGGTTTGCGTCGACTGATATCAAAAAAATAAATAATTATTTCTGTATTTTTTCCTCTGGAAAAGAGAAGGGAAATCCTACTCTAAGTAATATTACTAACGAATTACCTCTTGCTTATAAATTTAATTCACAAGGAAAAAGTATTAATTTCTTTTCAAAAATTAGTGGGTATTCAACTACTTTAATATTTAAAAAAGAAAGCCAGGTTTTTCCTAACAAATTGAATAATTTTGTAGCTAAAGAATTGTCAAACAACTCTGAAATTATTTATAGTAATGTGAAATCTGCAGATAGAAAGCAAAAAATAAAAGAAAATTATAAGAGGTTTCTTAAAAATCCAAGTATTTATACAAATCTCAAACAAATCCTGACAAACCCTGACAAACCTGAAACACTGACGAAAAATGCAAAGCATTTTTTGTTACCGGTTTGTTTAAAATTTGTTTCAGATGGGTTTTTGTTTGAAAACTCTATTTTGATTAAAGACTTGTCAAAACAGAAAAAGGTAGGAGTTGTGAAAAAAACAATAAAGCCTCTTTCTTTGCTTGTTTTTGATGTCATAAGTGATTTTTATAATTACATTCCAACATTAGTTATTGATCCTCATTTTATAAAACCTTTTTATTCTTTTAACATCGCTGAAAGCGCTGTCAGATATACAAATCTGAAACAAATTTTAAACAAACCGGTAACAAAAACGAAGTTTTTGTTACCGGTTTGTCAGGGTTTGTCGAGATTTGTAAGGACCGATAATAAAAAAATTAAGAAAAAAGTATTAAAAAATAATTCTAGAAAAGCTTCTAAATATTTATTTTCTAATATTAATTCTAATTCTTTTAAAGAAAAAAAAGCTTCGCTTTTTGAAACAAAAAATGTTTCACATTTTTTGTCAGTATCAGACTCTTCCTTAAAAGTACATCAAACTGATTGTCAAATTGGAGTAAAGAAAGGTTGGGTTTATTTTCCAAAAGAAGAAACAAAGATTATAAAAAACAATCAATCTTTTGTGCCAGCAGCACAATCTTTAGTTGATAATCTTTGTTTTGATCAATTACCTGTCTTTTTAGAATACATTACAAATAAACAAAAGAATTTGAAATTGGTTGCTTCTTATGTCAAAAATGAAAAATCATTGTTTAACATTCTTTCTTATAAAGAACAACGAAAACAAAAAAACTCGAATTATAGTTCTGAAAAAAATTCTACTGCTTTTTGTTTTTACGGAGTAAAAACAATAACAAAGGAAAACGCAACTAAAGAAACTTATATACCTTCTAACATCACTGAAAATGGTATCAAGCAAAACTTCAAAGACGGTTCTTCTTTTTTAAATAAAAAAGTAAGTCAAAAGAAACAAGCTTTAAAATTAAAACTGGGTTTTTCACCTTTTACTTTACCTAAGGAGAGCTTTATTAAATCTAAAAAGAGTAATTCTAATCTTTTATTTTTACTTCGTGCGATCTTTTCAAAACGACCTTCAATTGACAATTCTTTAACAATTCAATCAACAGTAAAGGATCGTTTCAACTTATACAAAAATTGCCTAGTTGATGCTTTTGAATTTTATTTTTTACTTGTAAGTAACCAAAATTTGTGTAGAGCGAAATTATTTCAAAATCAGAACGTTGAAACAAAAAATGTAAACAAAAAAAGCGAAGCTTTTTTTGTCAAGCATTTTTTGTCAAGGTCAGGGTCAGTTATTTTGATTCGTAAAGTTAACGAATATTCCTTATTAACTGAAAACGAGTATAAAAAAGAAATCTATCAAATCAATACAGTTAATTTTACTTCAAATATACGGACCGATCAATTGGAAAGGTCAGATACTTTTAAATCGAAAGCGGTGGATTATCAGGAGATTTCTACTCTTGTTAAGACTTCTAAAAGATTTAATAAACAAGAAATAACAAATATTTTTGCAATTTACCCCGGAATTGATTTACAAATTAACAAGATAGTACCTTTTCAAAAAAACAGAAAAACCTTTTGTTTTAAACCGATTCATTTTGTTGAACTTTTTCTTTCTTTTCAAATACCAACAACCTTTCCTTTGAGATTAGCAAAACTTCAAATGCTTTTTAAAAACAAAAGACGCCAATCATTTTTTATGGACCATACAAATCTTCGATTTGCTGACAAAAATGATAAAGAAGTACCATATAATAGCCCTTTAACATTACCTGTAGACTCACATTCTATGAGCAGTACTTTTTTCAGTACATCTAATCAATTCTTACAAAAAAAAGGACAAACTAAAATAAAAACGAAGTCAGAATTTTTAGACAAATTGTCTTCAATATCGTTAAGCGGTTCTTTTAATTTTTGTTTTATAGGAAAACTGGATTTTTCTAAAATTCTGACTATTAGTTCTACAAATAATAGTAAACCTTTTTTAAATTGTTTTAAAGATAAAGAAGGTTCTGACAAAAACTTAACAAAAATACCAAACGTAGGGTCTCACCCATTTGAGACAAAAAATGCAAAAGCATTTTTTGTCAGATCTCAAGTTTTTGTTAAAGATTTGTCTACTTTTGATTCAAGAAAGAATAAAATAACAAAAGTTGATAATGTTAAGTTCAAACAAACAATCACTAAAATTTTATCAGACAAAGAGAATTGGGTTTCAGCAAAAAATCCTATAACTTTAACATCTTTTTTTAGTCCATATAAAGGAGAGGTTGTAGGGACTAAACCGGATTCAAGTTGTTTAGTTTTAACAGATTTAGATCAAATCAGTTATAAAATTGAAGAAGCAAAACCAAAACCTTATGTTGGCCAATTAATACGTTATGGAGAAGTACTGTCAAAAAATGTAGGTCTTACAGAGTCAGGTCAAGTTATTGAAGTTGAAAAAAATAAGATAAAGTTACGTCGTGCACAACCTATTTTGTGCTCATCACGCGGGGTTTTTCATGTAGATCATGGTGACTTTATTGAAAAAAATTCACCTCTTTTAACTTTATTTTATCAAAGATTAAAAAGTGGAGATATTGTTCAAGGGATTCCAAAAATCGAACAACTTTTTGAAGCACGCCAAACAAAAGATGGTGAAATACTTCCTAATAATTTATCAGATAAACTTGATCGATTTTTTAATAATTACAAACAACAATTCAACCAAAAAGAAGCTGTACGAAAAAGTTTACAAAGAATTCAACAAATCCTTGTTAAAAACATTCAACAAGTATATCTTTCTCAAGGTGTTACAATTGCTGATAAACATCTTGAAATTGTTGTAAAACAAATGACTTCAAAAGTTAGAATTATTGAAGGCGGTAAAACAGGTTTTTTACGAGGTGAACTAATTGATTTAGTTCGTATAGAAAATGTTAATCTTGGAATAGAAAATATAAATTATGGGCTGGATTATCAAAAAGCAGAGTATGAACCAATCATTTTAGGTATCACTAAAGCTTCTTTGGAGGCTGAAAGCTTTATTTCTGCTGCAAGTTTTCAAGAAACTACGAGAATTCTAAGTCGAGCTGCAATTGAAGGAAAAACTGATTTTTTACGTGGTTTAAAAGAACGAGTTATTTTAGGTGACTTGATTCCTGCAGGAACAGGATTCTCACTTTCTTATTTTTTCAATCCTTTTAATTCTTTTTTTAAAACCATTAAAGCAAAAAAAAGTGTTGCCGGTGAAAAAGCCCTTAATCCTTCTGTGAATTATGGGGTGGATTTTTTGTCTACCGAAAGTATTTTAAAGAAAGAATAATTTTTTTTTATATGTAATTTTTGAAACTAAAAACTGACAAAAAAAGCCTGACCTGACAAAAAATGGAAAGCATTTTTTGTCAGGTCAGGCTTTTTTTGTCAGTTTTTAGTTTCCATTTTTGTCTCAAGTTTTTGTAGGTCCCTTTAGGGGCCCCTTTGGTAAGAAAGAAAATCACTTAGAATTTTTAATTTTTGATATCTAAAATCTTTTGTTAGTTACCATCTAAATATGATGTGTAACAAAAAGTTTTGACAAGATAAGAAATTATGTAAAAAAATTTATATTATTTTTTTTTTCAAAAGAGTTACTATAAAAGAATATTCTAAGAAATGCCTTCTTAACTCAGTAGGTAGAGTATTTGCATGGTAAGCAAAAAGTCGCCGGTTCAAATCCGGCAGGAGGCTTTTTCATAAGTACTTTTTTTTATATTAAAATCATTATTAAAATAAAATTTATAATATTTGTACTTTTTATAGTATAAAACTATAATCAATTACTGTTAATAAGATGCTTCTTATTTGCCCAAGTATTTATTTAAAATTAAGTTTTTTATTATAGATATAGAAGCAGTGCAATACAATTTAAAAAGCCGAATCTTGCTATTAAAAATTATTATAAATGTACTATTAATAAAAAAAATTCTTAATAAATGTTTTAGTATCTAATTGCGTTTCTTTAGTTTTTTAATAGTAACAAATATAAATTTAACTATGAATATAATCAGTAAAAACTGAAAAAGCGTTCTCAAAAATAATTTAAAAAAACACTACTAATACAAAAAGTTGTAACAAAAACCTAAAAAAAATAACGACCTTACATTTTGAAACAAAAAATGGAAACCATTTGAAACAAAAAAAGCTCAAACACTGACACCCTAACAAAAACGAAGTTTTTGTCATTGCTATGTAAAACATTTTTTGTTTCAAAAGCCTGACCTTTACAAAAAATGGTTTCCATTTTTTGTAAAGGTCAGGCTTTTTTTGTCAACCATTTTTTGTAAAGGTCAGTATTTCAGAATAATATTTCTGGTTTACAAGAGATATTTTATGAAAGCATGTATGATAATGTAGGTCGATAGATTATATTATTAAAAAAAATGGATATAGAGAATTCTACATAAAAAAAGAGAAGAATATCTACAAAATATTTTCTCAACAAGGTAGATATTGTGTCGTGTCCCCCCTTGTGTCCCTTCAAAAATGTATTTCTTTTATAGGAGTAGGATATACTTTTATATTTTCTGTAACTGTATTTTACTAGTAGTAGTAATAATTAATAAATAAATTTTACTGCTACAACAAAACATGTGTTTCATAGTATAATTAAAAGGGGTGAGTTAGACTACAACTTTAAAAATGATATATGTTTTTTTTGTATTAATACAACTATTACTTTGTACTGTCGTATAACAGAAAAGGGTATTTCTTACATACTTTTGATACAGTTTCGGTAGTCACCTTAAAAAAAAGAAGAGTTGACTTTCAACAAATAGTATCTTTTTATATCTTTTTATAAAACATATGTTTTCTCTTTTTATCAATAAAATCTATGTTGTTGAAATATATACCTTTGTTTCTTTTTTCTTTTATAGGATAAATAAAAAAATATATTTGCGAAGCATTATTACTAATAATAGTTAATTGTTATTATTAACAAGTTATGTAGGAATGTAATGTTATGAAGGATAAAAGATCAACCTGAAATTTACGAAGTAAAGTAGAAACATAGAAATATTACTTCGTAAATTCGATCTTTGTTATTAATAAGTGTTTATAAATAACAAAGATCGAATTGTTTTGTTTTTACTTTTTAAAGAAAAAAAACCATTTGAAACATTGACAAAAAATGTAAACAAAAAAAGCGAAGCTTTTTTTGTCAAGCATTTTTTGTTTTAAATATTATTTTTGTTTTTGTCAGGTCAAGGTTAGGTCAGTGTTTCTAAATAAAAAAGACCAAATTATTTTGTTTCTACTTTTTAAAAAGGTCGACGTCTTTATTGTCCTAAACTTGGTCAGAAAGAAGGGTTGAATCGCCTTTTTGTCTAAAACATAATAAAATTGGCTTTAAAGTTCTCATAAATAAAGACCAATCGGCTGAAAAAATATAAATGATATAAAATCTTAAAATATCGGTCATTAGAGCAGGTTTTGTAAACTATTAAAAAAACAAAATTCTAAAAACCAAATAATTTTGATATAAAAAATAAGTAAAGTTCTAAAAAAAACAGAAAAGTTTATGAATACTCATATTAGAAAAAATATACTTTTAACCCTAAGCCATATGGAAACCGTGTTCATCACACTCAACAAATATATAAAGTGTTGAGTATATGCAGATCTCTATTTAACTGCGAAAGTCTAGTTTACGGTAAAGAGTTACATAAAGAAAAAGGTTCTCATTACCACGTAGGTATTTTAAAAGAAATATCGTCATACGGCGTAAAAGCTCCTACAAGAGTCATTTCCAGAATTCGAAGGTTCTCAATTAAATGTATCATCTCAATTTATTTATTTGCTGGAATACAATCTATGAATACGAGATGATTCATATCCACTTTGGCAACAATTATCCAGTTCTTGTAGAAAGAATTTTTTCGACGCTTAAATCGGGTTTTATCACGCGATACTTTTCAGACTCAACTAGATATTTTTATTTCTTCAACAAATATATAAAACAAAGTTTCGGTACCAATTCCTAATTCTTACGGGAAGCGCGTTGGAAGTCCTCGACCAACTCCCTTTTTTTTAGAACTCGTACCTGAATATAGTAGAGTTGCTAAAAGATAGGTACTTCTTCACGGTGCTTCTTTATATATTTGTTCAGTTCATTGGATATTCAATTGGCTACAGACAAAAAAGATAATAAAGAAGTGCCAAATATCCGGTAAATATTAAACGAACTTGAATATATGTTTCTGTTTCCAATACCTAAAGAAACTAAAGGTTTGACATTACAAATGATGGTCCAGTGAAAGAGGGAAACAATAGGCCGAGTACTGATAAACATATAGCTTATGCTGGTGTGATGTCATGTGTTACTCGGGATTATATTATATAGCCTAATTACTCAATACTATAATACTAGTAGAATAAAATACGTAGATGATATTCGAAGTTTCTTTGCTTCTCTTCCACGTAGAAAAACAAGAGAGAAAAACCTAAACAACTAATCTTGCTTTTCTTTAAAACGAGATCGAACTCCAAAGTAAAAGGTTGTTTTTTTGTGTGAAAATATTTGATTTGATTGTGACCTTTACTTGTTATCATATTTCTTTATCGATAAAGCTATCATAAAAAAGAAATAAAAATAAAAAAGAAATAAAACCCTGATTAAACCTGAAAACATAAATATAAAACTACTTTCTTGACATAAACTGAATACTCAGCTACACCACTGTGACTCAGGTCACTACGGTGCATGGTATCTCAGGCAACATAGATTACGATAAGGATATGACAAAAACCTGGACGTAAGGCATTTTTTGTCAGTCTTTTAAATATTATTTTTAGAAAATATAAAATACAAATATAAGAGAGGCGTACTGGATTGACAGAATACTAGTATTCAGGATATTGTAATAATCAGGAAAACAATTTATTTTATCTTCTTTGATAAACTTTTTTATAATACTTTAATTTTTAGAAAAAAAAAAAAATGAACTTTTTAGACAATCAAAAAAATTATGCTATTCCCAACACCTTGTATAGCGAAAATCAGAGATTAAGGTGGACGGGGAGTTTCACTCAAGCAATTGAATTACTTCGTATTATTCCTCATTTCAAAAGCAGTGAATCATTATTTGAAATTTTTGATATTGATGAGTTCCCATTAGCAATCATAAAAAATTGGAATCTGGAGGAAATATCAAAATCTGCTCTTTTTTTTTACTTGGAAAATTTATTTAGCGACAAAAAAAGGATTCAAGCTAATTTGATGTCTGCTTATGCGTGGCAAGTTATCAGTGGTCTTATTATTAATTCCGAAATAAGTACTAGTATATTAGATTTTATTAAAGAACTTGATCTAGTTAAAATTTCTCAAAATAAAATAATCATTTCTGGAAGTTGTCAAAGCATTGAACGAATTTATAATTTTGAAAAAAGAATATTTAACGAAATTGGATTGCAAAATCTTTTATCTTTTTTAAAAATTGATTTAGATTCACGGAATTTCTTGATTGAACAAGCTTTTGAAAAGAAAAACTTAAAAAATATTGCTGCTTTTTTATTTTCTTACGAAGCACGTTTAGACAAAACATTTGTCTTAACTCAAACTTTAAGAAATTATAAAGATCAGAATTTTGATAAAAATTTAAAGAAGACTGACTCGGAGATCGAAAAAGTGTTAACTGATATTTTGCAGGTCCAAATGGCAGAATTAGAAACATTTGATATTTTCGATTTGTTCGAATCTGACGAAGCAGCAAAATCAAAAAAAGATTTTATTTTTTTTTATTCTTTTTATCAAGAATTGTTCGAGGATTTAATTAGTAAAGAAAAAACTAACACTAGACCTATCTTTGAACTTTTTGAAGAATTTTTGCTTAATTCTGAACAAAAAATTATTCTTTTAAAAAATATATCCTTTACAGATCTTTCAAAAATAATTAATAAGTTTTTTTTTGCAAAAAAAAACCAAATTAATAAAATTTTTGAAAAAAATCAACAATTTTTTTCTTATTATTTACTACAAACTGGTTTAGGAGCAATCTTGCTTGGTATAATTGTTGTTGGAATTACAATTGTAAAAGCACCTGGCGTAGTAAGACGAATTAATGAAAGTCGTCCAGCAAGTCCACCTTTTGCAATGATGTCCTATAATTGTTATTACTCAAGAAAACAAATAGTACCGAAATTGCCTCAAATTACGGAAACAAGTACATCTTTTATTCAACCATCACAAACTTCGTCTGTTTTACAAGTAAACAAAAGTCTGAGTACGCCAAGACCTGTACAAACACGTTCAACTTCTTTAGTAACAGCAAAAGCGCAACAACCCGTTGCTTTAACACAAGTTAAACAAAATTGTTCGAAGGTTGAACAAGTATTACAACGAACTTTTAATAATACGCCAACTACAGTTCAAGTAAATGTTGGTTACGAATTCGATAAAACAACAGGCTTGTGGGTATCCACAAATAAAGCAAATATTTTAAATACAGTTGGTACATACGCAGACAATGAGAAGGTAAAAACCGCATTTGTGAAAATTGCTGGTGAGAATGGTTTACAGGTTCAAAAAGTACCGCAGGACAGGGAACATGTGACTGTAGGTCCAATTCTTCGTAGTTACGGAATTCCGCGAGAAGGTGGCGCTACTTTTTTAATGTTAAGACCTCACCATGTAGTACACACTAATGTAATGGATGTAAGTTTACCCCTTCAATTTGGTTATGATCCCCAAAAAGGAAATGCAATTGATTGGCATGAGCATTTAGCGGATGTTTATGACAGCAATCTGGTAGAACTTTATGATTCTAACCCTACCAGTAAATACCTTTTGAAAGACAATACAAAAGCTGTAGAGACACTGGCTGTCTATGGAATAGATATGGACGATGTTAGAAATGCTGCACGAACTGCCCACAATATTGATATTAATAGATTAAATGAATTGGATATTCCACACCAGCTTTTATTACCAACTAGCCATATTAATATGCTTTGTCAGAAAGGAAAACAAGATTTTGATCTTTTTACTCAAAAATCTTCACCTGGCTGCAGTATCAATTATTCTGCCAACAAAGCTTCACAATTTTTAGAAGTTGGATTGGAAGAAACGATTAATATAAACAGATTCTATCATTCTTTAGAGCCGTATTTTGTACAAGGAACAACGGAAAGAGCTACGATCCAAAGTTCTCATAGACAGTTTAAAAATGCAGTAAACGAATCCATTGCTTTTACCATTGATAGGGGTGGGTCTATTAATCAAAATCTTGTACAAGAATTTGAAACAAGATTCCCTTCAGGTCGTTTATATGATTTAGATCAAGCAGAAAATGTGGCGCGGACCGAATTTGCTTTGGAAAATGTTAAAAGAGGTATCCCATCTTGTCTTTGGAGCACAAATTCTCCTACAAATTTTGATTAATAGATTTTTATTAAAACTTTTAGATCGTTTTTATTTCTTTTTTTGTAGACTAAATGATTTAATAGTTATCTTAAAAAAATAATTAAATTATTTTTATTTTTTAAGGTAATGGAATAACTTTCTAATTTTATTTCATTACCTTAAAAAATAAATTTGTTGTATAAATAAAAGAATTTTCTTTATACAACATATATTCTAAAAAAACTTGGTTAATCAACCCTTTCACTTTTATAGTTAATTTAAATACCTCATCGATTCACTTAATTAATAAAATAGTTTTTAATAAGCTTAACCAACTACTATCGAAAAAGAAGTTTTGAATCTCCAAAAACGACTCATTAACTTTTTAGATTGAAAATGGTTTTTGATTGTTGTTTTACTTTTTTGAAAGAAAAGATAGAAGTGTGTTAGCATTTTTTTTAGAAAAAAAAATCTTGATAGAAAGGACAATTTTTTTCATACTTTATAGAAGAGAATTTATTTGTAATTATAACATTACATCTTTTAATTTTGCCATCAAATTATACTTGTTTTTTTGATTGTTTGATTTCTAACTTCTAATTTATTTGGATTAAAAATTGTAGAGACTTTCCAATAAAAATACTATGATACGGGTTTAGAGTATAAAGTAAAAAAAGGTTTTCGTCTTCTAAAAAAAGTTTCTTATAGAAGTATACAAATTTATATCAATGAACTTACTAATATAATAATAATTTGCTTTTATTGTAAGTTTTGAAGCAGACATATTTCGTTGAATTATAAATTCTAGATTAAATAAAAAAAGTTTTCGTTTTATCGAATAAAAAACAATTTTTAATTGTATTAAAACTTTTACTTATATTTTCGGAAAAAATAACATTAAGTCTATTTGAGCATAACACAAATTTTTTAATGACTACCTTCATGATTTCCCTTCGGGAAATCATGATTGGTTTTTTTAGAGTCAACAGAATGCTTTAAAGACTTCTTCTGATACTGAAATACAATCTCTGTCAAAAAACAAATAACCTAGTGTGTGCATAACAATATGTATACGCATACCTTACAACATACACAATGACTTAGAGGTGTTTAAGTAGTGGTGTCTTATGTGTAGAGGTATACCTTACAATATATACACTCATTGATTTGGTGTTGTTTTTGTTTGTTCTTTGAAGTTTTTGTTTGGCAGTTTTTGTTTGGCAGTTTTTGTTTTACTATATAAAACAAAAAAATTCTAAAAAAAACAACAAATAACACCAACTCATGGACATAATGGTATTATATATGTAGATGCATACTTTATAACATTCACGCAAGAGTATTTACCATCTTATACAATATGTATACACATAGAGATCTACACTAGAATAAACTGATAGATGGATTTATTGCACTTTTAATAAGTAATGCTATATTAGAAAGAACCTAAATAAGGTTGTAAAGAATCGACAAGAAGTCTATCCGCTTGTTTTACTCACGGGTAAAAGAGAGGTAAAAAGCATATTAAAAGGGTGTCTATCAGGAACAAAAATACTAATTACAAAAAATGCAGTTATGACAAAAAAAAGTTTTCCAAAGGTTTTCCTTATCTTTTCTGAAAGAAAAGATACAAAAACTGACAAAAACCTTTGCTTCTTTGAAGCCCTTGCCCCATAACGACAAGAATAATATTTGAAAGACTGACAAAAAATGGAAAGTATTTTTTGTCAGTCTTTCAGTTTTTGTTAGAAAACTTATAAAAAGCTTGCTTTTTTTAACATCGCTGAAAGCGATGTCAAGCCCCTGCCCCATAACAATAAAAATAAAAATAGTGTTTTTGTCATAACTGTATTTTTTGTTTCGAATAATATTTTTGTTTTAAATACTTTTTTTAGAAAATATAAAATACAAATATAAGAGAGGCGAACTGGGTCGACAAAATATTAGTATTCAGGATGTTGTAAGTAAGTATATTTTCTAAAGGTTTTCCTAACAAAAATAGTATTTTTGTTTAAGATTTTCTGTATCTTTTCTATAAGAAAAGATACAAAGAAAAGATAAAGAAAAGATACAAAAACTGGTGTCCCTTCAAAAACTTTACAAAAACGAAGTTTTTGTATCAAGTTTGAAACAAAAAATGCTTTTTTTGTTTACATTTTTTGTCAGTCTTTATAGCTTTTTTTGTCATAACTTTTTTTTTATAAAAAAAAAGTTGAAAATCTATTGTATTTTGTGGTGTAATATAATTAACAAAACCTTTTGAAACAAAAAAAGCTTTGCTTTTTTTGTCAGTGTTTCAAATCTTAGTATCTCTTTTTTATCAGTATCGTGCTTTTAAAATCTTAAACAAAAAGATAACAAAAACCTTTATGATGTTTTTAAATTTTCTTTGTTTTGACCGATAAAGACAAGAAAGATTACGTAATTGTTTATATAGTAATTTTAATCTTATTCAAACTTTTCACAAAACTGATAAAAGTCAACAACTTTCTACATTAACAAGTACAAACTAAAAATTTTTATATATTCTACTTTTTTTTAACTAACATTAGGAGACACTGAATAATTATGGAAAGATTTAATAAAGTCTGTATCTCTAACGAAGATTATAAAAAATACAAAAGAAATGGTGTAAAAGCATGGCCTAACGAAGCAATTTTTTTAGATTTAGATTTGGCTTTTTCAACTATATTTTATTATAGCAATGTTTCAGATTTTTTAAAAGAACGGGATTTTTCTGAAAAATTTAAAAAAAAGGTTCAGAACTGGACTTTTCAAGATTTAGTTCTTTCTCTTCTTATTTTTAAATTTGAAGGAAAAATTTTAAACTTTCTGGACTGGTCTTTTTTAACTTGTCTTTTGCTACATTCAAAAGTAAGCAAAGATGTGCTTTTACTTATACATCAAAATAATTTTTATGAAATTTTAGAAAGAAATGAAGTTATAAAGGGATGCTGCTTTGCTCTCAAAAACTATAGTTTTTTTTATAATAATGAAAAATCTTTACGAAATCTTCTTAATTTTTTAAAAATAGATTATTTTAATTCTAACACTTTAATTTTTCAATCTTTAAAAGAAAAAAACTGCAAATCAATATTATATTTTTTAGAAGAAAAATTTAATCAAAAACTTATTTAAAAAAAATGTAATTCAAAAGCTATTCTTTTTTGGACAATGATTTCAAAAGAGAAAAAGTTAGAACCAATTCTTTTAACTATGTTTCAATTTTCTCTAATTTTAATTGCTGTTCGAAGTAAAATGTTTCTTCAACCTTATAAAAAATCTTTATTACCACATACTAATACTAAAACAGCAATAACTTACATCTCTCAAACTTATAAATAAAAAAAAATGGGTCAAACACCTTTCGCCAGTTTGACAGAAATTTGGCAATTAGCCGTTGCAGATTCTAGTAAAGCACAAATTATTCAACCGCCAATTAACGTTGCTGGTTCCACACCTGGACCCGGTAAAGTTATTTTACCACAATCAATGATATCTACACCGAGACATTCTGTCCATAAACCCGTCGTAAGATCAGGAGTGTCAAAAAATACACTTTCGATAACTAGGACCACAGCTCAGTCAGAAGGTTCTGTTCGTAAAAATTTAAATTTGGGACGTGGCCTTCAAACATCACTTATCGCTAATCATATCCATTGGGATGCAATTTATAAATTGCAACAAGAAACCACTTTAACAGATGCTGAAATAGAGGACTCTTTTGTAAAAGCAGAAACTGAAGAAGTGGCAAATGTTTATGCTGATTGCATAAATGAAATTTCTCTAGGTGGAGATTCGCAATTTGTACCAGAATTTTTCGATTTAACCAAAACCGAAAAAATGGAAAAAATTGTGTCATGGATAGGTGAAAAAGATTTTGTCTATGTCGAAAAAAAGACTAATCGCCAAGGTCAAGTAGAAAAGTTTTGTACTGTTTCAACTCTCAAAGACTTCAGCAAAATTGCAATTCAATATAACCCTACTACTGAAAAAGTTGTTTTGACTTCAACGGTTACAACTTCTGATCTATTTGAGTCTGTAAAAAAAACAATTAAGACACGACTACAAGCTTTTTGTGATATAGATCCCTCGTTAGATGTAAATCTTGGTCAAAACATTGGAACTACGATGGAAGGCAATGATTTTGAACATGTCGGTAATAGTTTACTTCATGGGTCAATGGATTGTGTTTTGGTAAAGTATGTTAATGGTGATGGAGTAGCGGTTACACGGGAGATACATAACGTTTTTACGCAAATGCGGCCGCATTATGATCAAATGGCTACAGAAGAAAATTCTGGATCTATTAATTTTCTTTCCAAAGGTGATACAATTGTTTCTAGACTAGAACACCAAAAAAAAGTTGATTTAAAAATTATAGATAATGATGTGCCAGAAATAGCCTTTCAAAATGCAGGTATTACTAAAGAAAATTTAAAAGAGTCGTATACTTTAGCACACGATAATCAGTTAAAACGCATACAAGACGAATGCAATTCTCTCGGTTTAACTTTTGAAGAAAAATTAGCCCAGTTCAAAGTTAATAATGTTTTATTATCACATCAGGATCAGTGTAAAACGCTTTTAATCGCTTGTCAAGAACTAAAAGAAAACAGAAATTTAATACCGGATATCGAAAAAATGAAAAGATTTATTGTTCCACATTTGGAATCTCAACAGCTTGCTTTTGAATATTGTAAAGGAATTAAAGCCTTTATTCCAACTTTGAACAATTCGAAGGGGGGTCAACTGGCTATGCAATTGATAGACAAAGGTATAACACAAAGTCGTGTTTCTGCAACTTTATTGCTTAGCACTTTACACGACCTCAATATTTCTTTATTTGATTTACAAGGTATTAATACAAATTTATCTCTTTTTGATCGTAGTGTCATTTTCAACGATCTTTTCGACCAGGGATCTTCATCATTAGAGACTTTCGACCAGAGATATTCACCATTAGACACTATAGAAACTGCTGCTACTGGGTTGCACGTGGATCAAATTCATCCTAAAAGGTTTTACACTATAGCTCCAACTTCTTACAAATTTGAGTTGTAATACTAAGTTCAAATTTGAGTTGTAATACTAAGTTAAAGGGTAATGAAATAAAATTAGAAAGTTATTTCATTACCTTAAAAAAAAGTAATTTAATTATTTTTTTGAGATAACTATTAAATCATTTAGTCTATAAAAAATGAAATAAAAATGATCTAAAAGTTTTAATAAAAATCTAAAAATTAAAATTTGCAGGATAATTGGTATGCCAAAGGCAAAAATTTACGCCTCTTTTAATATTTTCCAAATTAAATGGGGTCCGTGCTACATTTTATGCTTGATCCAAGCAATACAAACGACCAGAATATAATTTTGTTTCAAAATGTTGTTGAAGATTTTGATCAACATAGCCATCTCTATCAATGGTAAAAATGATTGACTCTCTTACCAAATTTATAAACTATCTATGTGCACTTCCTATTAAAGCTTTTTGGGTTGTACCTTGTAGAAAAGAAGATTTTAAAGAATAATAAAATTTGTTTGTATTTATAGGTTTTTCCAACCCACCTTGTGACGCTTGATTGGCAGAATAATTGATACTGTAGTAAAGTGTAGATTTCTGAGTAAAAAAACCAAAATCTTGTCTTGCTTTATCACAAAGCATATTAATATGGCTAGTAAGGAACAAAAGATGGAGTGGCCAAATTTAAAAATGTGTTTATATTAATCGTACTGACACTTCGAGCAGCAGCTCTCACATTATTCATGTCTATTCCATAGAAAGCCAGTAGAAAGCCAGTGTCCCTAAAGGTTTTATGTTATTTTTTAGAAGATGTTTATTAACTGTATTGGCGTCATAAACTTTTACAAAATTGTCATCATAAACAGTTAACAAGTGTTCGTGCTAGTCCATTGTATTACCTTTTCGGGAATCATAACCAAATTGAAGGAGCTAATAACCTTCCATAACTTATGTGTGTGTATTATGATGAACTCTTAACATGAAAAAGTACTGCCAATATCTCGCGGAATTCCATTATTACTGTACACAAATCTTTGTATCTTTTCTTGCAGATTTTCTTTATCTTTTGTTTGAATTCGTAAAAAAACAATCCTGTTGTTTGAATTTTTTTGTTTTATTTGTAAGCCCATTAAGTTTTGTAAAATGTGTAATAATTTTGATAAAACCTAGAAAGTAATAAATTTTTAATAAAAAAATATAATTTCTAATAATATTAAGTTATATTAAAAGAAGCAAAAAGGTAAAAATAAGAAAATAACCTAAAATATTAGGTAAATAATTTAAAAGCTTTTTAAATATAAGTTATAAATTTTATCAATTAAAAAAAAAAAGTTATTAAAAAAAAATGATATCATAAATTTATATATGCTGATAAAATGATAAAAAACATATAATATAATAAATCCGAAACAAAATTGAAACAAATCTTTAACAAAAAGTGCTGTATCCCTTCGCTTAACCTGACAAAAAATGTAAACCATTTTTTGTCAGGTAAGGTCTCTCTTTTTGTTTAGATTTATGTTTCAAAATTTATTTCATATTCATTTTTTAGTAATAACGGGTAGAGTGTATGATCGTAAAAGTGTTAAAATTTCTTGTGACAGATGGCTCCACAAACTGAAACCAAAGCAGGTGCTGGCTTCAAAGCAGGTGTAAAAGATTACCGTTTAA
>JAABUW010004202.1_pt1 | contig 19717 bp, 26 predicted proteins | sample 5560081 | NCBI WGS metagenome assembly JAABUW01 (sample SAMN10711882, study PRJNA513363) | rock metagenome | isolation source: Antarctica rocks | place: Antarctica: Victoria Land, Knobhead sud
CCGCTGAAGTGCGTCGAATAGTAGAGCAGATAAAACCGGATGTCATTGTTCACACCGCTGGAATAGTCCCTGAGCTGGCAGATCGATACAAGAGAAGACAGAGAGAGCTCGTTTGGAATACAAACGTCAATGGAACGAAGAATGTCCTCGATGCAGCGAGGACAAACGGCGTTGAGGCTGTCGTGTGGACTGGTAGTTGTACCGCCGTGACAGACGATATGAGATATCAGTACCCAAATATTGACGAGACATGCCCAACGTCAAGTCACTCTTTAATATACGGGGAGTCGAAGGTAAGTATACGCCTCTCAATGCATCGACAAAAACCAGCTGAGCCCCGCAAAAGGCAGTTGCCGAAGCGCTGGTCCTTGAGGCGAATGACGAGAAGCTCGCCACCTGCTCCATAAGACCTTCAGCCCTGTTTGGGCCGGGGGACCACCAACTCGTTCCCTCGGTTCACGCCTGCATCGCGAAGTGGGAAACCCCCTTCGTCGTTGGCGACGCCGAGAATTTGTGGGATGTCACATACGTTGGAAACATCGCAGTTGCCCACGTCCTAGCCATTGAGAACATGCTGTCTTCAAAAACCGCTGCTGGGGAGGCTTTCTTCATCTCCAACGAATCACCAATTACCTTCCGTGACTTTTGTCTAGCCGTCTGGCGAGAATTCGGCCACTACCCACCCTTCGAGGTTCAACTCCCCGAGGCCCTTGCCGCATCCGTTGGGTACGTAGCGGAGTGGATAACATGGCTTACCGGAACCCAGACGACGATAAGTAGCGCCAGTGTGAAGGACGCTTGCTCAGTCAGATATTGCACCGGCCAGAAAGCGCGGAAAATCCTGGGCTATAAGCCCCGTGTTGGTCTCGAGGAAGGAATCCGGATCAGCTGCGCCGAGTATGCCGAGCGTCTGAAAGCTAGGGCTGAGGAGCCAAAGTCCAGCTCAGCACGTTTTGGAGCGTTACCAATACAGATTAATACGCTCAAAGCCCCCAGAGCGTAGATAAACGCCGTGTATAACACAATAAAGAAATAACTATAACGGTAGGCGCCCTTTTCCCCAACCAATAAGAAAATCTGTGTCTTTGGACCCTTTATTCACCTTCAAGTATCAAAATAAGCTCTTACCTTTCACTAATCAACGCACAGCAGGTATAGCCTCGTCGTACGGCCATAACAACTTCTATCCCCCCCTCACGAGGAAGAGGCACGGGTTCGAAACACGCTCACGTAAAACAATAACAAATTAATTAATTAGCTTTAATGACGAAGTCGACCAGAGGATGTACACTTTAACCCACTCCACGACAGGAAGTGGAACCTCCTTTTGGTTTTTGGTTTGGGAACGGATTTCGTGGTCTTGGCATTCTGGGCTTTTTGGTGATATTTGTTGATGTAGAGCACTACTGTTAACAGTTGTCGCTGGAGTGGGGGTAGGGATTTTATTGGGCGGTTATCCCCAGGGTTTAGGGGAGCTTGCGGTGGATGGGCATGAGGGAGATGGATCGGTGTTGGGATGAGTAGTTCAGGAAGACGATAGGGTATATCTCCTCCAGCTTTTCCCACTGTCGTACCCTGAGCATCCATTACTGGTTGAACGTACCGAGCCCTACATTACTCACCTGAGCCTTCCATATATCCAGAAACGCCATGTCATATGATCAAAGATGTGTATCTAGATTATGCTGAATAACATCGAGCCTGAATCTCCTTTCTCCATCGACGCAGCGGAACGTTCTCGAAATGGGGTATCTCCAAGGCACCTCCTCCAACGCCAATATCCTCAATTCTTTGGGAACGCCTTCATTGATACTAAGACGCCTTTACCATCCCTTCAATACTGCTTTTCAAAGATCTTCTGAATCGGCTTCGCCGCCTATCCATCCCAACACACACAACATTAGCATATTCCATCCCTCCCACACCCCCTGAAAACCCCTGAGGACAAAAGAGCCACTCACATCAATAAAACCTTCTAGCTCGCGATCCAAACTCGCCAGATCTTCCTTCCTCTTCTTGTTATCCGCAATCAACCCTTGCTTCTTCTTTAGCAAGCCCTGCCGCTGCTGCTCCAGCGCTTCCCGCTCCGCGAGCTCGTGGTTGATGCGCGCGAACATGAGGGATTTTTCGTCGGTGGTGGTGGTGTCGAGGTAGGGGTGTAGGGTGAGGAAGCTCGAGAGGGGGAGGAGGGGGAGGGAGAGGTGTTTGTGGCTGTGGGGGGTTAGAGGGTTAGCGGTCCCTAACGGAACATAGGGGGCAGGGGGAGAGGGGAAGGGGTTTACTCGTAAGACTCGCATGCGGAGATCTCGCCGCGCAGATGGCGCTCTTCATAGTACAGATTTTGCAGTTGCAGAAGCAGTCTATCAATCTCCTGCCTCGCCTCCGCAGTAAATTGCTTAGTGCGGCGAACTTCGAGAATGGCGTCGCGGTTGAGGCCGCGGAGCTGCGCCAGGTAGGAGTAGAGGAGTTTTTGCTGCTTTGAGAGTTCAAGCTGGGCGGCCGGGGTGAGGGGGTGCGAGGTGGAGATGGCGTGGGATTCGGAGGCGGCGATGAGGTCGAGGCATTGTTGGCGGGTGTGGGTGCAGGTGTCGAGGACGGATTGGAGGAAGAGGGAGGTGATGAGGGGGGTGAGTGGCATTGTTTGTGGGTTGCTTGCTCCGTACACTGAGAGTATTGAGCTCTGTTAAGATCTGGAGATGTACCTGATCACGGAGCTTTCTCTGGCCGATGTTCGCCAATGAAAGAAGCAGGTGGCGATTGGCTGAACTAAAAGCTTCCAGACCCTGCCAAGCCTTGAACCGAGGGCCGCGACGATGGGCATCGTCATTGAAAGTCCAGGGGATTTCCCCCAAGCGACTTCCCCACATCTTGTGTACACATCCAGCGATTCGTCCCACGTGCACTATTCTTTGACCTCGACCGTTGATACCATGATCTAGGATCTAAGTACGATATACAGAGGCATTGTCCACACTCCGCTTTGCACCATCAACAGAGAAAAGCCCCACTATCCATTCGAGATCCCTCACCATCTTCTTATTCTTCAAGCACGGCGGCAAGCCTGGCGATAGCCATTGAATATGTCTTGCTCTTCTACATCTCTGACTCTTGAGGCTTATGATGAGCCACTGGTAGGACGTAGCTATGGCGCCCTATCGCCGTCGCCTTCATCACCCCACCAAAGGCGGCGGCACTCGTCATTCACGCCACTTCGAAGGTATTCTCACGAAATGGATGCTGAGGCTATTTTCATGAAGGTGAACTAAAACTCACTCCGTGCTGCTAAGACATGACGAATGCTCATTGAAGAGCCAGGTCGACCTCTTCATTTCCGATCTCGAGGCTCGACTCGATTGGATCGAAAGCTACGGGAATTTGAAACTTGACGTTGGAATCAATCGCGCATACTCAACACTTGGAGCTATTCGAGACTCATGCTCACAGGTCTCGGGCGACCTCATTGGGGCGGGCAGACGGCGTGCCAAAATACTAGTGGAGACAGTAGAAGGTCGGTACAACGATGTCCTAGCCACCCGCGAAACCCTCGAAGCCAAGGCCCAAACCGGCATGCGTCTAATGGAAGGCTTCCTCTCCGAACTCGAAGCCCGTGCCTACACCGTTCGTGATGCCGGTCTCTCCTCTGTCATGGATGAAGGGTGGCGCATGGCAGAAGAGAGTTTTGGTAAAGCGCGAGAAGTCGTCGACGAGGGTCTCGAAAAGGCCCGGCGTACGAAAGAAACGCTTAGAGATAGTATCGAGAATGCAATCAAGGGCGCGCAAGAGCATGGGCTTATCAAGTACGAAGACCTCCCTCACCCATGGCGAGTAAACCCACATATCACCAGGGGCTACCGCTTCTCGGGTACCAAGATCGAGTGTATAAGGTCAGCTTTCAATTTCCACAACGAGCTTGTCAACATCTGGTCTCACGCCATCGGCCTCCTAATTGTCCTCGCAATCGCCTTCTACTTCTACCCCGCCTCAGTCAATTTCTCGCAATCTACCCGAACCGACATATTCTTCGCTGCCGTCTTCTTCTTCGCTGCCTGCAAGTGCTTGATCTGCAGTTGCATGTGGCATACCATGAGCAGTATCTCTGAGCAGAATCTTATGGAGCGTTTTGCGTGTGTAGACTACACGGGAATAAGCCTCTTGATCGCGGCCAGTATCATGACTACGGAGTACACGGCTTTCTATTGCGAGCCGGTAAGTCGATGGATATACATCGTCATGACTGCTACTCTTGGCGTCGCAGGCGTTATCCTGCCATGGCATCCAACATTCAACCGCGCAGACATGAACTGGGCCCGCGTAGCCTTCTACGTCTCCCTCGCAGCCACAGGCTTCGCGCCCGTATTCCAGCTCAGCTGGACCCGAGGTGGTGAGTGGTCGTGGTACTTTTACGCACCGATCATCAAGAGCATCACCGTCTACCTCGTGGGCGCTATCATTTATGCCGGACAAGTCCCGGAGAGGTGGTTGCATGGATGGTTTGACTATGCGGGGGGCAGCCATAATATTTGGCACCTTGCTGTGCTTGGGGGAATACTGTTTCATTACTCGGCGATGCAAAGCTTCTTCGCTGTGGCGTTTGAGAGCCGGGACTCGTCGGCTTGCTCGGTTTATTGAATCGTGATGTTGACTTGAAGCTGCCAGCGCGAGTGGTGACTGGTGGCTCCCTTCTGCATGTCTGTACTACGCCGTTGGCATAGCGTAGCGACAATGAAAGACCAGCGCGTGTCGTTTACCAGTGGAGCTTGAGAGCTATGTGGATTGTGCCTTCACTTCTAAAGCAGATGCATCGTCACAACGATCGGAGTAGCTACGACTTCCCACTCGTCAACCAAACCAGAAGATCCCCGGGTTCTCAACGACCTTAGCACCTTTATCAGACGAACACGCTCACACCACGATCAAGAACCCGCTAAGCAAAGTCAAACCTCTCCCTCCCTTTATCATATAAACACAAGAGCGATTCCAGACTCGCTCGGGACCATTCACCCGTCTCATCTCTCCACTTCTAGGCCGTCTGGGAATCCTAAAGGGAGTTGCGGAACGGAAATCATAGTGAGAGTGAGGCGTGTACATCTGAGAAAGAGAATGAAACGGTACAAAGGGATAGATAAAGGACAATTCTCCCATGGCATCTCCGGCTTCGGGCAATGCTCACCAGACCATCATCACCCCCCAAACCCCGACGAGCACCCCCTCAGTTCCTTTATCCCACCGAATCCACGCACTTCGCAGCATAGTATCACACCCTTCGGAGCTTTGGCCCTCTCCTTTTGGGAGGGTTCTGGCATTTTCGTTCGTGGGTCAGGTCAAGGGGGGGGGGGGGGGGGTTGTAGATATAGCTAGGTATGAGCGATTTCTTGGGACTCGACGTCTGGAGTGGAGGCATTGATATGGGTGCAATGGAGGGAAGTGGGGAATCGAATCGAGGATTGCTGGGGACGAAAGAGTTGTTATCGAGGGGATAGAAAGATGAAGGTTTCAGACGATTGGATATGAGATGAGGATATGATAACGAAATATATCAAAGTACATACTGATGCGACCAAAGTCATGAGCCGCTTAAAACGTCACGTACTGGAGATAGTGATTGATGTGAATGCTGCTTGATATCTACTCGGAACGGAAAGCCGCTAATAGTTCACCCAACCAACCAAGGAAATTTCTCCCTTCGCAATGCTCACACATATGCCCACCCAGAGAACGCCTCACCCATGCATCATCCAACATGTCCAACGCACCTACTCCCCATCTAACCAAACCCCCCATCATGGCCTCCACTCCCTCCTCGGGCTCACCCTCGCCGGACTCCCCAAATACGGCTCACCAGACCTGAACCCCGCATCCCGCATCATATCCGTAAACCTCGTATTCCTCACATCCCCACCCAGCGCGATATTCGGCGGGCTGTAGATCTTAATGCTCTCAGTGCTGGGCTCATGTTTAAGATCGGGGGTGCGATAGTGCGCCATCTCAGGGGTTTTAGGAATGATGCTGCGGCCGATGCCGTCGCGGAAGGTGGGGCTTCGCGAAAACAGGGAGCGGACGCGGTTGTGCGGGCTGAGTGGTGTGGGGGTTGATAAGGAGTGCGGGGCGAACATTCTGGCGCTGTCGCGGCGGAGGAAGTCGTTGCGCTGGGGGCCAACTCCGCGCGGGTTGTAGATGGGGTCCGAGATTGTGGCGGTGACGGAGGAGAAGTCGGAATGTGCGGATTTGGCTTCTTTGGCGTCGCGCCGGCGGCCGAGGCAGAGGAGGATGGCGACGGTGAGGAGAATGCCGAGAACGAGGCCAGGGAAGAAGCCGGCGAGGATGGCGGGGGCGGGGAAGGAGTTGGTGTTGGTGTTCGTTGGGGTAGGTGTGGGGGTGGGTGGTGAGGCGTTTACGGGGGCGCCGGTTGGGGTGGTGGTGGGGGTTGAGGAGGGCGAGTGGGAGGTGGTGGAGGCACTAGTGGAGACTGTTTTTGATGAGCTTGTTAAACTTGACGAACTTGATGAACTGGTAGGACTCAAAATGGGTAAAGTTGTAGTTGGGAGGGTAGAAGCGGAAGTGGAAGTGCCTTTACCGGAAGTTGATGAAGCGGCTGCACCTGGAGCGACCTTCATAACACATTGTGCGTTGTCCTGACATGAGAAGCCTTGTGGACAGCAGTCACTGCCGCATTTCACCAGTGGTCCCCCATAGTCCAAGCTATGGAGCTGGTTGTCGGGATGTAAGGTGGCGTTGTTCTGGTTGGTGTCACATGTGGTAGGTGATATAGTCTGGCAGTTGTTGTGGCCTTGGGGACAACAAATAACTGATGCATTGTTGTTGAATTGTACGCATCCTGAGCCTGCAGGGCAGCAGTAATTGGCTTGGGCTCCGGTTAGCCCGCATGATTGCCAGCCAGATACTGCACAAGAAGAAGAAGGATCCGCTTGTCTTTCCACCAAGCCTATTGCCTGTGCCGTGGAAAGAGCTGCTGAAAGCGCTGAGACCGCTGGGACTGTTGCCGATATCAGGCACACAACCGCGAGCTTGAGAAAGGTTGTCCGGACCATAGTTGGTATGTGCCTGCACAAAATGATCCTTTTGGTGTTCTCCAGGAAACTTCGATTCTTTCTGCACGATGAATCTGCTGGATGGCGGGTAGAGAGTCTTCGTCGAGTGGGGAATAAAGAAATACAATCAGTGAATGGGTGAACTAAACAATACAAGTTCCCAAAAGTCATAGAACAATCCGATCAACGGGTGTATTAATAAACCGGAATGACGACGTAGGAGAACAATGAAGGCCAACAAAGGTTGGCCTTCGCGGACAAAGAAGATGGAGCGTTCATTGAGGCATCCAGATGCTTCACATTGTTCCTGGAATAAGCCATCGTGGTACGCGCCAGAGCTCGAGCGATTGGACAACAATCGAATGAATTGTCTTCGTCAAAGAAAGATGACTCTCCACCTTGAGAGGCCATCTGAGACTGTCGTAGAAACTGAAACGAAACTTTCACAATGGGCCGGCGGCTCGGTGTGGCATGTCGAGGAAGTTGAAGAAAGGAACGCGTCGACTGGCTGATTCGATACCGCGCTAGCGTGAATGCAAATTTAGCTTCAGATCTTGACGGCGAAATAGCAGAACTGCAGGAGGATGTAGATATCTTTGCATCATCGCAACCAAGTTCAATGGTGTTGTTAAATCCTTTACGACAGCAGACTGCCTTGCGCGTCGGTAACTTTGTTTGCGTGGGTTTCTACCGCCATTGTAAACGCCTCATGTACTAATGGGGCGTGATATAGAGGAAATGTTTATACACACCCAAAGCTCAACGCCGGCGAATACATGCTGTACCCAGACTCACACATGATACCTATTTCCGAGAGCATGGGGTGCCGGGTATGCTGTCGCCCGAGGGGTACGACATAGCATGGACCCAATATCAGGGTTACGTCGTCGACAAGCTGAATCGGTTGACAGCCGGTACGGATATGGATTTTAAGACATCCTGCCCCGTTGTATTAGATCTGATATGTTCTTCAAGGTACCTCGGATGAGAACAGCATAACCAAGAACATCCTCCTCAAATACGCCCGCTCTGCCGACCACGCCTCCCTCTTCAATCACGCTTCCATGGCCCACAACAACCACCTCTTCTTCAGCGCCATTTCGCCCGACCCACCCCCCATGTCTTCCAACATGGTTTCACAGATCACCACATCTTTCTCCTCTCCGGACTCTCTCCGTAGCACTTTCCTTGCCACCGCGACCGCCATGTTCGGCCCTGGCTTCGTCTGGCTTGTCAAGAAAAAAAACTTCGTTGCCGGCCGTCACAACGACTCCCTCGCCATACTCACAACTTACAACGCCGGCTCCCCTTACCCGGGTGCGCACTTTCGGCAGCAACCCATCGACATGGCCACATCCACCTCGGCAATCACAGGCACTACCACCCCGCAACAATACGCGACGATGCATCCGGCGGGTAGTGCGGGGGTGATGGGACAGTACAGCAGGCACGATAAGAGAGCGGCACCCGGAGGAGCGGACCTGGACGTGCTATTGGGGGTGAGCACGTGGGAACATGTGTGGTTAAGGGATTGGGGGGTTGGCGGGAAGAGGCAATTTTTGGAAGCATGGTGGGATAGGATTGACTGGGGGGTTGTAGATGAGCTGGCGGGTGCTGCGGGAAAAAAAAATAGACCGTTGATGGATTTGGGGCCGGGGAGGTGAAGGTGTAAAAGGGGGTGGATTTGGGAAAGGCAAGATTGTAAATTTACTAAATGGATGGGCTTTGTATAGACATGTACTATGTCGAGACATCACTCTATTGGACTTGCATCGGTCTAAGGTCGTTAATAGTATCCGTGAAGCTAGGCTGTGTGATCCCCTTACGCGTGCTGGTCGAAGTAAACATCACAAGAACAAAAGAAAACGGATACAGCGTGTTACTGGTAATGGCACACTGAGAAGAGCCACCCGAGCAATCCGGGCCAAAACACCTCTCGATGCTACAACTCTCCACGGCCACCATCCCCCTTCCCCCCCTTCTCCTCCCCCACCCCAACCCACTCCCCCCTCCTCAAACACCAAACCACCATCCCGCCCCTCCTCCTCCAATCCTCATGCCAACCCCGCACCCCATTCCACCCCCTCCAACACTCCCCATACACCCCCTCCTCCCCTACCACTTCCCTCATCGTCCCTTCCATCTGCCCAAAAAACACCAAATACTGCGGCCACCTCACCGTCCCCAAATACCCCACCTCCCCATCCCAATGCGCATTCTGCGCCCGCTCTGCGTGCGCGTCTTCGTGGTCGGCAGGCAACGGCGGGTCCCCGAGTTTTTCGTGCAGGAAGGCCGCGGGGGAGAGGTAGAAGCGGTCGGCTTCGTCGAGGTAGGCGGCGCGCTCGGAAGGGGGGGTGGAGAGGGGGGGTTCGCAGGTTAGGGCCCAGGCTTTTATGCCCGGGTGGATGAGGTGGGAGCGCCAGGGGGTGGAGTGGCAGGGCATTATGAAGCCGACGGTCATGGTGTCTGGGGTGGCTTTGGCGAGGTTGCTGGAAGAGGGTGGTTGGGTGAGGTAGTGCGTTGTGTATTGGGAGCGGAGGTAGGACATGACGGATATTGGGGCGGTTTGGTAGGAGGTTGTTAGGAAGAGGGAGAGGGCGAGATTGATGGTTAGGAGAAGGAAGAGGAGAGCGCGTTTGAGAAGGAGGTTGTGACTCCTGGTGGGGTTTCGGGAGATGGCAGATAAAAAGAAGGCGGTGAAAGGGGAGGCAGCGAGGATGTGGAGAGGGGGGAGGAGAGGGTAGATGAAGCGGACTTCTTTGTGGGATATGAAGGAGAGAATTAGGGGGATAAGAACAGCGATAGCGCCGAGTTGAAATCTAATGGTATTTGAGATACGTGAGGGAGTTAATTGGAGAGATGAAAGCTTTGGGGGGAAGAGAGATCGATAGAGGCCGATGATACCGAAGGGGAGGAAAGTAGTAAGGAGGAGCGGGTAGCCTTGAGTCAGGTAGTAATGCCAATCGTTGCGGCCGTAGAAGACTGCGAGGGATTGAGCGATGTTGAAGTAGAGGAAGCGGTAGGGCGGGAAGGTCCATTCTTGGTAGTAGCGGCGATCCGCAATGGCTGACGAGGCGAGCACAAGAGAACTATTACGAGGGATTAGTCGCAGAAATGATCTTCTGGTGGCTTGTGATAGTCTTACCCGCACACTGCTGCTTTGCGTAGAAGGGCCCGTTTCTCTTCTGTCACAGTGAATATGTCTGCCAATCGGGGTTGTACTGATTGTCTTGGCTTCTGGGGTTGGAATAAGGTGAAGCAAGCAACACATATCCAAATCAGGATATTTGTAGGTCGGAATATGCAAGCCCAGGCTGCGAGTATCAGAGAGCGGTTGAGCCTATGTACAAGTTACTAATCTGATACATTCAAACAAGAGAAAGGAGAACGTACTTCAAGACTTCATCAGCAAAGACTGTGCTGTCCCCCTTCTGTAGGCCTTCCTTGTCGGCGGCCTCTCTATCTTTCCAGGCCAAAGACCATTGCCAGGGCCAGGATTCCAGAGCAACGATTGTGTAGGTAGTCTCCAGGCAATTCGAAAGCGTGCGTGTGGAACAAAACCATTGCCAAGGACTGCACACAGTCATGGCGAGCTACAAGGGCCAATAGAACGAACATCAGCCTTGAGATGCCATTCAATGATGAAAATTCTTTCTTGACTGCTATGGATGCTACATACAGCCGCCCAAGCTTCATTGCTTCCCTCTCCATAAACCCTCTCCCCTAATTTCCACGTATAATAGTCCCCCACAGCCGCAAACATTGCCTGCGTCGCTTTGGGCGCAGCTATCAAGACCTCGGCGTGCGCATGTGGAGAAAGTCTCAAAAGACTAGACAGGCGCGAAGAAAGCCAGTAAACGGAAGCAAAGCTAGTGGGGTACACGGCAGATCGAAGTTGATTTTTCCACTCCTATGCTGGATTTTAGCATATACTCGCGCCCCTTCTAGAGGAGCGCACCCATGTGATCCACGCCCCGCTTTCTACTCCAAAAGCTATCTCCCATGCTGGCTCCAGCGATTGGAAGAATTCATCCGGTTGGAAGAAAGTCTTGACGCAGAAAGCATTGAGTATCCGGAAGGCAATCAGGAATAGTAGAACATCTTGGGAGATTGCAGAGTTCCTGACACGGTAGTACGCACGCCTTGGGAAACTCTTGAGCGTGTTGAGACATTCTTTCAGAGTCAGCGTAGATGACATCGTACTCTTGAGGTTGTTGGTTTGAAGAACATTGAATGTTTGTAAAGTAAAAACTTCCGGACAGGACCCTTCGATGGGGTCGTGATATTCATACTCACATAGTCCCGTGCAGCTCAGCGATGGGACGATGAGCGACACCTACAATCTGTCTTTGACGAGTCTTGCAGGAGGCAAAGCTCTTGCGGTGGCTTCGAGCAAGAGCTAGTGATGTTTCGATTATAATTATCGAAATATCGAGGTGGTCAAGTAGACATAGATTTGTAAGACAATAATTATTGGACACATTCACAAAGTGGTTTCTCTATATCTGCAAACCTCATTATGAACTGTGGGTCGCTCACAAGAAGAGCGCTCCTGTTAGACTAGCAGAAATTCAGACTATCTACACTGTCTCCCTGTAGATATTCCTATCTTCAAACGCGTCATTGCTTGGTGCATACACTCGATAAAGAAGCAAAGCATTTTCAATTAGTTGATCAGCAGCTGTAAGGAATCCTTTTACGTTCATTATTTGGCTAATGAGGGAGACGTCTATAATTTCAACCCTCCACTCATCTGCTGCTCGCCTCATTCTCGAAGTGTTTAGAATCCTGTTTTACAGTCTAGTTGAGGAGAGAGATAAAAGGCAGAACATCTTCGGTTGAGATGGAGAACGGGCGTGAGCAGATGAAAGGAATTGGATTTGTAAACGGATAACGGTGCGATTGATTTATCCCCTTTTGGTATACAATGATTGGCAAATCAAGTGTGTAATGTTGGGAAAGTAATGTCATATTGGCTAAGAGATAGTTTGGTGTAGACTGTAGAGTGGGTCTCCCGAAAGAGATCCACGAGCCACGAACGTCATCAACCTCTGTTCTGTCTTATAATCTTGTTATCCGGCTCTCCTCAGCCCTTGCGAAGTGTCGAAAGAAAAGTGAAACCTTATTCGCGGTCCACAGTTCTCTCGGACTCGCTCTCCTTGAGCCCCTGTGAGTTGCCGCCGAAAAAGGAGGGGAGCCTGTGTACAGTCCCGCGCCCAAGACACATACGCATAGAGCCTCTATTTCTGACGTTCCAGCCTATCAACTTCGACTCGTCCCAACTCAGCTGCCCACATTCAGGAACAGGACAGAGACTTGTTTATTTACCGGCTTTCTTTGGCCTTATCCGACTATGCTTCCACTCCCCGTTTTTCGAGTTGTACCCTTCTGCGGAGGTTGTGGCGAATTTTGTCTGCACGTTGGCATAGTGTGTCAAGAGACGATCTGTGGCAGTTGAGGCAACGCCAGGGTGTCGAGATGGTGGCGTAGCAGGTACAGAGATTTTGCAGAGAGGGGCGTTTATAGTGTGCAGTGTGTGTTTTGCAAAGCTCTTGCCCAAAGCCGTAGGTTGCTTGCTTACCGAGCCACATCGCGGTTTCTCTAAAGCGGTCGAGGCATTCTTCGCAGACTTGATGGTATGCATGGGGTACATGATGCGCAGGAGGTTCAAGCCGACCCTGCGCATCTCGCACGGGCCCCTTCTTTCGATCATCAATCATGTACCCTCCGCAGCGTCCTATGCGAATTTTCTCGTGAAGCCTACCGACTGGACAATGGGTGTACTAGGGACGAGGTTCGCCCGAACGTCTTGTAATCTCTGATGTATCACATTGAGCGCTGAGATATCTCTTTTGAATTGTGCGGCTTAGTTTCAAGGGGACGCTGGCAACTTGAAGATTGATAATGTCGGCGCGGTTGAGGTACGGCATTATAAGTTCTTGAACCTCCGCTAGACATGAGAGGACATCGGTCAGGGTTCGTGGGACGCCAGTCATGATGGCTCCAAGAATTTGAGGCGGAGCTGGATAGTTGCGAAGATACAGTAATAAGTTATGCCAGATGGTGTAAAGGGGCTGGAAGGTTTCTTCGTCTAACATTTGACAGAGTCATGATGCATGGAAATCGAAACCAATTGCATATGTGTTGCATGAAGAGTTGTCCAACTCAGCAGTAGTTCAGTACAAAGAGACAGAACTCGGGCTTAAGTGGAACGATTTCGGAAGTGCGAGAATCCTCAAGTCTTTGGTATATGATAACCCTTGTCCTCACCAAGTAGTGAACTGCTTACAATGTGGTATAGCTTATATCCCTACTTTCGAACGAGGAGTCCACAATGATGGAAGATGAGTCAAGATTGGAAATCTTACATATGGGAAACAGAGAACGTCGTAAGTAGGTCAAGCGATAATGAAATATGCAAATCATAGAGAGGGATCGCTGGGGGAAGTAGTGTCTGGAATAAGAATTGACGGGTATCTCTACGAGTTCGAGGCAACAGTTCTTGTCAGAGTGAAAGCAACTCTAACGTACCAGAACGCGGGCCTGTTGCTGTATTTTCACGAATTCTTTGTCCGTCTTCAAAACCAGCCAACACTTTTCAAACTCCCCTCTAAGTGACAGGATAGGATAAACAAGAACGAAGTGTGGAGTCCTTCAGTTTTACGTGGTGCCACAACACATGGGACTGTTCAGCCATCCATGAAGCAGGGTGACCGGTTTCCTCTACTTCTGACTTATTTGTATCTAGCATACGAATCAAGAGACAGCACCAGTCAAAGTCTTGAATAGTGAGCCTTAGCGGGATCTGATAGTCCTCATGCATGTTAGGAGCAGATAAGGTTGAGAAGAAGGAGAAGGAGAAGGAGAATGAGAGAAGTGCTTGAGGCTCCTACTGTGTAGGTAAATAAAAAGACCAGGGGGGGGATTCTGCACGCTACTGTAAGCTAGGCGTGCCCTTGTATTTTACGCTTACTCTAAGGTACCTTGTATTTTTCCGATTGGCCCTGGTGGCCACGCACCACGATCTCTAAGAGCAGGTACACACGAGAAAGCCGCAATAAGAACAGTCCTTACCGTACTACGTAGTACTTCTCGCTTTCCCGCCTTGTAAATACTGGATATCATTGCACTTAGGGGACTAATTCCAATTTGCTGTTCGTTACTATAAGAATGTAGAAAGCACTCTTATTTGCTTTCCGCCCAAAAATATTTCAATTTTCATCAGTCAGAGTACTTAAAACTTTAACGATTTTTATTCATTCGGCAGATACACTCCAATCGTCAGCCTCTCCGCTCTTCCACCTATCTGATTTAACGACACTGGACAGCTGTTGCGTAGGCATTCGAGTTGTGGAAAAACTGTGTCGTTCGATAAGTGACACGGCGCGAAGATTCCTCCTTTGAAGTAGACCTATCCCGAACGCCAACATGGCACCCATGGCGACAACGCTTGATGGTCATACAAATGGTAGCTCAACTACGTTGAAAGCGACAGCACCCTCCTTCCACCCCACAGGCACACCGGACCCCTCACAGTACCACACTACCTCTACGGAGGAAGCAATACATAGCGAGCATGCTTATTCAGCTCATAATTACCACCCACTTCCGATTGTTTTTGCCAGAGCCTCAGGCACCTCCGTGTGGGATCCAGAGGGTAAAGAGGTGAGCGCTTTGCTTTCAATCCATCCCTCGTGAGAGAATAGGGACTCACTGCTTTTAGTACCTCGATTTTCTATCAGCATACAGTGCCGTTAACCAAGGACACTGCCATCCGGAGCTAGTGAAGGCGTTGACGGAACAAGCGTCACGGCTGACGCTGAGTTCAAGAGCCTTTTATAACGATGTCTTCCCCCGCTTTGCCGAATTTGTAACAAAATTCTTTGACTTTGATATGGTGCTTCCCATGAACACTGGAGCAGAGGCTGTAGAAACAGCGCTCAAAATAGCGAGGAAGTGGGGTTACAAAACCAAACAGATCCCACCAAATGAAGCTATAGTTTTGAGTGTGACGGAGAACTTTCACGGAAGAACAGTCGGCAATACCCTTCATTGTTTTGAGAGCTTGAATATCTGACAATACTCGTAGTTCTCCGCCATATCCATGTCTACAGATCCCGAGTCGAGGGATAACTACGGTCCTTATGTCCCCAACCTTGGCTCTTCATGTCCAAAGACAAAGCAACCTCTCCTGTATAACGACATACCCGCACTTCGTACCGCACTTGAAGCACACGGACCCAAGACTGCGGCCTTCCTTGTCGAGCCTATTCAAGGCGAGGCTGGGATTGTAGTACCGGATGAAGATTATCTCAAGGAAGCTCGAGCTCTATGTGACAAGCACAACGTACTCCTTATATGTGATGAGATCCAAACAGGTATAGCAAGGACAGGCAAGCTCTTATGTCACGAGTGGAGTGGCGTCAAGCCTGATCTTGTACTACTGGGTAAAGCTATATCAGGGGGCATGTATCCTGTATCATGCGTTCTAGGGCGCAAGGACATTATGCTCACGATCGAGCCTGGCACCCACGGGTCTACCTACGGTGGTAACCCGCTTGGATGTGCAGTAGCCATTCGAGCTCTTGAAATCGTTAGGGATGAGAAGTTGGTAGAGCGCGCTGAGCGTCTAGGCCAAATCTTCCGTAAAGGGCTCGAAGACTTGAAAAGCCCAATGATCCAAACCGTTCGCGGAAAAGGCCTGCTGAATGCCATGGTCATTGATGAAACAAAAACAGGAGGTCACAGTGCATGGGATCTATGCATGTTGATGAAAGAGAAGGGTTTATTGGTGGGCAGAGCTCTAAAGATTGCCCATGTTAAGAAAGCGGCGGATGCTGATGATGTGAAGGCCAAACCGACGCACCAAAATATTATTCGCCTGGCACCACCGTTGGTTATCACAGAAGAAGAGATCCGGAAGGCTTTGAATATTATTGATAGTGCCATGAAAGAATTGCCAGAACTAAAGGGCGAGAAAGAAGATAAGGTTATCCCGCCAGGGGAGAAGAATGTGGTTATCTCCCAGGATGAATGAGCGGCACGTTGATTGAAATGCAATATATCCGGTTATCGCCAACGAATATACCCTCAATTGAATGAGCGTATGATGACAGAACAACGTGAATTTGTTCTGGAAAGGTTAAATGACCATTCTCTTCTGTCATTGCCTTAGAAAGCATGACTTGAGTCTATTACGATACGATGTATATACCTACATTCGGACGACAGAAAATACTCCCCTCACTTCACTAATTCCAATTAGTGACAGCTTGCTGACATCAAGCAGTGTCAGACCGCCAAACCTCCAGCCCAGTCCTCCCCTTAAACCTCAGCTCTCCCCTCTGTCGAACCCCAGCAAACATACCACCAGCACCTCTCAAACTTCCATCACCTTCCCTCCTCCCCTTTCCAGACCCTTATCCCCCAACCGAATCCCCATCTGCCCAAACCCTAATATCCATCCTCAACCTAAGCCCCCACGTTGAAGGCGGCTACTTTGTCGAAATCGACCGTGATCCCCTCATCCCGAATCCCTTCTTTCCTCCTCCTTACCAATCCCAACCTTCTCAAACCACCGAAGCCACCCCAAACAGCTAACCGCAGCGCTTCAACAACAATCTTTTACCCCCTGAGACCCCACTCCCCCGTCGGGAGCTTCCATAGAAATAAGGGAAGAACGATACATACGTTGCACAAGGGACGCAGAACCTACGTGGTGATATATGCAGATGAGGTTGGGGCCGAAGGAGGTGCTGCTAGGGTAGAGACGTTTACGGTTGGAGGGGATCTGGAGAAAGGGGAGCGGTTGCAGTGGATGGTATAGGGGGGAAGTATAAGGCTAGTTTTCTTGAGGAGGGGGAGGGGATGGGGAGTTGTTGATTGGTGAGGTATGTGTTTTGATTCTTCGCTTGGTGTGGAAGTATGGATTGGAAGTTGGAGAAGGGAGGCTGATCCTACTGTTTCTAGACGGTTGTTCCGGGCTTTAAGTAAGTGGATCACGATTTCATGCTCAAGGAGACAGCAGGTGAGCTGGTTACGCCCGGGCAGCCGCAGGAGCTGGGGTGGTTGGTTAGGAGGGATGGAGTGGGAAAGTGAGGGACGAAAGCAAGAAAAGGGCCCGCTCCGGAATTGTCTCGTCGTATTGCAGCGGCGATGACAACGACTTTCATAGTCAAGGAAAATGTTAGATTATCGAAACCACTGCTCAAACTCAAGATAACATGAAATCCTACAGTTCCCAAAAAGGTCTAGCTTTATGCGGGGCCCCATTGCGGGGAAAGCTGCAGTCTGAGCTTTGTCACAACAACTGTTTCCTACCTTACCTTTTGATGGAGCTATAGAACTAAGTCTTAATTAAAATCCTCCAAATCGTGCAAGATGACTGCAATCCAAGAAGAGAGCGTTGAGGGTCCGATCGAAGTGATCCAGGTCCTCTTCGCTCTGCCTCCCTCGTTTGGAGCTCAGGAGCTTTGTGGGCCTCTTGAGGTTCTTGCCAATGCTCGTCATAAGATCAGCGATTCTTGTGAGTCTCCTCTGAGCTTTATACCATTCCTCTACCTTTTAAGCTGTCCCACAACTGGCTCGTCAGGACCAGTGTGCTGACTTACTTCATTCTCAGCAAGCAAAGCCTTCGAATGCACCATCGCAGCAGCTTCTGCAGGCGTGACCTCCTCCTCTGGCCTTACCGTCAAGTCAGGTATCGACTACGAAGACGCCCATGAAGATCTCAAAGACTACGATGTCCTAATCGTCCCTGGCGGCAGCGGCATCGACGAAGTGATTAAGAAAGAATCCGAGCCCATCAAGCTCATTAAAGCCTTCTGTAATCTTCAACAGACCGATCCCAGCAAAGAGCGTACCCTGATGTCCATCGGCACCGGGTCGCTGCTCCTCGCTCAAGCAGGTGTTCTACAAGGCTTGGCAGCAACCACGCACCCGGACTACTACACCAAGATGGAGATCATCTGCAAGGAAGCCGCTAGAAAGGGTGACCTGCAACAAACAGATGTCATGGAGGAGAACTACGTTGTCAATAATGCGCGTTTCGATCTGGGCGAAAAGCTAGAAGAAAACCCATTCATCCTGAGTAAGAGACCCGACGGAAGGAGGAAGTCCATTGCGCGCAATGGCAGCAATGCATGGAAGGAGAGTGTCAAGCGGCGTGAGTCGTTTACAAGGCGATCGTCGCTGAGGCTCGGAGGGTTGAGGCTGATTACCAGTGGTGGGGTGACCAGCGGGCTGGATGCGAGTCTGTATCTTGTTGCTGCCATGGTGTCTCATGAGTCCGCGTTGGAGGTTGCGAGGATATTACAGTACAGCTGGAACAAGGGGGTTACTGTGGATGGCATTGATGTTTAAGCGGGAAGCATGTAGTCCACACACTCAATCTAAAAGCTTGAGACCGGAGATTCATGGGCTTTGCCCGAGGCTGAGGAGCACACATTGTTTGAAGCAAGAGTGGGGAGACCAGAGTCTGCCAAGCTGCGCGAAGTCGCTGGTGCCTCGATGTGCCAAAGGTACTTATAGTACGCGTGCTGGTAGAAGCTAAAGATATATTGTATGGTAAAGTGTATCGATATAATGGCTGCAAACGAGGCAGAGGACAGAGATCTGGCCCCAGCTCAGTCAGTGGACGAGGCTGCCGCTTTAGCGAGCACCTTCGTCTACATGCTTGAGGTACATATGCTCACCCCTTCGACCATCACCAACCCCTCTTGACAGCAGATGTTTTATAAGTTCAACCACCTATCCCTTGGCTCCCCGAAGATTTAAAAGCCAATGAGAACTCTTTTCAGTTCTCACTGTTCGGGATAGTGATCAGTTCATTAATGCTATGCATGATACTGTACATAATACAAAATTCAGACTCTAACTTGCACCGTGCTCAGAGACGATATCTCACAATTCTGCAACAGGAACCCAATCTCGCAATCCCCCTAACTTGGTTGCTTCTGACCGCGGCAAAAATATGTTTGAGACTTGTTTCTTGCGGCTCTTGAGGAAGACGACTTGTAATTTTTTTTTATCGGTTGTTCAGACCGTGCAGTCAGAAAATGTCACCTTTTTGAGGAATTGTCGGGACTGATGGAACGCCTCGGAATGTCACTGTTTCGAATTTGGGTTTTTTTTTTGTATCCTGTTGGAATACGAGGTCATATGGGGCATTTAGTATATGGGGTTGAAGCTGGATTGGAGTCTATCTATGTAGGAGGTGGAAGGTGAAAACTCTACTGGCGGTCCCCAGCCCTATAGGGCGGAGATTACCAACCAAATCACACCTGAAATTCCAACATATCCAAGGGCTATCCTGTTATTTGCTTTGCGTCTTTTAGCTCTGTAGAATCAGGATCGAGGTTGTAGGTCACCGGTTCCATTATCATTAGCTCTGATATGATATCTCTATAAGGCTCCCGCGGTCAAGGCGTTCTGTTTTGGGGAAAGGAGGGTTATATCAGCAAAAGTTGATTTGTTGCTAAGGTATTGTTACTGCTAGTGCTTGCTCTAGTGTCACTGCGTTATTTTATCTCGGAAGCAGAAGCCGCAGAACATCCAGGAAGTAATCGTGGGATTAGCACAGATAGAGCGCGGTCTAGAATGTACACTGGATGCAGTGGACTTGGTAGAAGCTGAAGCTGAAGCTGAAGCTGAGGCGGGATAGTTGGAGA
>JAABUW010004204.1_pt1 | contig 19710 bp, 35 predicted proteins | sample 5560081 | NCBI WGS metagenome assembly JAABUW01 (sample SAMN10711882, study PRJNA513363) | rock metagenome | isolation source: Antarctica rocks | place: Antarctica: Victoria Land, Knobhead sud
TACAACTGCAAGGAAGAGGAAGGGGAAGGATAAAGCTGTCCCAGTGGGTAGCCCAGACCTCCCTGAAGACGTTCACACTGTGCTTGAGTCAATGGACTGGGATATGCAAGCAGGGGCTGATATTCAGTAGATGTGATGCAGTGGCCAATAAAGGGGGGTGTCCCATTAATAGGGGAATCACGTTACGTCAAGGCGTTGTTCGCGGGCCGCGACCGAAGCTGCGTCAAGCATCACTTGAGACCGACTTGCATACTGCCCAGGCATTACCGACATCCGATCCGATCCGAGTTTGAAATCCGATATCACACTAGATACACTTCTCTCCTTGGCTCATCGACTAGCTCGGGAGCAGGCACTTTCCGCTGAGGTTGACCTGGACAGCCTTGACCTCGGTGTAGTTCTGGAGCGCATACTCTCCAAGCTCGCGGCCAATACCTAATCATCCGCCTCCTAGTCAGCCTTCTGCAATTCCGTGAGGGGGTTCCACTGACCGGACTGCTTGAACCCGCCGAACGGTACCTGGGGGTGAAGCTCGTTGAAGCAGTTGACCCAGACCGTCCCAGCCTTGAGCGCACCCGCGACCCTCATCGCACGGCTGATGTTGTCGGTGAAGATGCCGGACGAAAGGCCGTACTGCGATTCATTGGCCGACTCGATGACCTCCTCTTCGGTGTCGAAGGCGGTGAGGACGACGACGGGGCCGAAGATCTCCTCTTGAACGATCTTCATATTGGCAGTGACGTCACTGAAGATGGTCTGTCCGGGTAAATGAGTTATTGATAGCATAATTCGCTGTTGAAGGACAAACCGGCTCGATAAAGTAGCCGGTCTTGCCGTGACGCTTGCCGCCGGTGAGGACGGTCGCACCCTCCTGCTTGCCGCATTCGACGTAATTCATGATCCGGTCGTACTGGGTCTGCGAGACCTGCGGCCCCTGGTACGTCGACGGCTCGAAGGGGTCTCTGGGGAACGTCAATCTGAGACGGGTCTCGTTGTGAGAAGACATACCCGACCCTGAGCTTAGCGGTGCACACCTTGAAGGCCTGGGCAAACTTGTCGTAAATCCCACGCTGGACGTAGACACGCGAGCCAGCACAGCAGGTCTGGCCATGATTGAAGCTGGACATTGTATGGCGTCAGCCGACCGCCTCAAACCAAGACGGAACCCACAAGATACCATGCGCCGCGTATTTGACGGCCTCCTCCATGGGCGCGTCATCGAAAATGATGTTCGAACCCTTGCCTCCGAGCTCAAGAGTGACTTTCTACTCGGCGACGAGTCAGCAGCGACGACGGAGATACGGACGACTCGCCTTGATGTTTGACTTGGACGCTTCCTCCATGACCTTCCGGCCGATAGCGGTGGACCCGGTAAAGGCGACCTTGTCGATTCGCGGGTGACTTGCGATCGCATTACCGACAGTGAGGCCGTAGCTGCATAGTGTCAGGAAATGACTGCATTGCGATAATGGAGATTTACCCAGTGAGGATGTTAACGACTCCCTTGGGAATCCCTGCCTCGTTGAAGAGCTTGGTCATATACATGGCGGTGAGTGGGGTGAGCTCCGAAGGCTTGAGAATGACGCAGCAGCCAGTAGCGAGGGCCGGAGCGACCTTCCAGGAAAACATGTAGAGGGGCTGAACAGATCGTTAGCTCCTCATCTTTGATATCGGCGATATTTTACAAAGTTCCACGGGACTGTAAATATAAAATCCGAGATCAGCCATTGATTCGTTTCCAATCTATTAGTGACGCACTGATCTGCCCGCAAACGCCGATCGGCTCGTGCTTGGTGTAGTTGAACTTTGCGGGGCTCGTCTACTGTCGTCAGTAAACCTGCTTTCTGGTACAGTTTTCTGGCCTCACCTCGATGGTCTTGCCTTGAATCTTATCCGCCCATCCACCGTAGTACCGGAAGACGCGGGCACTCTCGGTGACCTGCATGGGTCAGCCTTCCACTGGATCAGAAGTTAAGATGGACGCACGTCGAAGCCCTTCGCGACAGAGAACGTCTTGCCATTGTCCAAAGCCTCGAGAGAAGAAATGATGTCGATGTCCCTCTCGATGAGCTCAGCGACCCGGATAAGGTATTCGCCGCGTTTGAAACCCGGGCAGTTCATCCCCCAGGTGGACTTGAACGCGGTGTGAGCGGCATCGACGGCGAGATCGACATCGGCTGGCATCCCCTCTGGGATGTCGACAAGCTTTTCACCGGTGGAGGGGTTGACGACCCTAAAAGCCGGTCTATCAGCCGGAGAGCACTGTGAGAGGAGGAAAGCGGGTGTGGTGACTCACTCGATCGTCTTGGCGTTCTTGTCGGCGGAAGTGGACCACTCGCCATTGATGAACAAGCCGATTGGGACCTCGACCTTGCCCTTGAAGGCAGAGTGGTCAAAGCTGTGAGTGAAGGTGGGCGCCATGTTGATGAAATGTTGTGGGGGCTGTATAAGATTGAGCTGGCTATGAACAAGATGAAAGAGCGGGAGAGCGAGTTTTCAGGAAGGGAAGGGTGCCATTAACCGGGACGTCAGCTGATTGACTGACCTTTGCTTTTGCCGGTCGCCGTTTCCGGGAAGGTTTGGATCCGGTCTTACCTGAGGTTCTCGACATTTGGTGATTTGCGAGCCATTCTCAAAGCGAAGTTGATCCAAGTGAAGATGGATCAGGTGAGCACTAGCAGCGATGCTCAATTGATATGATCCGAGCTGATTTGGTTGTTTTCCATCCCATCTCCATCCCTCCACACTGCGCCATCACGTCATCACGTTTCGAACACTCATAGGAGGCATTCCGCTCGCTCGTCTTCGCGCCTCGCGCGGTTTCCTCCTCACAAAGCAAGCCAGGAACATCTCGAGGTGTCCTAGGTGCGCCTGCGCTCAAGCGAGGATGGGGTATCAAGCCGAAGGCGGGACACGAGTAGGTCAATCCCGCACTCTTCTGTCCCTGGTCTGACCGCTCGTCGACGACAGGTACAAGCCCAAAGAAGAGCCGCCCCAAAGCCCCCAAAGCGATGCACCGGCTTTCGTACCTCGGACGCATTTCAAGAGACCTTCAGACGGGAGATACAAGGATCGAGCGGAGATGAGGCGAACGGGGGTGGAGGACGAGTACAAGCCGGTGAGTCAGATAGGATGAAGTAGAGTAGCACCACTTGCGTGGTGCCGCTTTACTCGGCCTTCTGTCTGTCTACATTAAGCAGTCGCGCTAAGATAGATGTCGTAGGTGGAGAAGCTGTTGGTCGATTTCGAGAAGCGGAAAGCGGACGCTGGGGATGATGCGGACAAAGTGAGTGTCCCTAGCCCCTGCTTTTCTCCACTCAGGTGACATTTCCCTCTTTCCCCTATCACAAATATCCTATCCGTCTGTGTCATCCCTACAATCTTCGAAAAGATCGAGCGAACCCGCGCCTTCCTAGGGGGCGATGCGACCCATTCCATCCTGGTCAAAGGCCTCGACTACGCTCTCCTCGCTGCACGGAAAGCCGAACTTGAGCGCGAGGGGGAGGAGGTGGCGGATGAAGAGCTGGAGGCGCTGCTCAAGGATGGTGGGACAAGCGCGAGAGATGCGAAGGAGGAAAACGGAAAAAGGGACGGCAAAAAGGTGAAGGCAGGGGAGGAATTGAACAACCGGGTGAGCCGCCGCATTCCGATCCTGAGCTGCGCATCATGGCGACCACCGGGGGCTCATCGGTCCACCTGTAGTTCAAGTCAATCGTGCAGAAGAAGGCCGAAGCGGAAGCAGCTACTGGCGAGAAGAAGAAGAAGGAAAAGAAGAAGAAGGTGAAGGCGGAGCCCGAGGCAGTATCGGCGTCAGCAGCCGCACCTCCTGTCAAGGCGGAACTACCCCGTGTCCCACCGCCATCAAAAGCCGAGATTGCATCGCTGCCTGTCCCACCGATGGAGGACCTAGGCGAGGATGGAGACATCTTCGGCGATGTTGGGGAATACGATCTCAATGCCGGTGCGGGGGATAGTGATGCAGACTCCGAAGGAGAGACGAGAAATCTCAAGGACGTAGAGACGATATCAGCCAATGGGCGAGACGGCAGGCGGAGGAGCAGAAGTCCTCCTCGACGGAGAGAACGATCACGGTCAAGATCCTACTACGACGACGAGCGATATCGTTCTCGCTCGAGATCTAGGTCTTACGATCGGGATCACCGGCGTAGAAGGTATCGGTCTCGCAGTCCCTATCACCATCGAAGGCCAAAGTATCGCTCGTACTCGCGGTCGCGCTCCCCGCCGAGACGTCGAGATGAGACATATCGTCCTCGCTCCAGATCACCTCGGACCCGTCAGAGATCTTATTCTCGCTCTCCATCACCCTATCGTCGGCGGAGATCATACACCCGGTCTAGATCACCGCCTCGTCGGACGCGAGATTCCCCTTCACCCCGCCGTGACCGGGTATGTTCCCGCTCGGCTTCCCCTCAAAGCCGTTCACCATCTGCCCCGCCCCGCCCCGTCGCTATTCGCCGATCCCGGTCCCGGTCCCGCTCACCTACTCCACCACTCGCCGCCCAACCCCTCCCATTCTCCCGTTCCCCATCCCCTTCGTCCGCTTCGTCCGACGAAGCAGGCCCTGCGCGCAAACTCGGTCGCCTCCAGCCTTTCCAATCATCAGCCATCACCGACCTCTCCTCCTTCCTCGCTGCGGATGCGGAATCCGCCAAAGCAGAGGAGAAACGGCTGCGAAAAGCAAAATGGCGGGCTGCGCAGGGTCTTGCGACGCAGGATGGTGCTAATGGTGAGAGTCTGAAGCGGAAGGAGGTTTCGGAGAAGGGGAAGGCGAACAGGGAGTATCAGTTGGTCATGAATAAGGTGATCAAGGAGAAGCAGTAGCGGTATCCTGGGACAGAGCTACGCGACCAAATGCATTGCATGATTCCTGATATGACATCCAATAAAGCATGCTCGACCGGCCATTGAGCCGTTCAGTTGGCGACGCGGGCAATCCTGAAGACATGGTTCTTGCCCGACAGCTTGCCCGCCTGTCGGGCATTCTCAGCACAGCTCACGTCATCAGCTAAGCTCGCTCACCTTGAGCTCCCGCAAACCCGGCAATACACTTCCGAGTCCCTCTTTCAGATCCACCGGACGATGGTGCGGGGAGAAGTCGCAGCCTAGGATCAGGCTGGGTGGGGAGGAGGCGTCGAGGTGCTCCTAGTCTGTCGGGTTCTGTAGCCCAAGTATCGGGTACTGAGAAGAGATCCATATGGAGAGGAATGGTCTTGAAAGGCGGAAGAACGTGAGAGGCGAGGTGTGGTGAAATTACCGAGGAGGCATAGTCGACCTTGACGAGCACCTCTTTCGGTCCCGGCTGGGGAACCGGTACCTCCTTTACATTGGCTACACCCTATGCCAAATCAGACGACAGTCCGGCTCTCTTCAAGTATGGTGTAGCCTCCCTACTAGCTTGAGAAGAGACATACCGACTTCTCCACCACGAACGCCTTCATCATCTTCGGGGATCTGCAGGGTAGAAGCCATATCGTCAGAATCGGTGCAGAATGAGTGAGTCTCGAGAAGGTGTGTGAAAGGGAGCCTGCGGGAAATTGAAGACTGTCGATTTTATCCACGGGGACCCTCACTCGTGGGTCCTAGACTTCGAGGAGGAGAGACACTACATCCGCGGCTGTTCATACCGCGGGTGCGGACCACCTCCACCTTGATTATTGATCACTACGAGGGGATCCAACAGGAGAATGGCACAGTGGGGACTTCAGTAATGGCACTTTCACCTTAGACTCCCGGTTTCGATCAGCCGTACTGTGCTTCCAGCAGTGGAGACTGTTTGTAAATACGATGAGTACAAGCTTCACTTCTAGCGGATCAGTCTCGTGAGCGCGCTTTCGAAACGGGTGGCTGAGAAGGGTAGGCAAAACAGGTGGCCGACCGAGTCGGCCGAAAGAGGTCGGTGAGTTAAGCGGTCGAACAGAGTGGTCAGAAATGGTTTTCAAGTGGGAGTGTAACACGACAAGGAGAATTCCTGAAGTCATGACCGGGCAGGACGATGAATTCATGTACTATGCATCTCATATTCGGTTCCAATTCCTATTGCTGTACTAGTGAATGACGGCTTCAGGCCGTCTTTCCCCGCCAGATCCGACTCCCCATCCCGCCAAACGGTACCCGCGACAACGATCGATCCGTCACGCTGCTCATGCTGCCCTCTGATCAGTACATCCCTTTTCAGAACTCGAGACTCGTGCGGGAAACTCACAAGGTGATCGGGAAGTACGCGAACATCAGTGAGTCCCCCGCAGCGCCATCGGTCATGTTGAACGTCAGTTCGTCGAATCTCTGCTTGACCAATCAAGTCAACTCGTAGCTCTCCGTTGGAGAAGGAAGAGGGACCTCACGTTGTTGAGCGAGACGAATTGGTAGGTATATTCGCTCGTCGTGTTTGCCGGCACGGGACAGGTGGTGTACTTGCACGCATCCTACCCGAAGTCAAGACCCGTGCAGAGTATAGCGAGAGCGAGACGTACGAAGGTCTGTCCAGAGTAAGGGAAGTACTCTCCTCCTGCAGCGGACATCGTCTGGTCCCGCGCGATGAGGTTCGCTCGTGGTTCCTTAGCAGTCATCAGGGTGACGTAGCTCAGACTGATCGTGTAGTTCCTGCCCAGCCCAACAGTCAGCTCTCCAACCAGAAATCGCCAGATCGGCTAGGTGTTGGAACGGAGAGGGATCCGGCATGACTCACGATCCAGAGTGGCATTGACAAGGATCATTGATCGTCCCATCCCGCCTTCGCACGGGGGTGATGGTAATCCCAGTGACCGTGCCGGTTGAAGGACATTGCTTGTACCTGAACTTGCGGGAATTTTCGGAGTTGTAGGTAGGGTGTTGGTGATTGGCGGGATTTGATTGGCAGTCAGCAGGGTAGAGGAAATCGAGACTCTATCAACGAGGCGCGATGGCTGGACAGAGGTGTCAAAGGAAGATACACAAAATTCAACGGGAAAAAGGAGAATAAGGGGAATGAGCTGCAAAGTGAGGATGCCAGATCCTTGCGAGAGAGAACGATGAGCAAAGCGCAGAAGGAGAAGCTTAGGAATCGTGGTGATAAGGAGATGGGAATTGTCCTGGGAGGACAGCATCATGTCTTAGGCTGAGGAGTGAGACATCGGTCCGGATCATCTTGTGATTAACGTCTTGGTCAGCATCTTCTAATGCTGATGCTGCTACCAGCCACAATGCTCTCAAGAAATGATGAGCCAGACCCGTCTTCGATGTCCGAAGCCTCAATCGACTTGCAACAACAATCACTCCACCATCAATCAGCACCCGCCCCTCATCCCGACCAATCTCACCCACCTATCTCGGCAGCGGCCCATACGCCTCGCACTCCCCCTTACACTTCTTCCCGAAACTCCTATTACATTCATGCGTATTCCTCGACTCGTCGCATTGGTTACACCGGATCCCCGAGCGGCAGAACGCTAAGGTCCATCCTGGGTCAGCTATCTCCCCGAGCCAAGGAAGCCCTAAGGCTGCCTATGGCAGGCGAAAATGACCCACGTTTGCTGCCTAAGGTACCGACGGGATGTCGCCAGTCGCCGTCGATCACGCAGTTCACCTTGAGACTTGGACAGATGTCTAACGCCAGCTGGGCTTGGGTCGCTTTGGAGAGGCGTTGAGTAGCGTGTAGGGCATGAGCGGGGTGTAGGGCGATGGCTAGGAAGACGAGGGTGACAAGGAGGAGGTGCATGGTCTAGTAGCTCTTACTGGGGAATGGGGTATACGTGGAATTGACAAGGTGGGATTGGTCTGGTCTGGGTGGAGGTGGTTCAGCTTGAGGAAGGAGATCCACGATTCTCCGCTCCCTTCATCCGAGACGCCAAGTCGAGTACCTGTAGCTGTCACCAGCTCCTTGACTCGTTCCCCTCGCGGTTGGCTTCTCGCGATGTCTTTGAATGAACAAGACCCCTCACTCCACCTCCGGATCCTCCAAACCGATTTCTACACCCTCCAATACCCCTCCACCACACCCATCCCACCATGACTCTTCTCTTCACCCACTTGTTCATAAATCTCCATAACGCGTACACCCGACGAGGTGTCCATCATCGTTTCCCTGAGACATGAGAAGTGCATGAGGCAGGTGACGGGTTTCGAGGAGATGAGAGATGCACAGGAGATCGAGGGGCCGTGGAAGTGTATCAAGGTAGTCGGGCCTATGCAACTCAGTGCGCCGTCTCCCTCTTAGGCTTGACCTGAGCTGAGTAGTGCGTGTGGGCAGGTATGACGGGCGTCATGGCTGCTCTGACTGTACCTCTCGCAAAGGGCCGGCGTCTCCATCTTCGCAATGTCCACTCGGTCGGTCTAACCCTGTCCTGGACTCGCACAAGCTGATGGACGCGGATAGGAACACGGACTACCTCCTCGTCCCGGCTGCCAGACTCTCTCAAGCGTGGACAGCGATGGAAGAAGACGGTTGGATCATAAATGACAATGCCGAGACGTGGCAAACGCTAATGCCTGCATCAAGCATGCTTCAACAGATCCGGCGTTCGTCTCCTCGTGCCCACCGCCTTTCCCGCAGAGTAGTTCACGGATCAAGTATTCCGATAAGACTAGTATCGCCTCCGCCCCGAACCCACAGGTCTCCAGTCAATTGCCTTTCCCCCTTCCCGCTGGACAGTGCGGAGGGGTCGTACAAGCACGCCCAGCTCTTTCGCGCGGGAAACGTCCGGGTCGAGGTCGGGGTTGTAGAAGTAGTGAGGGAGGAGGGGGCGGCCGGACGAGTCCTGCGCGACGATTTGCTCAGATCAAGAAGCCTATGATGGAGAACTCGCGGAGACCTACCTTGCCATGCCGCTGCACTTTCCCGAACATCCCATTCCCGTCCAACTCGACCTTCGCCCATTCCGCCCAGCGGGCCTCGTCGCCGTGGACCTTCAGACTCGGTTGTGCCTGCATCACCTTTCAGCACTAGACATGAAGCTTGAAGGGAGGACTCACCTCGAGCATGTGCTTGACCAAGTCGGGCAAGGAAAGTTTCGATGAGCCCGAGAAGACTACAGTCGAGGCCAGTATCGCGGGGAGATCGACGTTTACTGGTAGCGGGAGGATTTCGGGTGGAGGTGTTGCGGATATCGAGCTTGTGATGGGTAGGACAGCCTCGATGATCTCCTCTCTGACCTCCTTATGGTCTTCCTCGGCCATCATCTCCTCCTTCTCGTGTCTTCCCTCGACCGACGCCGACGACAGTGGAGACGAGCCCCTGCTCCCCATCTCCATCTCTTCAAGGAGTGGCGGACTCGAAGGCGGCATACTGCTCTCCGGGCTCGCTGGCGCTTCAACTCCATCGCCGTATATCCTCGGAGGCGGGGTGAACAACCTCTCCCGCCCTTCCTCCTCCACGTCAGGGAAAGCCAGCCGTACCCCACTCCCGTAGAAATCCAGCTCCACCCCCTCCTCGTCCCGCTCTACAATTAGTCGTTGTCCCTGTACCAATCGCCGAGCCCGACCCGAGGAGAGCACGCGTAGCCCGTTTTGACCAACCACGACGATCCGCGCTGAGTTCGAAGAGATCGTCTCGACGACAGCGTGGACTCGGGATGAGTGGGAAGCGTGCCGCGAGAGGTGGATGGTCTGAGCGGAGGAAGACGAATCGTGTAGGAGGTGGATCAGGTGGTTTGGGACCGCACTTCGTAGATCCGTCTTCGCGCTCGCTGTGATCGCGGACGTCGGTCGATGTCGATGTCGTCCGAAGATCAAGGCGGTCCCGATTTCCAGCATGATGTCGTGCTCCACTTCACCCTTGACCGTCACGCGTTCTCGAGTCCGAGTGGGCGAAGACGCGAGATCCCGACGCGGCGACGAGGAATGCGCGACAGTCGAGGTAGACGGCGTCAACGCGCGGATCGGCACTGCGGGGACCTTGAACGCCGGAACACGCGTGAAGTCGAAGGATGGAGTGGTCGGGAAGGAGGTCCTTTGGCGTTTAAAGGAGATGTCTATTGGTGAGGAGTTGGCGGTCGGGGCGGGGGTGACGCGTTTGAGGGAGATCATTGGTGTCACCGGGTGGGATGGGGGGAGTTGCTTGCACGCCACCAAGGGGATTGGTGCGTCTGGACGTAGGCATACAGTATCCATCGTACAATAGAAGCCAGAAGCGGATCGGAATGCAAAATGTGATGAAATGGTGAGGAAAGCGCTGGGCAGAGCGAAGGGAAGTCGCGTCCGTGGACATTAGGGGACAGGCACGTGAAATCAGTATTGTTTCAAAAGCCGACGTTGTGGCACTTCAAAATTGTGGCAAAAGGCCATTGCGTACCTGGCCGGATGCCACTCCTGCGATCGAGCTTGTCCGTACAGAATGCGAGGTTGCCACCTTCCTGCATCAACCGTTCAAATCACCTCGGGGTAGACCCTCCGTATTCTCAAAACATGAACCGACGAAATCCTCGTCCCTTCCGTTTCATCCCGATGGTCACCTCATTCTCTTCTCCCGCTTCCCGAACCTATCCCCCATCTTCCCAAGTTCCTGTGTTTCGCGAAAACTCGCTTTCATCTCTCGTTCAGTTGCGGAGTAGCTCGCAGCTCGCAGCTATTCCAGCTCATTGACACCTAGGCGTCCCAATCGCTCTCCTCAGCTCTCATACAGTTCCCCCATCTCCCCCTCCTTTCGCTCCCTGCCATGTCTCACGCCCTGACCCGAATCCCAAGCCATACCCCGGATCCATATCCGTACTATCACTACTCGGCCCTCGCTCCAATACTCCGCTCTAATGCGGTGGTAGGCATTTCCCGGGAGCCCAGTCGTGTCGAGCCCGATCTTGCGATGTGGCAGAAGTAGTGGATGTCCGGATCATCGGTTCGGGCAATGGTCTTCGCTCGCGGTACTGATCGAAAGAGTGAGACTTTGAGGATGTTTGTGGAGATTGCCGGGAAGGGGGTTGGGACGATGAGAGTTAGAGATACTCCCTTCTCCGAAGCACTGCGTATCCCCTCTTTCTCGATTGACGTGCGTGATATGCACACACCGCAAAGACCATCGATGTCACCTCCGCTGCCGAGGGACGATGTGGAGCGACGAGAGGGGGCATGATACTCTCGAGCCTGGTGGGACCCGTAGCTGTCCCGAGAGTATTCTCGGGGTCGTGAACGCCCGTACTCGGTCGAGGGGATTGAGGTGAAATTCTCCCGCTCACGGAAGGGAGTGAGACACCTCGTGCCGCTCCGGGTGGACATCTAGCTCGTTCCACCGTAGCTAGGGCACCTGTCCCTGCGTTCGCTCCTCTCCTGGTATCCATCCCTTTGGCCATCTCGATAGGTGCTCCCTCGATCGCTTTTGTACCCGTAGCCAAGACTTGGAACGACCACCGCCGCTTTCCGCTCCGCGTCACGACCACCCCACTCGATCCCCTCCCAGCAGCAGCCGCCGCCTTCTCCTTGACGACACTCTGCCAATTCCTACCCTCTAGGTCATTTTCCTTCGTACCCGGTTTACGGAATGCCCGACTCCGAGCGCAGAAGATGAGGGCGCAAAGGAGGATGAGCGAGCAGAGATTGCGAGGGGGACGGCGATTGCCATGGCGCTTGGGCGTGAGCAGGGGCGAGCGGCAGCGAGGGAGACATCGAATAGAAGCTGTTCTCAGAAGATTCATTTGTCGCTCACGATAAGCCTGGGAATTGGATATCGCATGTCTCATCCCACTCGAAGCGGTCACCGATACCGCGGGTTGCTTGGGCGTTGCAGAAATCGTTGCTTCCTCCACCGAAGTTGACGAGTAGAAGTAAGGGTCAGACTGCTAGTCTCTCACTGACCAACGCGGCACCTGTACCAGTCAGTCCGAGTTCTGACTGTCTTCCTCGTCAGGTCCGACTCACCACCTGTGGCACCGACGTCGAAGCTCGGCGAGCTATATAAGCTCTCATCACCGCCTTTCATCATCATTACTGCCGCCCAGCTTCTCCATCGGTAGTGCCCTGTGTCCCCATCTAGTCAGCTCCAGCTGGTCGGCTGAAGTGACGTATAAGTACAAGGTAGCCGAGGATGAGCCGTCCTCGTTGTCTACCATTCTCGGATAGCTTGCTTCGCCGCAGTTGCCTTCTGCAGTGCAAAGGGCGAAGGAGAGCTTCGAGACTGGGGTATCAGACCGCCTGGAGATGTTCAGTACATCATGCAGGAATGTACGGGGTTACTGACCAAGATGCAAGAAGAGACTGGCCGGATGACAGCGAAGAACCGGGCGTCGGGGCTAGCCATTGGAAATTGTTCGAATTCCAAGGGGTCGTCTTTGCCTCCTGCGGTGACTGGTGGGACAGTTGATAGAAGGGCTGAAGGGTTTGTGGAAGAAGACATGAAGGGGAGAAGGGGCGTCATGGCGACAAAGCGAGGAGCCGGTCCTCGGTTGCAAGTGCCGAGTCAACCGAGGAGGAGTGAAGGTACAGAAGGGAGAAGGCGGTTCGGCGCTCAGCGTCGGACTAGTTAGTGTAGAGTGTAAAGCGGAGGGCCGAAAGCCCAGAGGGTCAGCGAAAGATCAAGCGCTTGCCGCGGGTCAGAGGCAGGAATGAATGAGCGAGAGTCAGCGCGCCTCTTGGGCCGAATCGCAAGCACAATTCAGTGCATCGTTCCACCCGCAAATAGTATACGCATGATTGCTCACGGTCCAATGCTCTCATCTATGCAGTCGCAGTCGCACCCGCTTCCGCTTGTTTTGCTGAAGAAACATCTAGGCTCTCCTGATCCTCGAAGCTCCGTAGCCCGCGGAGTCCCCATCGTCCAAGCATGGCTTTGTCCTGGTCCCATCCGGAACATGGGGTGGTGAGCATCGTCTCACCCGTGAAGATGGCGTTAGCACCGGCCATGAATGCCTTATCAGTCGTCAGCAGATGAGGCGAAATTAAATCGTGGAGACGTACCATGGCTTGCTCGGTCTCGGAGAATGTATGCCGGCCAGCGGCTAGTCGGATGATTGCTTTAGGAAGGACTATGCGGGCGGTCGCGATGGTTCGCAGGACGGTATGAACGGAGACAGGCTGCTCTTCTCAGCGCCGGTTTCAAATACACTGTGTAGCTACTTACCTCATTCTTCTCGAGCGGTGTACCTTTAATGGGGACAAGGGTGTTCACGGGAAATGAATCGGGGTGTTCGGGCAGTCTGAGCGGAGCAGGAGGTCAGCTGCCAACAGCAAAGTCATGCTTCGGGCTCACCTGGAAACCTCGTGGATTAGTCCGACGCGGTCCTCGTCCTGCTCGCCCAGACCAAGGATACCACCGGAGCACACCGAGATGCCCGCATCTCGTACGGCCGCGAGCGTGCTCAACCGATCATCATAGCTCCTCGTCGTGATGACCTGGTTCATTATCTCAGCAGGATTGGCTTCTTATGCAAACGGACTCACCTCCGGGTAGAACTCCCTGGACGTATCCAGGTTATGATTATAAGCGCTCAATCCCGCCTCCTTCAATCGTCTCGCCTGACCAGGCGTCAACATCCCCAGCGTCGTGCACACTGCCCAGACATCACATCAATCCCAACATCCAACCAGTGAATGAATCACTCACCCTCCATCCCCATCCCCCGGACCTCCGTGACCATCCGCAAAATCTTCTCGAAACCCGACTTCCTCCCCGCCAAATCCCTCCACGCCGCACCCATACAGAACCGCGTCGATCCGTTCTCCTTCGCTTTCCGAGCTGCCTCGAGCACGGGCTCGACGTCGACGAGGCGGGAGGCTTTGGTCGGCGTCTTGTAGGAGGAGGACTGAGAGCAGTATTTGCAGTCTTCGCTGCACCCGCCGGCTTCGCCCCATCAGTATAGGAAGGGAAAGGCAACGGAAGGAGACATACTTTTGATGTTCATGAGCGTGCAGAGCTGGATTCGGGAGGGGTCGTGATGCATCCTATGAATGGTCGCCTGGACAAATGAGCTACTGTCTGCACGACCAAGGACGACCTACAGCTCGAAAGATAGTCTCTATGAGAGGAGCATCGTAGATTCGCTGAATCTCTGACCGCCGCCAATCATGACGCACTGCCCCATCTTCATATTGCACTGCTGGGACAGCAGGAGGAGGTTGGTCCGCGACCGTTGCCAAAGTGCGGAGCTGGAGGAGGACGGGTCGAGCGTGTGACCAGAGAGGCCGAGGGGCCAGCACGAAAACCATGTTGGCGACTGAAGGAGTGAAATTGAAGATGTACTGAGCCAGGATGGGGTATCACTGGATTCCGTGGGGTGCTCCGGAAGCAGATTCGACCGGCTTTCTTCGGAGTCCGACTCTTGTCCCACCTCCACGTCACCTGTGCCTCCGACTCATTCAGTTCACACCTCCGAAACGCATCCTCACGCTTACGTCACAACGTCATGTCCCGTACCCTCCCGTCACAAGACCGTCCAACATCCTCCAGCTCTTCGTCACCCGAGCAAGAGACGACGTCGAAGCTCGACCTCCATCAGTTACCCGACGATAGACCCGTGTTTGCTTGTCACAAATGTTCAGAGGTCATCGTGGGTTCTCCCTCTCCTATGGTCTATGTCGATACTCGGCTGAAATCCAGGGTAGGCACTGCAGGACGAACTGGTCTCCAAGGCGTTCAATGGCCGGTCCGGACGAGCCTAGTATATCTCCCCTTCCGATATCTCAACCCTCCCACTGGCATTGATGTCACTCGGTGCTCAGTTTGATGAATTCGACACTCAACACTTCACTAGGCAAGAGGGAAGAACGGAAACTCCTGTGCGCCAAGTCCTCCTCCTAGATCCGAGCTAACGATACCTTTCCTCAACCCCTTCCGCTCTTGCACTCTCCTGGAACGCCCGCCGAACCGTATTCCTTCACCAGAACCGGCACGCACACCGTCGCGGACTTACATTGCGCATCATGTAAAGCCGCGCTGGGGTGGATGTACATCAAGGCGCCAAATGGGGAGCAGCGATACAAGGAGGGTGAGTCGTGGCATTCATTCCCGCTCGATTCGCTCGGTCGAGCATCGCGTGTTGATGGGACGTAGGACGGTATATCTTGGAGGCGGCGAAGATCGTCAAGGAGAATCATTGGTGATGAATGATGAGGGGGCTGAGTACCGGGTCATGCCTTTCAGATCAACGTTGTTTCAAGTAGAGGACATAGTTGTATCATTTAGCATGTTGTACCACCAAACTCATCACTTCGATGCTCTACCTACCCGCAACTGGTGATGACGCTCTACCGCATCTATTTGCATTGATCCGCGTCTCGCTCGTTGTGGTATAAAGTACACGTGCACCGAGTATGGTGACGATGATATGCTTCGCCTCTCCTTCCCCCAATTCACGCTATGATCTACCACTCGATCTCGTCGGGGAAGTACTTTTTGATCAATTCGAGGTAGTAGGGCTTCAGATCTTCGACTTTGGGCGGGTCATCGGATTTGGAGTAGAGGTCGTAGGCTGTGAGGGATATCATCAGTCTGCCACTCGAGATGGATCATCAGATAAAGAGGGATGGACCGAAAACGGAAAGGCGGGGTTATTTGTAGTGGAAAGGATGACCAAGTGGCGAACGCAACTCACGGTTGAAGGACTTCACCGCTCGCAATGACGCCTCGTCATCCTCGTTCATCAGATGTCGATAAGCGCCTTCTCGGTGCCAGGGGTAGAAAGAGTGGTATCGGATCATAGCCAGGCCCTCCTTTGGAACTGCGGAAACGTCAGCGATTTCACTCTTGGGTAGGCGAAGACGTACGGCGGGACTGCGCTTTGCAGATACCATACAGATACTCGTCGTGTCCATGGCTAATCAACACCTTGTCCAATCCGCAGCCCGGCTCGTATATCCCACAATCCGTCATCAACTTCTCATCGAAATAATCCGGGTTCGTCTTGAAAGTCTCGGGGTAGATAATCTTATCTGAGTACTTGCACCCGACGACAAACGTATCCCCAACGACATCCCATTGACCGTCTGCGCCGAAAAAGCAGATGAGTTTGCCGAGATCATGGATGAGACCGGTGATCTGCATCCAATCGGGTTTGCCATCGCGTCGGATCGCCTCAGCCGTTTGGAGGAGATGTTCGATCTGACCGACGGATGTGTCGGGGTCGGACTCGTCGACCAGCGTGTTGAGCATCTCCATCGCTTCCCAGATCGACATTTTCGCGCGGACGGTGTTGGCGTACTCCTCGCGAACGCGGAGGTTGTATTCGAGTGTCTGTTTCTGGTGTTGTTCCTACCAAGCGCCGAGCTTAGCCAGGCGCGACCACCGGTTTTTCGTGACAACTTACGGCGTAGAAATTCTTCACTCGATCACAAGCCTCCTCATACCGCCTGAACCCATCCTTATCCTTTCCCGCATCGAACTTAGACCCCTCATCATACCCATCCGATCCCTTCAATTTGTTCACCTCGTCCACTTTATCGCTGACCACATCGAGCTTGTTGGCCTCGCGCTTGATAAAATCGGTCACCTCGGGTGCGTGCATGATGAAAATGGGTGGTGAATAGAGTCAGAGATCAAGAGGAGATGATGATGGGTTAATTTCCTGGAGCGATGCATTCGCAAAACCCCCGTCCCGATTCTCCGAGTCCAGATACTCCGCCGGTCCGAACACCGGAACCGCGGCGCATGAGCCCAGACCTGTTCTTCACGTGATCGGTTGTACAAGGGGACCTGACCCGATACCGCATTCCACTTTGGATTTTGGTCAGCATCGGAACCATCGGAACGCTCCCCGGTGTTTTCCCAGCGGGGCCTACGGAATCGGTCGTCTTTCTTCCACAGCTCAGCGCGAATTTCTCACCTGCCTTGAAAATCCTCATCTCATCGTGTCCGACATGTCCAAGGCCGAATACTTGAACGATGACGTCCCGGAGACAGACAACCCGATCATGAAGTCTGATGCGGTGCGGAACATCTACGCAGGTGCCAAGCTGGCGACAGGTGTGTCCCTCCCCTTCTCGTCTCCGCGGATCATCGCTGACTTAGAACAGACAAGGAGCATAATATGACCTTGCTTCAGGGGATCAAGCTCTACCCGAAAGCGGTCTTTTGGTCCATGCTCATCTCCACTTGCATCGCCATGGAGGGGTACGTCGATCCACTGCTTCCAATATCACCATGCTGATGTTCAGTTCAGATACGATGTGTCCCTGTTGAGCAACTTTTGTAAGTCTAGCCCTTGGACCGACGTTCCGCGCTGATGCCGTGCAGATGCGTTCCCCCAGTTCAACCAGAAGTACGGTGAACTCCAACCGGACGGGTCGTACCAGGTACCTGCCAAATGGCAGTCAGGCCTGTCCAACGGGGCGACTTGCGGGGAGGTCATAGGCCTTTTCAGTGAGTCCTCACCTTCTTTCCAGCCCCTAAGCTGATCAGCCTAGTCAACGGATGGGTCTCGGAGCGCTTCGGGTGAGTTACTCCTGCCGAACTTCCGGGCTGCACTGATGATGTCTTAGATACCGCTACACCGTTATGGCATGCCTCATCTCGCTTATCGGTCTCATCGCCATCTTCTTCACAGCGCAGAGCGTCGTGTCTCTGCAGATTGCAGAGGTCCTTTGTGGAATCCCATGGGGTATTTTCGTACGTTCGAGACGTTCTCCAGAGATCCGGAAGACACGCTAACATGGCTTGACGTGCAGCAAACCCTTACCATCACCTACGCGTCTGAAGTCTGCCCTGTCGCACTTCGAGGCTACTTGACATGCTACGTCAACTTTTGCTGGGGACTCGGCCAGGTCATCGGTATCGGCGTGATCAAGAGCATGTTGGGACGAACCGACCAATGGGCATACCGTATCCCCTATGCCATTCAATGTGCGATTTCAAGCCTACACGCAAGGACCACTCGCTAATGCTCGTAGGGATGTGGCCCGCTCCCCTTATCATCGGCGTTGCGTTGGCACCCGAATCCCCCTGGTGGCTGGTCCGTAAAGGTCGCATCGCCGACGCCAAGAAATCCCTTCTCCGACTCACTTCAATGAACCGCGAAACCGACTTCAATGCGGACGAAACTATCGACATGATGCGGCACACCACCGAACTTGAATCGGAGATCACCACCGGCGCGTCTTACCTCGACTGTTTCAAGGGGACCGATCTTCGAAGGACCGAGATTGTGTGCATGATCTGGGCGATCCAGAATCTATCCGGAAACTCGTTCTCCGGGTACTCGAGTTACTTCCTCGTGCAGGCGGGATTGAACAGTTCGACGAGCTATGATTTCGCCCTTGGACAGTATGGGATCAACATGGTCGGTGTATTTGGCGCGTGGGGTCTGATGGCGATCGGGTTCGGGAGGCGGACACTATTCGTGGCTGGATTGTGCGGGCTGTGTGTGGCGCTGTTCATCATGGGATTTCTTGGACTGGTTCCCGACGCGCATCACAAGGCCGCGGCGATGGCTACGGGAGTGTACGTTGATCCTGCCACCGTTCGCTGGTCTTCCGCTAATACATCGCAGTCTCATGCTTGTCTGGGCTCTCTTCTACCAACTCTCCGTCGGCACCATCGCCTACTCCCTCGTTGCCGAGCTTTCCACCCGACGACTTCAGATCAAGACCGTCGTCCTCGGCCGAAACCTCTACAACATCGTCGCGATCGTCTGCAACGTCCTCACTCCCTACATGTTGAACCCGGGCGCTTGGAACTGGCAGAATTACGCCGGTTTCTTCTGGGGTGGCTCGTACGTCTCTCCCCCCACCCCAGGTGCATTCTACCAAGGCTGATCTTGGTGATCAGATGCCTCGGATGCGTGGTCTATGCATACTTCCGCGTCCCCGAACCTTCCGGAAGGACATTCGCCGAGATCGACCTGCTCTTCGAACGCAAAGTCTCGGCCAGGAAGTTCGCTTCGACCAACGTAAACGCGTTCGACGTGGCGATTCACCATCAGGTAGCGGAGGATAAGCAGGGGACGAGTCACGTTGAGAAAGCGTAGACTTTGTGATTGGCGACGATTCGTGATGAGGGTGTGTGAGGATTCGATGTATGAGAATCTGGCAAGTCTCGAAGGGTTCAGACATAAATTCTCTGCTAGCCAGCAGGACCATGAAATCGTTGAATCAGAAAGATGCCACACTCCACGCCACGCCACGCGACGCTGATCTTCCCCTGGCCCCCCGCCCCGGAATTCAGCAGCTGCTGTCAACCCTTTGTTCGAGAACGGCGTCGGCTCGATGTCGGACGCTGCAGTAGACGCGGAACGGAAGGCCAAGGCAGCTCGAGCAAAGAAACTTGTCCGTCTCCTCCCTTCTCCTCCTCATCGCGCTGTCCGAGTTAACGCCCCTCCCGTTCCAGCTCGCCCAACGACAGAAAGCCAAAGCAAACGCCGTCGTCTCCTCATCCATCGCCCCCTCATCTCCCAGTTTGACGATCAACGATGCTCTGACCGTACCTTTGGTACGGACGAGTTTGAGCCTGGACGATAATTCGCGTGAAGCTCTTGAGGAGAAATCTACACCGAATGACCTGGCGAATCGGACCCCAGGAGCAGCCTCACCGAGACCACCTCCCCCGCCTATTGTCCCAAGCTCTCCCGCTCCTTCTTCGAACCAGCAGTCTCCGCCGCTGGACTCTAGTAGTAACCTCCGGCAGACCGTCTCGCTGCTGATAGCCGAGCGGTCGGACCTCCAATCCCAGATAACCACATTGCAAGCTTCGCTCTCCTCAGCTCGAGGGGATTCTCAGCTCCTGGCTGAGGGACGGACGCTCATCGTGCAACTCGAGGGGGAGAAGAGGGATCTCGAGTCCCGGCTGGGCGAGCTGGATGAACG
>JAABUW010004207.1_pt1 | contig 19704 bp, 20 predicted proteins | sample 5560081 | NCBI WGS metagenome assembly JAABUW01 (sample SAMN10711882, study PRJNA513363) | rock metagenome | isolation source: Antarctica rocks | place: Antarctica: Victoria Land, Knobhead sud
AGAGTACCTCTACTGGCCAACTACCTTATGGCAGTGCTCGGCTCCTTCGTGCTGACTTGCAGCGGAGATTATCCAACTATGGGTGGCAGCAAGTTCTGCCGCAATCCGGTGAGCTACTACTTAGATACATTTGATCTCACAGATTTCGGGCTCGGTATATCTTTCCAGCTGTTTGGAAAGATTCACAACTTTGATCCATAAGTACACAGCATTTGGGGGCATTGGCGGGGTTCATAGAACCCTTTTTCCGAGATGAAGATTTCTCAAGATATCAGGTACCTACCGATTATCCGTCGGGGACCCGATGCTGCAAGATTGCCAAGGAGGCGTTCCGGTATGCGCAGTGGTGCACTAAGGTCATAAACGCTTCGGATTTCCGAGAAGCCACTCATAGTTAAGCAACAGTCTTCGAATCATAATACCGTACTTCTACTTACTAATTACAGTAAATCCCGAGCCGGTGCATATTGGCACCCCTGCTAAGGCTGAAGTCCTCCCCTCAAACTCCGAACAAGTGACGTTCCCAATTATAGTGGCCGCGGCTTGCATAGAACAGCTAGCGCTTCAAACATACCGTAAATTAACAATGTCTGAATATCACTTGGGACCTTTTGCACACAAGTTTGTTTCGGATGATCTCCAAGAAATTGCAACTCCACAACCTAAGCACGCCTGGTATCAATATGATCAGAGCACCTGTTGCACCAGCAAACTGGGAGGATCCGCTGAGATGGAGAACAGTGGGGGAGGTAAATGGGAATACGGGATCAACTACTCTCACAAGTCATTCCCTCCCTGAACTTCAAACGCCCTCCACGGTCTGTCTTGCTTAGATTAACCATAAACAGCAGATGTAGACAAACATCAGAAACACCCTAGGCATGAACTTCTGGGTTCACGAGTCTTCGAAGGCTACGAAACAGAACCTTCGTGGCAGAATGTTCTCGACACTGGGGAAGTATCTTGGCTGGCTGAGCACGTTCTCCTTAATCAGATAGTATTTCCAGCCGCCGGGTACATAGCAATGGCCGGAGAGTCGATGCGACAGTTATCGAACGGAAATTTGGAATCCTATGCGGTGAGAGATTTCTCGATCACCTCGGCTCTGCTCCTGAGGCCAGACGAAAAATTCAAACTTCGTACCAGGCTTCGGCCAGTGAAGGTGGCCGGAGAACCGAGTCAGTGGTATGAAATTCACATCACATCCTACGATGGAAGCCACTGGGTAGAACGGTGTGTTAGCAAAGTGTCCCCTCGCAGTGCGCCCAGCTCGAACGATCCCGATGTCCCTCATCCAAAAGATACCCTTCAAAGGCATGTAGCGCGAGCTTATTGGTACGATGTGTTAGAAAGTAGGGGTCTCAAATACGGCCCAGCATTCCAAGGCCTTGATAAAATATCGACGGCCCTAACAGAGCACAAAGCAGTTGCCACGATTTCCTCACTTGAAGATACAACAAAGTACATTCTCCATCCAGTCACAATTGATCAATGCTTGCAGATCTTGATGGTCGCGGCATGCAAAGGACAAGGTCGACTACTAACAGAATTGTCTATTGTAACAGCCATTGAACACCTCGTTGTATTTAGTGGCGGACGGGCAAAGTTAAAAATTGGAGGAATGGCCGCCAAGAGTAGATCAGGTGGTTTGACGGGCGATGTGTCTGTCGTATCTGAAGACGGTTATCCAATACTCTTGATAGAACGTTGCGAAACCTCCTTGGTGCCCAATGACAGACCAAAGTCCGAAGACAAACTCTTTTCGTTCGTTAAGTGGGATACTGACGCTACCTACTGTAACCTCAATCAAGCACTCGCGCCATCTAACTCTCAGCCGGACCCTTCCACACTTCTCGACGTATTAAAGCTCCTTGCTCACAAAAATCCGAAACTCAGAATCCTCGAGCTAGGGAACGGCGCAGATGAGACCACACGTTTGGTTTTAAATGCTCTCAAATCACAATATGGCGAGCGCCTATATCTCACTTATACTTACGCCGCAACATCTTTCGACGCCGTATTCTGGGCAAAGGCGACATTTAAGGGGACCCGTAATATCAACGTTGTGTTTTTCGACGCCGAACAACAGTTACAGAGCCAAATCCTTCAAGCTGGAGCCTACGATCTCATCATCACTACAGATGTATGGCTACTCAAGATTGGCTTTTAGATTTCACTAATTTTAAAAGCAGTTCATTTCCTCGGCAAGAAATAATATAACAGCCTGCGTAGACTGTTTAAAACACCTTATTCATCCTCTTGGACATCTTCTTTTGTTGGACACTCTACCAGGTTCGAGTGCATCTAAAGATGAAAACTTTATCAGCCAGGTGCACACTATGCTCCTCAAAAGTGGCTTTGTATTTGGCCCTGGAGATGACGGTTCTTCAGAGGGCCCTAAAGTCATCGCAGAGTTGAGGAAGCCTCTCAAACACCCAAAGAAAATAACTCTTATCGTTCCAGACGACCATCATCCTCTCGTCAATGCGGTCCAAACTTCCCTCCAGGACAGTGGCATCGGTTGCGACAGATGTACATTGGAAGGTAACATACCCCAAGGTCAGGATATGATATCGATCGTAGACTTTGGCGAACCATACCTGTACAACATCACAGAAGCCAGATTCCGCGACTTCGCCAATCGTCTTTCTAGTTTCAAAGGCTCTATGATATGGGTCACTCCCACTGCTCAAATATCTTGCAACAACCCAAATTCATCTATGATCCTTGGCATGACAAGAACATTGAGAGCAGAACTTAGGAAAGATATTACCGTGGTGGAAATCGATGTTGAGGCTGCCACATTTCTCAGCTCGAGTAAGTCGCTCGTGAAAATATATCAGAGTCTCAGTTATCGGGCAAAAGCTAGAGTAGTTGATCCAGATTATGAATACGCAATTGTTGATGGGGATATTAAAATACCGAGAATCCATTGGACAACAGGAAAGGAGGAACTTTCAGAATGCGTTGGTCGTTTAACAACAGATGAGAGCGGCTCGCAACTTCTTCAAATCCCCAATGGAGGCCCACCGACGCCTATTCGTTTTCGATCCGATGCCTGCTATCTCTTGGTTGGAGGGCTTGGAGGTCTTGGTCGAGTAATATCAACATGGATGGTGGAGAATGGTGCACGCAACATTCTTTTCTTATCTCGCTCCGCAAAAGAAGGTCCCGAAACTACACCCTTTTTTGATGAACTTCGAACTCGAGGATGTGAGGTATCAACTTTTGCGGGGAATGTTACCAACTTATCGGACGTTGAAGCTGCCGTAAAGCAAGCGACTAGGCCAGTGGCCGGCATCATGCAGATGTCAGCAGTTATGAGAGTTTGTAAATCTACATTCATTTAGGCATACGCTGACTTTTCCAGGACAATTGGATGTCGCACATGACATTTACTGAGTGGGATCAGTGCGTGCGGCCTAAAGTTCAAGGCACTTGGAACCTCCATCAGGCTACCTCTTCTGTTAGCTTGGACTTCTTTCTACTCTTTTCCTCGATATGTGGAATGTCAGGCCAATGGGGACAGGCAAACTACAACTCAGCAAACGCGTTCCTGGATGCTTTTGTTAATTATCGTCACGGCCAAAATCTTCCCGCATCTGTCGTTGACCTCGGCTTTATGGGTTGCGTTGGCATGGCAGTGGAGAACAGAGCGCTGGTCGAGAAGTTAACAGCGGGTGGTTACCACTTTCTCGGCGAGCAAGATCTCATTGATGCATTGAGCATAGCGATCGCATACTCTCGTCCTGGGAAAGACCATTTCATGAACAAGAGTCAGCTCGGTCTTGGACTTAGGTCAACCAAACCCATCACCGACCCCTCGACTCGGGTGGTATGGAAAAAGGACGCACGAATGGTACTCTCACATCAGTTCGAGTCTTTGGGCATAATCACAGATGACGCGGCGGGAGAATCCCTCAACATTGCCTATCAAGGTCGGAAAAACTCGAACTGAGGATCTACTACACGTTTAAGCTTTCAACTCTCGAACGAGTCTACGGATGCGCACATAGTTGTGTCACAATGAACGTTCCTCGGATGGTTAGTGTTTACTGGGAAATAGTGGAAATCCTCTTGATAAAATTCATTTTCTAGGCTCGAGGCGCTCTATGGCTAGAGAAGTAAGTTCGTCAAACCTATATCCGACTACTCGTCGCTAGTTGCATTGGTTATTGGATATCGTGGAATGCCCAGGCGTTGTTAGAGCAGTGTTACCTCGGAGAGAGTTCGTTGAACGTGACGCTAAAGAAAATACATGATTTCCATGTTTTCTGAATCGCTGTTTTTCGGTGGTGCTATTAAAAATTCGTATCTTGGGAAGCGGAAAAAGCACGTAGTGCTTGAATACGTAAATTTGACAATATACCAAAATGCTATATTATGGTTAAATGAAAGATTGCTGTAATTAATGTTTCGTGATACACCTTCCCTCACATAATCGCTGGAGTACTACTTCTACCGTAAATCACGGCCGCTGTAGGCACTTGAACTTGATCAGGGGGTTTCTACTCGGCAATGAAAATAAGCGACTCCGAAGATCCGTTCGCTACAGCATAGCGACTTTTGCCGGTATCCGAAGATTTCTCAAAAAAAAAGGGGGGGCTTACCTATGTACCCAAGGGAAGGAGGCACGAAAAAAAACCGTGGGCTCCGAGTCGGCCAATTATGTTTAGATTTCTAATAATGCAAACGAGTGAGGGCACGGCCTTTCGGGATTTTATCACATTTTTTTTAATGTTCGTCTTTTAAGACGCACTTGTTGTTTTCAAGCCCGCCGCCTCACCTAGCTATATATATATCTCTATTTGAAATAACAAACTGCACGCAAAAATGCACAACAGAATCGACGTCTTCGTCTGTGGTAGCGGATCGGCAGGGCTCAGCGCCGCGACCTGGCTGGCGCGATGTGGAGTCCGGTGCAAAATTGTAGATTCCCGCTCTGGACCGCTGGAAATCGGACAAGCCGATGGTGCCCAAGTGCGATCGGTGGAGATCTTCGAAAGCTTTGGGATGGTTGAAGAGTTACTACGAGAAGGTTATCATAATGTTGAAGTGGCCTTTTGGAATCCAGATGGAAAAGGAGGCGGTGTTGTGAGGGCGAGGAGCGCCGCAGCTACGCACCCAGGGTTGTCACATCTGCCTCGTGTTATTCTGAGTCAGGCAAGGTTTAATGGCATGTTGCTGGAGGCTATGAAGAGGTTCAATGGACAAGAAGTAGACTATGGGTATAAAGTTTTGGAAGTGAAGGTTGATGAAGAGAAAGCGAACGATCCGGATGCTTATCCCGTGGCTGTAGTGACAGAGAAAGACGGAAAAGAGGAGACATTCGAGGCGAAATATGCCCTGGTACATCTCCCCATCTCCATTAGGTAGTTGAGTGTCCTCATTGAATCGTCAAGTAACTGTCTTTAGGGCTGTGATGGTGCACACAGTGCTGTTCGAAGGTCGCTTGGTTTCAAAATGACTGGAGATACTTCTGATTCGATATGGGGTGTCATGGACATCTTTCCTCGGACCAACTTTCCGGATATCAGAAAACAGGTGGTATTGCAATCCGAAGCGGGCAGTATGATACTTATACCTCGAGAAGGAGGGTCTATGAACCGATTTTACATAGAGCTTCCCCACGGGACAGTGGCAAAGAAAGTGAAATTAGAAGACCTACAAGCTGCAACCCGTCAGATTTTCCGCCCATATCAGGTTGATTTCGCAGACACATTCTGGTGGTCGGCTTATTCAATAGGACAGCGCCTTGCAGACCACTTTTCGAAAGCTAATCGCGTTTTCTTAACAGGAGATGCATGCCATACGCATTCTCCCAAGGCTGGTCAAGGTATGAATGTCAGTTTGCAAGATGGATATAACATTGGATGGAAACTCGCGTCAATCCTGAAAGGGCAAACAGGGCCGGAGCTATTAAAGACCTACGTCATCGAGCGGCAGAGGATAGCTGAGATCTTGATTAACTGGGACAAAGTATGGGCAAAACAAATGGCCTCAATGGGTAAAGATGCGGGTGGTGTCCTTGACGCCGACGGCAACATTGACTTCAGCGAGATCTTTGTCAAAGCGGAGGCTTTTACAGCTGGCTTGACAGTCACTTATGATGATTCTTCTATAACTCGGGCGAAAGGAAGCAGCCAACAATTGGCGACAAATCTCATAGTTGGGATGCGATTTCCGAGTGTACAGGTGGTACGATTCTGCGATGCATTTCCAATGCAACTAGTCAGGGCTCTACCTTCGGACGGACGTTGGAGAATTGTGATTTTTGCAGGAGACATCCGTCAGGATGCGGCTTCCAGAAAATTGAATCAGGTAAGCTATGCTTCAAATCAATTGGCTTATGTACTAATATACCAGCTTGGGGAATACCTCTTCTCGGACGGCGGTCTTATTCAGAAACATTTACCTCCCGGCTCAGACATCGACAGCTTCATTGAAGTAATTGTAGTCCTCTTTGGCGAACGACTGAAGATAAACCAGGAGCAAATACCACAGTGTTTCTGGCCTGTGACTGGCAAGTGGCGGATGAGAGGTAGGGCTAACCCCGATTATCTGTTGAGCCTTCTAATGACGCATTTAGACTTACATAAGATTTACATTGACGATGAAAGCTATCATGGTGGACATGGACACGCATATGAGTTCTATGGAGTCCACCCTGAGAAAGGTGCAATTGCAATTATCCGTCCAGATAATTGTAAGTGATGTCTCCTTTCAATTTTTTTTGCATACTAATTCGAGGCAGACATTTCAATGGTTCTTGATATCGAGAACCATGAAGGCATCAGCGATTTTTTCGGGGGCTTTGCTCTTAAGAGAAGATAGTGTCGTGACCCGTCTCTAGTTCTCCAATTGGAATAGTGATCTCGTCATTGTACGCCATAGCAGCGGTTCCATGGGCTGGCGTAGCCATATCCGTGTAGCTAGTCCACGTGTTCCTGACGGCACCATAAGCCTGCATCTGAGGCTAGACATTGGTATATGTGTCGGGATCACCCTCGTCACCTGCAATAAACATCTTAAGTCTGATAGTCGTAGAAACACACCTAGTACAACTCGTTAGCATGGAGGCAAAGTCCGTAGACCAGTAGTAAGAGTGGAGGTTATATTCGAAGACGGTGTCGACGACATTCCAGTGCCCCTGCAATCGCCCACCAAGAATATACAGCATGTTGCCGTTCTGACCTTTGCCAGTATGATCATGAGGAGCAGGCAAGCCCGGAAGAACCGTGCGTTCTCGAATTCTGACGTTGTACAATGTAGAAATGGCCGAAGTGGTTCCTTCGCATGGTTGGTGAGGTTCGTGTTCAGGAGGCCACCAGGCAGATATGATCTCGCCGACGACCATGATTACTGCGCTGCCAATGGCTCGTCCCTCCGGCATATCGGGCAGAGCGGTCTATTTGTCGGCAGAATGGTCGTAGACGGCGCGCGCACCCGACTCATTCCAATATGAAGTCCAGTGGCGGCTAGTCAAGACTAACGCTCACGAAATTCTCAAACGAGGAAAGTAACGTAGGCAAGTCCAGTGGCTGTCTAGCCAGCTCTGTGGGAGAAATATATTGCAGCCGAATCCTTGTCTCGTTGGTCTCATGGAGAATTGCTCAGAGTATCCCGGCAGAGCAAGACAAGGGCCAAAGGCTAGGCCGCAATTCGCGCAGTGCAAGCCGCAGAAGATCTCCCTGTGGCGGCTCAAGGTTTCGAGAACTGTGCAATTATTAAATCATTGAAATAACACAAGGGACGCCCACATACTCATTACCATGGGGGATGGCATTCTCTGCAAAGGTAGCAAATATTGCAGGTGCTCGGCACCGGGTTCTTGGAGGGATTTCTGCCTCAATAAACCATTCACCCCGTCCACTGCTTCGCCCTTGCCTTTGGCATTCTTGAGAACCCTTCTTTCAGCTTTGAACTGCCCCTCCTGTTGAGTATCTCGGGGTAGTTCTACCTCCGCGTGATCTCGAAGAAGATCGTCCATAGCATATACAGATGCTGTCCGGTGGGATTTCTGGTCAACGCTGGGCAATGATGACTTCCGTCGAATTTGGCGTCCTATGTAGGCTTCACGAAGTTGTTGTTGATGATACTTCTGGGATTCCTGGAAATCCCGGTGAATCTTAGTCCCAGACACCCTTTGTAAAAGCTCCCCCTTCGCAGAGTATCCAGAGCCTTTTTCGAAGAGCCGCATACTCATCGAATGTTTTGAGGCGGTCTTGTCGGTAGAATGACCCCGTAGGATTCCTGCGAGTTGAGCCATTACAGGACCGTATGCAGGCACTGAAGCTAGAACGAGAGCCCGATAAACGTCGTGTGGCTCGGCTTGAGTCAAATGATCTTGGTTAAAAGCTATCCAAGCTTCACCTAATGTCCTTAGCTTTCTCTCATCAGCATGAGTTGTCCGTCCCGATTCATGGCACTGAGCAATCTGGGCAGAAATTCGGAAACGCTTGCTAAAGGGCCGCATTTCCACGGAAACATCGCTTTCTACCAAGGGTTTTGGCTGAGACAGTGGAGTCGGTGAGGAGTCTGAAATAGCGCAGACGTAGATGATAGGCATCAAGTGACCGATCATCCGGTTGGGTTTAAGGTGCGCTTCCGCATTCGCAAGAGCATGGGCACCGCAATTCCAGCCATCGTCCATTTCAGGTATCTGATAACTCATTCAGAATCAGATCAGGGAGGATCAAAACACATACCTGCTGATAGACCATGTTTTGTATATGATTACCCAGGCCTATAAGCAGGAACTCTTCTAACGCCTGCTGTCGTGGAGCTTGCGTGAAGTTTCCATCAAAGACGAATGACTTTTTTACCTCGGTGTCCGAAACAATGAGGAACCAATGATTTACAATGTGATAGGGAAGGATGATAAGGTGGGCTTCCGGGTCACACGCGAGGTGTCCGGAATCGGCATCTTTGAAGGCACGCTCAATTGAGCATATATCAATGACCTGAACATTATTGTAGTCAAAGAACATACCTTTCAAGACTGCATTTATGATGCAGTCAGAGACCCAGAATTCCTCCTTAGGATTTCGAGGTACTGTAAGAAGCGACGGAGGATCTTGCACGTTTCTGCCCAATCATCGACATGTGGGAAAATAGCCATTTGCAGACTCGGGTCCGTTTCAGCGCGTTGCAGTACTCTTTGATCTCCAATACAGGATCATCTCCGGTCTTAAAAATTGGGCCATCTTGTCTCGTTGGTACAGTAGATCTATGCTAACATTGGCCCCTTGGATGGAATCTGCAGGCGAAGGCTGCTCCTCCGGCCCTAGTAGACGATTTCCTCGATTATTTAGAGGGCGGATCTCTTCGTCGACATGGGGAGATACCTGCTGCTCTCTGGTGGTCAATGTCGGGGCTTTCCGACTGTATTGAGAACGGCAAGAATCCTTCGAAATCGATGAGAATGTGTTGTTCCCTTCCTCTGACTCCGAATTAAGCGAGGAAGAAGCGCCGCTGCTTTCTGGACTCCCGGCTTCGTCAAGTTGAGCATCATAGATAATCCTAGCGTTTTGAGTGCCATTGGGCTCAAAGCGACGAGTATTCTGATTTTCAGTATCATGGTCTTCGACCGTACTTCTCCGGCTCCATGCCTAGGCCCAACATCTTGAGTGTCGTCTTTTGCTCCACTTTCAGCTCGGTTTCTGGCTTCGTCCTCTTGAGCTTCAACGTCTTCGTCATCGCCTTCGTCTCCAAATTCTTCTGCTTCATCGTCCTCACGCCTAGTTTCTTCAGCTTTGTCTTGAACATCAAATTCCTCGACTTCAGCTATCTCATTAGCTTCGACTTCTATAGCGCTGTAAACTTCGGCCCCAACTCCTGTAGCTCCATTTTGGACCTCGGATCTGCGCAGTCTACGAGGACATGCCTGCAAGTTTTAGATCTTGTACAGTGAAGATGAGTGATACGTACAGCCTGTGAATGCTTTCGTCCATTTCCAAGCATCTTTGCTCTAGATGATGAATTTGTAAGCATGGACTTGCTATTTCATTTTGACTGTCGGGAAGAGGTTTCCAGAGCTCTTCTCGTGGAGTAATTTCCCTGCGGAGTTAGTGGCGCCAAAGCAATTTCCCAATCATCAACAACCCTCCGCTCGCCAACCGGCCGAAAGTCTTTGACCTTGATTTGATTGAAAATTGGAACCATTTTCGGTTGCAGCTTTTGTAAAGGGGAGGCGGGTTCCAATCATCCGGCGAGCAATTAATTGCTCCGGCACAGCTTTCTCCAAGAGTCATGACAGCATGATTTGCTCCGGATGAAATCTCGACGGCTTGGCCAGGCTTTTGACGAACTACCATGAACCTTACCCAGTGCTGTTTCAGCCAAGAAGGAAAGGGAATACATTCCAAATGACACACAAATTGAGAACAATGTGGTTCAAGCTGAAAGCTCTGGACCATAAGGCTTTCAAACCGCATTGATGAACTCGGGCTGACGACCAACCAAAGTTTATCGCAGCCTGCGTAGTTAAGTTCTTGGAATCCAAGTCCATGTTCTCTTTATGGATTACTGCTACGGCCAGACCCTTTGAGACGTAAAGGTATTCAGACTGCAATCCAGGAATATTCTTCGCGGGTACAAACCTGGCTCTATCAAGCCAAGGTTTTGGTAGATCTCCGAGTAGTGTCCCATCGCGACAAGGTACTCATCGCTGCTATGGCTCTTTGCAAGGGCGTTTAATAGCTGCTCGAGTTCTTGCTCATCGTTCTTCAAGGGATTATAAGACGGTAGTACCTGCAATTTAGGTATGTCAAATTGACAGTGAAGGACAGTAAGAGGTTTCGGTAGGCCGTCGGCATATTGAAGCTTCAAGAATCCCTCATGTTGAATCGAAAATTGCTGAAGTTGCAATGTTCCCCTGAGTAACAGTCGGCGCGGTCCATCCGTTAGATGCATATCGATTGTAGAAAGCACGACGCCGCTTTCTGTAGGCATTAATTTGGATTCACCTAGGCTTGAAGAGTTCTGATGACTGGATATCGGCAACTGCGGTGACTTAACCACAGACCCAGACAACCAAAGCTGGGAGTGTGTAGGGCTTGCAGGAGTCTGGAGGACGGCTATTGCACACGACTTGATGGTGGAGTTTTTGGGTTTTCTGCTATTTGCGTCTGCGGATAGCGGCTGAAGATTCGGTCAAGAATGGGATTGCGTTGATCTTCGGGTACGTTGTCCAGTGCCTGGAAAATAGTTTTCCACTGCGGCAAGTCAAATACTATTTTCTTATATCTGGTCAGAACACACCTGCTCATCCATGATGGCTAAGTAATTGTTCAATTTGAGCACGAATGGTCTAAAGAGGCGGTGGCATTTCCGGTGGAGGCTGGAGGTTTGCAGAAAACCGTCGGAGCTTCTGATAAGAACCGCTGAACCTACTCCAGACCACCTCTGCTGTTGTCCTGGAGCGTCGTGTGACGACTTCCATAAAGATCGTTCGTGACCCTGATCTAACTCTACTGATTATACTGATTATACTGATCTCCTAAGCCATATGCCTGTTGTTCGATTATGCCCTACTGGTTCCCCGTATTTTTTACTGTGGGTCGTGCTTACGCCTTACCGTAGGTTTCACATAAGGTAACCAGTGTCTGGTGCAGACCCGAGCAGACGCTAAGCCCTAGATATTCTATCGGCAATCCATCCAATCGGAGCTACAAACACTTTAACCGGGCTTCAGAAGCTAGTCCGCCGGCTATAAACCGACTTCGAAGAATTGCCAATTCTGGTAATTTTGGCAAGGCGCTCTATCAATCCGGCGAATGTTTCGAAACCCTGCTACGGGCAGTGGAAGGCTCGGGAGCTAGCTATTCTAGTACATCGACCAGATCTGAAGAATCGCAGGCCATATAGATTTGGTTAATCTTGGACTCACTGGCTCTGAATCAATCTTATTGGAATATGCTCGGGAGTCTTTTTCAGTGAGACACGGTTTGACCCAGTTGGAATGGCTTATCTCATGATGGAAAAATTATATCACTTAACACGAAATAAAATAGGCACTTGATGTCTACTAGGGGTTGCTCGATACAGAGTGAACACTGCCCGTACGAATATAATACTTGTGAATCTTGAGTTCACCCAATTTTGTGTGGCAAAGGACTGTACATAAGCGCTTGACAGGACCTAGTATATCCCAAGTGGAAGGCGGTTTTATTGCATTCGCTCAGAGATGTCAGCGTTATCTACATCAAAGTATTCATGTTACTCCCGCTGGGTGGAACATGCACCTAGACGTCGCTTGGATCCTTATTGAGAACCGCTTCGGCTACGGAATACTCGACTTTAGCATTCGGAAGTCTCTGAGTTATAGTGCCGCAACCGACCTCTCGGGCTAGCTTTTCCGAATTCTTGATACAAGGAAGCTTAAGATGTGATAAATGCTGCGTCGTCCTTCTAACCTCACCTTGACTCTCTACTTTCACTGCCATTAGAATTCATCACGATTTATTGATACTCTCAACGGTATCCAAGCAAGAAACCATGTCTATTCCACAAGAAACTACAGTCCTGGTGGCTGGTGGTGGCCCGGCTGGCTCATATGCAGCCTGCGCACTGGCTCGCGAGGGAATCAGCACTGTGCTGTTGGAGGCAGATATTTTCCCCAGGTACGTTAAGTAGAATCTTTCTCTCATAGCTCTATTGTTCCATTTTCGGTTTTGTGGAAGTCTCTTGAGCTCTCTGGCATTACCATCAATAGACTTGGTGAATACGGGTTGCAAGCGTGAATTCTTTTCTCTCTATCAGTAGCGTCCCCTATATCTCATACCACATCACCGGATTGGCGCTGAAAACAATCAGATATCATGTCGGCGAGAGCATGCTTGCATCGCTCCGTCCCTTTTTGCACTTCATTGACCTAGACTCCACATTCAAGGCCCACGGGTTCACCAAGAAGGTGAGAAAAACATGTTTATGTTCGGGTTTATATATTGAATGTATACGCAGACCGGTGCAGCGTTCAAGCTCAACCAGAATAAGCGGGAGGGATGTAAGTTTTGTCTCCACCTTTTGGGGGGTGTATTAATGATGGCTAACATGCGAGTAGGGACCGACTATATCGCTGCTGGCGGACCAGAGGCATACACATGGAATGTGGTCCGTTCCGAGGCGGACGACCTTATATTCAGGCATGCAGGGAAATGTGGTGCCAAAATTTTCGATGGCGTTAAAGTCGAGTCAATTGACTTTAACGAATCTTCCGGCATTAACGTCCCAGAAGACTCCAAGGTCGCTAATATTGGGCGTCCAGTTTCTGCAACTTGGAAACGCAAAGACGGCACCACCGGCTCAATAAAGTTCGATTACCTTGTTGACGCAAGTGGGCGAGTGGGCTTAGTATCCACCAAATATCTGAAGAACCGGAAGTACAATCAAGGATTGAAGAATGTCGCAAGCTGGGGTTACTGGACAGGAACTGACCAGTACGCTATGGGCACAAAGAGGGAAAACCAGCCATATTTTGAAGCACTGACCGGTATTTCCACAACCCGTCCTTTCCTAGTCCTGCGATTGAAGTGGCACTAATATACTTCCTTCAGATGCCAGCGGCTGGGCCTGGTGTATCCCCTTGCACAACGGGACTATGTCTGTCGGAATCGTCATGAGACAAGATCTCTCGGTCCAGAAGAAGAAAGCTTTGGGATCTCCATCTCCCCCCGAATTCTACAAAGAGTCTTTGAAACTTGCGCCCAACGCTTTGAAGATCCTTGGCAAGGGAGAGCTCGTTACAGATATTAAACATGCATCGGATTGGTCCTATAGCGCTTCCGCATATTCCAGTCCATATGTACGCATTGCCGGCGACGCAGGGTGTTTCATCGACCCGTACTTTTCTTCCGGTGTTCATTTAGCCTACGCAAGTGGTCTCTCTGCCGCAATGACAATCTGCGCAGTCAGGAATGGCAACTGCAATGAGCTGACCGGCGCGAAATGGCATTCAACTAAAGTTGCCGAAGGGTACACTCGGTTTTTGCTTGTGGTCATGAGTGCCATGAAGCAAATCAGAGGCGGCGATGAGCCTGTCTTGAGTGATTGGGACGATGATGGTTTCGACGTTGCGTTCGATGCCTTCAGACCGAGTACGGCCCTCTTGCTCAGAACTCGTTTTGGAAGATTTACTTACTTTGTTGTAGTCATCCAAGGAACTGCCGATGCCGATGTGGGTGGCAAGCTCACTCACGACGAAGTCGCCAAGACAGTGGACTTCTGCCTCAACGCGTTCAAAGAAACATCGCCGGAAGAGCGTAAGAAGGTTCTCGACAAAGTGGCGACTATCAACGGCACCGCCTCGATTGGCCCAGACGCCAAGCAAGACCTAGAGAAACTTACTGAAGACGAGTTGAAGATCTTGAACCACATCCGAGCGAAGCAAATGTTGCGAATGGAGGACACTTTCAACCTCAATCATTTTGGCTCGGACGCCATCGACGGTCTCGCACCAAACCTGGTGACGGGCAATTTGGGCCTCGTCGCTAAAGCTACAAAGGACACGTTGTCTAAACTGGAGGTTCCCGTTGTTGACTTGCTGGTCCAGGTGGAAGAAACCGAACCCATCTCCGCTGCGGCTTGAGTGGATCATTGAGCGTATCTAGGGTAGAATATCTAGGAGAGAGTTTCTGTCGTGCACATGCCCTTGCATGTCTTCCAATCCTTTATTTCCATATCTTCTCAATACTCTCGACTAGATCGGCTTTTTAGAGCTATGATACAGATTTCACTTTGAAACTCATGCCTAGGGGCAAGGTCTTACGCATTGAACTACATACGTAGACTTGATTGTACATTTGGCACTGTTTGTGCATGGGTACACTCGTAGATACTCCAAACAAGAAGCCCACATCAAAGTTCTTGCTTGACCGAAATATTTGGCGTGTGCGGATGGGGTGGCTTACTGAATCTCGAATTTGTATCTTGATATAGTAGTTATAGAACTTACTAATTCTACATTATCAACATTTGAAGAGTCGACTGGAGTCCTCAAATTTCCCATGAGCAGGCACCCTTTACCACTTCTTCACATGACCTTCTAATCGAAGAGTGCTAATCATCCCTCCGAAAGAACTCGGCAATTCGCAATTCGAACTGGTGGTGCACAACCGAATTCCGAGCCAAGTTAACCGGCCCCCCGGTTGAAGGGCCTGTATCCACCGGCTCTCTCGCCTTCCAAGCAAATGCTCAGGTCACCAACACCACCAGGACTCATCTTTTGTATCGCGTCTATTGTTCGCTCGCGAGCAAACTTGTATCTGAAACAATTCTTCTAGCCCGGTACTTTGCTCACACATCATGGCTCAAAAATTCGAGTTCTTGTTCATCTTGCCTGACGGTCCGAGCGGTGCCGAGAATCGCGGAGCCATGACAGAGTAAGCATCGATGGAATGGTGGAAGAATGATACTTTCTAACTTGGACTAGCCCCCATGAAGAGTTCGTTGGGCAAACCCAAGAATTCTGGCTAGCTGGAGGTAGTACGAAGTGTCCTCCTCGGAAGACAGCATACTGACACATCTGGAGGAAAGGCCCCATGTTTACCGAACATAAAGCAGGGGCGCCTCCCCAACTACAAGGCAGCTGGGTCTTGCTACAGGCATCTACCAAATCAGAAGCTCTTGAGCTTCTTCAGCGCGACCCCTTTACGACGGGAAAGGTCTGGGACTGGGACGAGGCACAAATCCTTTGCGTCAAGAGCGGACTTAGGGTACCTTTTGTCAAGGATTCGGTTCAGAAAGCTTTGGAAAAGGCAAGGGGTTGAAAAGCGCACCAAATGAATGGATTATATCATACCCATAGAGAGCTTTCAATTCCTGCGACTTGAGACCAAGGTTGCCAGTAGGCCAAGCAATGCAGTTCTGAGCCTCCACAATCACACTCATCTTTTGACCTACATTGTGGCGTGGCGTTGACCCTAGGATCCCAGACCCAATGATCACGGACAAGACTACGTCGTGGATGGATGCACTTTGGCTTCTACTTCGAACCCGTAGTTTCCTCAGCGATCATCGAAAAATGAACCCTTACCGTGGATGGACAGACACTGATTGGATCCGGAATCGCAACCGGTCGGGCCTTGTGTGGATCAATCACTCTTGTGGAATACCCCCCATTGGCAAAATGCAGAAGATCAGTTGCAAGAGATCGAGGCTGCTGGCAAGCCGATATGCTGGGCAAGCGAGTCGTATGCGGACTTTGACAAATCTGCTCTATCGTCCCAGACCGGCATAGCCGCTTCTTAAGTGGACCTTGCGCGGTCGGAAAAGTGCCAGCGTCTTATGTATTTTTCTCAAAATCATCGAACTATCGAACCTGTCCGCAGACCTTGACGGAGGTAGCAGAGGTTAAGTCGAAAAATCGGCAGTTGCATTCTTGACGCAATCACAAGGATGGTAGTGAGAAGTAGGCGCAGCAAGCCACGTTTTGTGCACTCGTGTAACGATTTCAGAGATTTCAAAGGCGCGGAATATCTGCATCGAAGAGCATTAAGCAGCCGGGCTAGCCTGCTTCTACACGAAAGTGGAGTCGAGTCATCCCTTCAGCCTCGGAATCGACCCTTAAGAACTTTCCTCCTCCTTTGTCAGAAGGCATCAAGGCTAGATTAAGGCGCCAGACAAACACGTCGCCCGGAGGCAGAGACACCTGTTGTAGATTCGATTTCGCTTTTGGGGAGCGCCCCTCGCTTATCGGATTTTACCCACGAGGGACCCGATATTGGGCATGAACTCGGGTCTTTGGATGACGAAGCCTAAGGATATCCACCCTGGACATTTCTTGAATTAGCCATTTTCCTAATCCAGTAGTAGCCCCAACGGTCGCCAAAATGAATACTTTATCCGGTCGCGGCGGCCCTACCGGCTCCGACTTGCGATCTCTAAGCAGTCGCTGACCCTCGCAGTCGCTGATCCCCATGTATGCGCCAACTTTTTCATTCGAGGCAGGGCAGTGCCGCGAACAAGGCCATTTGACGGTCTTTACCTCATTGAAGCTCCGTTGCCTACCTACAGTGCTCGTTCTCAAGCGTCGTATCGCCTTGCCTCGCCTTGCCGGGCTGCACCACCAACAGGCAAGCGACTCTCTGCCAGAGATATCTCCGTCAGGGAAGGCGCAAGTAGGACAGCCGGGACCGAAATTGTCATTCCGCAATGACTCGAAGAGCGATTACCCAATGCAAAGGAACCATGAAGGCCATCGCTCCCGTTTCGACATCTCTAACCTGGGTTCTCCCTCCACCAGCGGACACCGACCGTCTGCATTGCATTCAATCTTCAACTATCCATTTCCCCGAAGAGCCATGCAGCACCTGCGCCTGAGGCCGGAGGACACGGAGGCGTAGAGCCTCCACTCGGCTATGCTATGCTAAAGGCTCTGCACGGTATCAACTGCTGTCTAGCGAGCTTCGCTAGCCATGAAGACCCGGAAAGCAGACCGGGAATTGCCTCCGCCGACGACTTGATTCGGGGCGACCACAATCTGGGTTTTCCGAATGTCGCCGAAGGCGAGTTCTTCTTTGATGATAGGAACCGTCTCGGAGGACTTGCGGTCCAAGGTGTCTCGAAACTCGACGGGAATACCGATGGCCGCGCTCATGGAAAGCTACCACAACAACATCCTCATTCTTCATCCTTCGAACCAGCCCGTTTGAAACACATAGTCGATAAGGTCTAGGACAACCTCGACCAGAGCGATCTTTCTCATCGTGCTGGGTCTCTGGGACAGCGCATACGGAAGTTGATTGCAAATACTCTAGCACACAATCGACTAAGCCGGCGACAGGCAATTTGGCGATATGCCTTGTGCTCGCTGTTACCTTCTGGTCGAAACCTCTTTCCTGGCTGGTGACCAAAGACGATCTTCTGGCACTGCTGAACAAAACCGTTGACTTTCCCAGCTCACTCAGTCTCCATTACCCTAGCTATCGATGCCCTGCTTTTGAGAAAGATCTTAGCAGCCAAGGGGCCCTGGTGAGATAATGATACGTAGTCAAATAGCTCGATCAGCGTTTCCGTCTGACTTCAAAATAATCCGCCGCCTCATCCGAATGAGGTATCGACACTTATCTGGGGTGCACGCCTGTTGTAGCGCCAACCCATCTATCCAGAAAATCTTGAGTGATCGAAGTGACGGTCAATCATACGGGAGATGCTACCTACCTACCTACCCACCTAGGCAATGCTAGGAGCAGCGTCCGCCCGTGTAGTTAGTGCACGCTTGTCAGCGCAAGCCATTCGCAGCGTCACCCCTTCCGGAACGTCCGCCATTCCGTAGCGTATGCCTTGTGTACTTGTAGCCGCACGCCTATTTTGCAGCGCAGGCACCTTGTGTCGCGTTCCTGCCATGCACGCATCCCCATTCCTAGCTTTTGCATATGTACCTTAGCTATGTTGGACCCACAAGCAGAAAGCTCTTTTAGAAAAAAAAAAGATCAGCCGGCCGTCATGATGATGATGATGATAAATTTTGACACACAACGTTCTTTCATGCGTTCAGGGCGGGTTTGACTTATGTAGAAGCCAGCTATGAGTTCTTGACGTCTGTAAGACGTTTTAGGGAGGTTGGCTGGTGGTCAGTCTGTCGGTCGGTCGTTATAGTGTAACTACTGTATGTATACCTCTTTTCTCGTTAATATGGGCTAGTGCAAGGGAGTATGTATGTATATATGTAGAGCATCGTGATAAAACCGGCATGCGACTCCCGGCAAAAAACCCATTTTCACACATGCGCTCGAACTTTATTGTGTTATAATCAATTTCCTATAAAATACCGTTTTCGATATTGTGCTAAGTTTCTAAATTGTCTCGATGCAACAAGGCAGATAGAGCACAGGTTGAGACACTCCTTTACAACGCAGTTCATCGCTTCTTGGCCTCGATCACAGCCTCGGACACTCCGTCTGTTCGCCAGATCTTCCTGATCTCCAGTCCCACCGAGTCGAGAAGACCTTTCCATTGGCTCTCGCTTCGTTCCATGCCGGAGAGGAGCATCAGCATGAACATGTCTTCCGACGCGCCGGCTAAAGGAGCTCCGACGTCCGGAAGGACCCAGTCGTCGATGAGGAGGGAGGACTCGGGGCTCATGGCTGCGACGGTGTTGCCGAGCAGTCGCTGGCAGTCTGCGTCGTCGAAATCGTGGCAGACGGCCTTGAAGAAGTACGCTCGAGCGCCTGAAGCGGGCGGGGTTAGTGAATTGCAAATGCGCCCGTTTCAGATCGCATGTATCTGGGACTTTACCTTTGATGGGTTGGGGAGTAAAGAAATCATATCCGATCCTCTCGATGCCTTCTGGAGGAACAGGGGAAGAAGCCAGTGTCTCGGGCAAGTCTTGAACCACGCAGCGGCCTTTGATGTGTGGGTTTTTGGTTCGAAAACTCGCAGCGTCGTATCCCGTGTTGCCCCCGACATCAACCAACAGAGGTGGCTCCTGCGGTTGTTGATAACCTGTAACGTCCAGCTCAGTTGCTGCTGGATAAATCTCATGCCAGGGCATTCGCAGCCCGGTTCGGCGTGCAGGCATGTATCCGTCAAATGCCAGCTTTAGTTCCGGATCTCCACGCATCATCTCCCATTGATTTATCGAATGGGTCCATATAAACGGGCTCTTCTCGCCCTTGCTGTGGTCCGGGAATTGAGTGAATTGGTTGTTTTTCCAGAGGGAAAAGATGTTGCTAGCGATGGGAAGCACCCATCGTGTACTGTTGA
>JAABUW010004212.1_pt1 | contig 19686 bp, 18 predicted proteins | sample 5560081 | NCBI WGS metagenome assembly JAABUW01 (sample SAMN10711882, study PRJNA513363) | rock metagenome | isolation source: Antarctica rocks | place: Antarctica: Victoria Land, Knobhead sud
AGTAGCTTCGCTACTTCCCCTACTAGGCGGGTATACCTAAGCGTAAAAGACTATCCTTATTAATATAAATAATACTAGAATAGGCGTATAAATAATTAATTAATCAATCCTATAACTTCCTCTTATAAATAAGAGTTATTCTAGCGAGGTATATTATAAGAAGGTAGGTAGGTAGGTAGATAGGATAATAATAAATAATAATTAAGGATAATAGGTAATAAGATAGAAGGATAATATAATAATATATAACTTTAATAATATTAAATATAGACTTTATATACGTCTATTATATACTTTAGAGATAGGCTAATATATATAATATTAATTATATAGAGGTTTTTAGATTTTCTCCCGTAATGCTAAGACTGCTACATGAATGTATTAGCACGATAGTAATAATCGAAAATTCTTAGCAGTAGCATTTCACTAATGTAGTAAAAGCAGGTGTCTGAATAGTATATTCCCATTATGAATGCTTACAGCTAAGGATTAAGGACTTGTATATGGCGTAAGACTATGATGATGCTACACGGCGAGTAGCGTAAACAACGTTTGATAATTCAATCGGCATACGAAGGGGCCATGCCAGCTGCCTTGATTCTTCAAATCCCCAGACCATGCCTTCAGTTAAGAGAAACCCCACGATGAGGTACGCTCTGCCTCGAAAATTCTTTGCCATCAAATCCTCGGTTCCCGCCTCAATTCTTGTGTTTTCCATCAGTCGTTCGAATATAAGTTCATTCCGTAACATCTAGCAGCGCTTGACTCCGACTCCACGCAGCGAAATAGAAACGTCATTTTCCTTCGATACGCAGAACAAGACGGTTTGGGGAGAATGTCCTTCAGGAAGCTTGATGCGACACCCTTTAATGTTCTCTGCATGACTCTGGTGCGGTCTCCGATCCTCACCGATATCAAGGCTAATCGTCTCTGGCCTCGCTTTTCGGACTCCAGTGGGACGAACAGCCGGTTTGGGTCCAATGAAGCCGGCATCACCAACCCATGAAAGTGGAGATGTGGTTCTCACGTATCAAATATGGCAAAGCGAAGAATCGATGTTCCTGTAACGCTAAAGCAAGACCGATCCATCTTCTTACCCTGGTCACTCTTGAAGTGGGTAGGCTTTGTGGAATATCGACATCATGATCTCCTTGATATATGCATCCTCTGATTTGAAGCGCTGTCATCATCTGTCGTTGTGAAAATCACTAATGATTTGCGGCTCAAATCCGCCAATTTAGGAATCACTTGTGAGTATAAGGCATGTGAAGGCCATCACCATGATTAAAGGCACTGGACTTCACACTAAGAAAGAGAAACAAAAGGTGTTACGTAAAATTGAAGTCTGCATGTGTTGTATCAATTGGTCAACGCTACATGGTATTGACCAAGGTTCCGTATTATCCCGACCCATCTAGTCGAGCATGGAGGCATCCAGAACCAGCGCGACCTGTTGGTAAGTACTTTTTCCAGCCGAGCTTGTTATATCTGTTGAGGGGGCAACAAGTAAGAATTCCGCATGAGGGTCATAAGAATCGTCGAAACCATCTGCGGCCTGATTATACCTCGCTGGCGAAGAGCTTGATGATAAAAGCATGGTTCAACACGTGCTTGCCATCATCGCCCTGCAGCTGCCAGCAAGGGGTGCAATACTGTTCTCTGTTTCCGCAGCGATAGGTTGTAGATTGTTGCAGAGTCGTGCTTATTATTGCATTGAACACACTTGGCTGTGTAGGTCTTGAACTCCTGAAATGTTATGTGTCCATGTGTTGCAAATATGGTGAAATAAATGAGAGCGGCGAAGTGGAAGATATTCCTGGTGTTGAAGAGCGCAGAGACTTGATGAAGCAGGTGTTCATAGGCAGATCGAAGGAAGATATCGGACTGCGTGAGGAAGTGGAAGGAGATGGATAGTAATCAAGGACGTAGATAGAGCACTGAATATGTTTGTATGCACCGCTGTACACTACATTCTGTCGGCTGCAAGAAGAACTAAACATGTACATTCAATGCACGCGGATACTGAGCCCGTTTGTGATAGTGCCAACGCCATTTCACGACACTCTCCCGCTGTCTATTCTTAGCATCTGAAACGCAAGCATCAATATGACCGTATTGATCGGTAAAAGTGTAGCACGACCTGAATCCAACAAGGCTAAGCTGCTGCCTAATTTCTACCACTTGACGAGTTACGCAAAAGCTGTCGCATATGCTTCTTAATCCAGTCCGAGCAAGATTTGAGCCCGTCCCTTGTGGAGGGGTCGCAAAACAATTTGATAAATGCTATTTTCAAAAGTGAAAGAAGAAATATTCAGTAAGTGTGTTGAGGAATTCACAACATCCACCATACGAACCCTGCGCTCCGCAACCGTTGCAGATTCAAGTCTACGGACTCCATATCGCGTATCGCAGCATACTACGGTGGCCTTCGAGGAATGAACGGCCGATTTCCCTCTCAAACCATATCCAGAAAACCTTTCCCAACCGCGAATTGCGCATCCACGCGGCGAGTATTCGCCTGCACAAGTATCTCGAAATTCATCCTGAGCCCCACACCTCCCCTCACATACTTCTGTGAAAATTCTTGAATCCCAGTAACCGCACTGTTCCACAAACCCCATGTCAGGCGTGGGCCCCCCAATTCCGTAACGGGCTTAACCTTCAGATCCACACGTTTGTGGTTCCAGGTGTAAACCTGATTCTGTAACGGTTCGGCCGGTTGGTGTTGGGAACATTCTGAGGCGGCGGAGGCGATAGCAATCTGGATCCATGACTCGTCACGTCTTTGGGTGAGATACTTGCTGAAGACAAGGATGATGGGGGAGTTAGGGACTTGGTAAGCTAATGGATCCGGTGGTGGATAAGCAGGAAGGGGGGCAGCGCTAGTGGGTCTGTCAGCGGAATGGGATAGTCATGTAGGGGACGCACTTACCCGAGGTTGACGCTGGAAAGAGAAGAAGAGTTTACCGGAAGCGTAAGTGAGGTACCAGTGGTAGAGGATGAAGAGAGTTGAAGAGGTGGAGCTGCGAGAATGCTGGTGACTAGGCACAGGAAAGCTGCGATGCAGAACGAAGATCGGATCGCCATTTTTGTAGGTCTGTTCGAGGAAAGAAATGGTCACAACGAAGACTGACCCAGGTCTATCGCTAGCTTTATACGTTGATATACTTGCAGTTGCACGCTCTTCCGCTGGTCTAGGCGACGTTGCGCTGAAGGCCCTACGCTGTGTGAAGACACAGTGCGGCACTTCTGCCGCATCGCTCGGACTTTTCCTCCTCTGGATAGACCATCAAGATTGGAAGCGCTCCGGCACAGGAGCCGATACGCAGTAGCCGTTGTAAAGGCGAAAGTCTAGTTTGGTCGTGAAACTCGTAGACGGTCTAGCGACATACGACTCTGCTTGCGGAAAAAGAAATAGAGAGGGACACGAGTGACCAAAACTTGCTTATGAGGCGAGAGGGAGCTCCACATGACAAGCTCCTCCAAACAAGACTGCTTCTCAAACTTTCCTCATAGCAATCGCGCTTGACTCATTCAAAGAAGTCAAACCTATCATGGGTACTAACATTCAGACATTTCTAAGTCTTACTCGTACGGTCCTTGGGTTTGGTCTCCCAGGTGCTCTTCATGGGGGACTGCATGCAATGTCTCCTCTGCACAACGTCTTTTTTGCATCCCATATTTGGTTTCGCCATATCGCATGCGGAGCTATTCGTCTTAGTTTATAATGTTTGAAATTGAAAAGCAAATTAGTTAAAACAAGAGCAGAGAATGTAAGAAAGATTAGAAAGACTTTTAGCGAGTCGTGTAAGGTAGTGTCGTGAATTATAGCACCGTCTCGCACTATAGAAGTCTAATCGAGGTTCTATATGGGTAAAAACATTGTAACCATTACACAGAGAGTCAAATACGAAGATATCCTCGCACTAATGAAAAAAGCATTCACGAGACATAACAGCAGTCAAAACCCGAGGGGAGAGCAGGAAGAGGTGGGGGGCGGCGAGAGGCAGGCTAGCCGGATACGGCACGCTTTACCGGATACAGTAATACACCAAGCTATTTGAAGTCTGAACTTGCTGACCAATTGCTGACTCATCTCCCACCCCTGACAATGCTCCACCCCTTCCCGCCCTCATGCGCCAAGAGATGCGTCGTCCCCTTGTGGGGCTGAACTCAAATCACTGGAACCTCATCAGTGATCCGCAAGAGCTTTGGGGAAACTTTCCTCTATCATTTATCCAGTGGACTTCGGCTACATACATATCTTGAGATATGCATCGGCGACTATGGGGCTCAATTAGCCGACGACCAAGTAAGCATAGCTTTGTAGACCAATTTCTCGATTGGTACGAACTAGTAGCTAATAGATATACAGGTCAGAATGGCAAAGAAAGAGCAATACCGAACGGAGATTCACCCGAAGCTAACGTTGCAAGAGGAGTGGTCAGTATTCACAACTGTCCTGATGCTCTGAACGTCTCGAACGCTGATACCTCTACAGAGGCTGTTCTGCGAATCCGGAGGCCCCAATAACTCGGTACACCCTGCCTCGGTCGAAGTGGCGTGACATCTTCCTGACAATGTGACAAGGGCGAAGAAGTCCTCCACCTCCCGGTCATCGTCGAAGCCGCCGAATCGAGTCCAGCCGCAGCAACAGAAGCATCAGTCCGAATACGAAAGTTCCTCTCGAAAGAAAATTACCAAAGAGCCTACGTCCAGTACAATGCCATTATGCTTATGCGCATATTGGCAGACAATCCAGGGAAGAGCTTTACGAAGAACCTAGACGCAAAGTTCGCCAGCACAGTGAAAGAACTGTTGCGCGATGGAAGAGATATGAGCGTACAGCAGATCCTGAGGGAGACGTTGGATAATTTTGAGACGCAAAAGGCCGATGATGAGACACTGGGGCCATTGAAAGAAATGTGGAAGAAGGAAAAGGCCAAGATGCTCAAACGGGGCGATACTGTCGCTGGCGCAGGCGGAGTATGTGCATCACATCTGCTATCCACAGCGTCTAGTAACTGACAACGACCACAGCAAGTAATGCCCCACCGCCTCACCAACAGCACCAACACCAACTACAATCCCCATAACCAAAACTACTTCGCCCGCAGCCACCGGCCGCGCGGTCTTCCCCCTCCGGCCGAACTATCCCAACGCGTCGAAGAAGCAAAAACATCCGCAAAACTCCTTTCACAAGTCGTGCAATCGACCCCACCGGCAGAAGTACTCAACAACGAACTCATAAAAGAATTCGTCGAAAGATGCCAGTCAGCTTCTCGATCGATACAGGGCTATATCCACGCGGACAACCCTTCGCCGGACGAAGACACCCTACTCACACTAATCGAAACAAACGATCAACTAGCGACAGCAATGAGCAGACATCAGCGCGCCATGCTGCAGGCGCGGAAAGCCACAGGGACTTCCCCCAGGCCATCCCCAAACCCCCCACCAAACCAGAACGGACCGTTCGAAGCTCCCGGAAACGCACCGCCCAGTGGGCCTCCGCGCGGGCCACAAGGACCGTCCTTTAGTGCGCCACTGGGACCTCCGCTGGGGAAACAAGCACAACAGACTTCGCAAGTGGAGGAGCAGAATCCGTTCGGTGACCACAACGAACATTCGGATGATATGCCGCCGCCGCTTTCCCCGAGCTATGGGATGCCGCCGTCTACTGTTGGGAAGGAAAATGATCAGGGTGCTGTCTACAGACCTGAATACCACCAGGCGTCTTCGAGTTATAGTAACAGGCCGGAGGCGGCGTCGGGGTATGGCACCGCGAGGGACGCTGACGACGAGGAGGAGGTTCGGAGGCCGGTGCAGTATCGCTTTTGAGGGTGTGGGGGGAATAGCACGCTGTGACTCGGTGATGGAGATGCACGATACAAGGGTTTGTTTGATAGGGACTGTGGGCATTGCAAGGTGGGGAGTGCTATATACCATTTTATGCGCTCTTTTCATGTATAATGATGGGTTAATGTGCTCTTAGAGACACCGTCTCAATTAACGAGACGGTACTGAGTCATATGCCCTTTCTGTGCAAATGCTATACTGGCCTTTTCACGCTGTACAATGGAGGTGAGCCCTAGTCTTTCATCGTAGCCTCGTACCTGCACAGTCATCGTTAGCTTCATATTCGAACGTGAGGACGACTTCTGCGACATACCTCTTTCCTCTGAAAGCCCAAACACCCCAATTCCCACAAGTCAAATCCGCCGGATCATAATCATTGATATCCCACCTCAGACTCCTAAACTTGTTCTCCCCAGGCGTCATCAATATATCCATTTCCCCTCCGACCTTCTCCTCCACCCATTTGAGATCGCGCTGCATATCCATCTCAGTGTATCCAGTGCTGATAATCGGCACTTTCGTCTCCAGCAATTGTGGTAATGTCTCGGCCCATTCGTGCGCACTCGCTGGATGGCCTAGGCCAGGGTGAAAGAGAACGAAACAGTCGAAGTAGGGATCGAAAGGTTGGAAATGGCCGGCTTCATGCAGGGTGTGGTAGTATTCCACGTAGGTGCTGATTTTCAACTCGTGGCTGATTCGGTCTTCGACAATTGCTCCGAACGGGTTACTGGGTGTTCGCTCTGGCAAGGGGAATTCCGAGTCCCGATTTGTCATGCTTTCGGGACCGATGAAGATGAGGTGGAATTGTACGCGCGGGAAGACAAAGGTGAGTTGCTCCCATACTTCTCGAGGCAGCGAGGATTCGGCGCGGGCTCCGAGGATGAAGAGACGGACTGGGGGTGGGTTCGGACGGAGGCCTTTTATGGTGTCGTCGGCGCCTGTTCGTGGAGGGTGGAGGGTGTAGCGGAGGGCTGAGAGGGATTTGAGACCTTCGGTTGTGAGGCGGTCGCCTTTTTTGTAGTCGTAGGGGCTGAGTTCGGAGAGGATGCTGGCGATCGTCATTGGATATGTCAGAAGCTTCGTTACTTGCCGCAGAGACCGTTCCTCATTGATAGCTCTATAATCGCGCGTGTAGAGATAGGTATCCCAGTTTGACATGTTGACTAATATTTCTTCAATTTGGGGCGGAGGGTACTCGAATTCGGGAAAGAAGCGGCCGGAGCGCAGGTCATGGTCATCTTCATTGACTTGGCGCAGGGTGTCGCAGATCTCCATGTGCGTTTCATAATCATCTGCCCAGTGTTCTTCTGAGCAAGAAACAGGTATGCCGCAGTCTGGACACTCAAAGCGGACGAATGCTGGGGCTTGCGTCGTTTGCTCTTTCCCAACTTCCGGGTCGTTCGGGGACAACGGCATGCGGGCTCGGTGGTGAGAAGGATGTGGGCAGTATGCATGGGTTTTCATGAAAGCTGCCCTCCTTCGTATATCTGGCGAGGGCGAGTCCGAGAAGTGGTGGAAGAGGTTGTTGGGTTGTAGTAGCACATTTCCAGAGACGGTGGGCGTGGGTGTATCGGCAAGTCCAGGCGTGCTGCGTGTTACTATGGGCTCTTCATCCAGGACTTGCCTTTGCGACTCAATAGAAGCAATGGTACGTCGTTGCTGGAATGGAATTGGAGGTCTTGCTGCGTTCTGGAGATTGGATTTCGAAGTTGTAGATTTCCACCTCCGATTAGGGACATGTTTGTAAGCTGTAGACGGATACTTCGGAGTAGCCAGTCTCCCTAGGCCATGCAAGCACCTCTGGCAGGTATATCCAGACTGCATCGTCAGTGTTTGGAAATTGAACTTGGGGACTTGATTCAGAGCGTCATCAAGCAGTCTCGCGCTAAGCATCTATGTCTTGGCGGGCTTGGCACGTCTATAACGTCTCAGCCGCCGTCTACTTTAATCACCTGTCCTTGTGTCATTGATCTCAGGAAATGTCGATGATATCAGCCTTGTCAAATAAATACTGGCTGGACTTTACAGGCCAGCTACCTGCGACTAACCCCCCTTGTACGACTGTGTCTTACCACGATTCTACCGCACTTACAACAATTGGGTAACTGCACAACGGCCTGCAATGATCATGAGGCTTTGTCAAACTTGGCCTCGTCAAACAATGTTGCGACCTGCGGTTTGTGGGCGTCGTTGACTGGATAAACCATTTACTACACCGGATGGAAATGGAGGCTAAATGAATCACACAAACGAAGTAACTTCACTGTTGGATGCCTTTGCCCGGCTGCAACTCAGCCACAGCGATGTCGCCTATATATCTGAAGTCTCACATACCATCAGCTCAATTTTGGCAATCTTTGCAGTGACACTAGGATGGGGAGCTCCATCTGAGACGGAATTCCGAACAATCGTACTCTTGGAACTGTGGCCGCTGCGTGTACTGAGCAAAAACTGTGCACTCTTCCGCGGAGTGGTGTCTATGGTTATGACGGCTATACACTTTTGCTGCAGACTTGCATAGACGCGATATGCTCTCGTAGATTACTAAAACTTAAATATGGTGGCATAGGGTAGGTCTACATATCATTGCTCCTGCAGAGAAGCATTGCGATCATTGCATCCTTTGGTCTAGCGCTGTTTGAAGTATGGCCACGACGCAAGAGGAAAATGAAAGACAGAGACCAATTCCTTCCTCTCGCCATTGCGCTTGTTCAATTTCACAGAAATCAATGCTACTTCATCTCCGCAATCGAAATGGCTGCTCTACTCCTTGGCAACGAGGCGAATAATGATCAACAAGCAAATGCTACAATCCCAGATGTATTTAGTATAATGTTATCCATTCCCGTGTCCATAAATGTTTTCGTACCACTTATAGTTACACTTACTTGTATGGCACACTACGCGCGGCTATCGTGGCACTTGGTCATCCATCTGTGATCACTCTGACCACGTCCACTAGATCTTTATCAATAACGTACGCTTACTTGCTCAACAACTACCATGATCTACCTGGATATCAAGTTGGGGTTATGGCTGTAGGTTTTAGGTTTTGGGATTCTCGGTCAGGCCAAGCTGATATGTGGATCGGAAGCCTCAAACCTGGATCCAGTTGATCCATGTAGAATTAGCATTCCTTCAATCTTGCCTATATACGTCTATTGTATCGCTTAGGAATTGTGGTGCATCGCTGAACAGACATTCGACAACGCGTCAGAGTTTTCACGTCGAAAAGGAATCTTGAAGGCCTGTGCAAAGCACTTACCCAGTCTCAATGTTCGCAAAAAGCGTCACTTGAAGATTCTGACGGCTACGGGCTGCACCCTCATTTTGCTTTTCTGGGCATTATGCTTTGGCTATCAGATTTACTTGTATGGCCCTTTTTTCGGGACAGAGCTTGGTCTCCGAGGTATGGACTTTGGGTCAAATCATCGCCGTAACAGCCTGGGCAACTTCCATCGTGCAATTTCTCTACTTAGAAAAAGGTAATCTGCCTCTAAATTGCGCTGTTCCCGGCTTATCCATACTGACACAATATTAGAGAGGGAACCGAAGAAACTTCAAAGCACAGATTATCGGCCCGGCTGGAGTGTGGTCAAAAACCTCGTTCGCCCTACCACTGGTCTCGGAGACCTTGGAATGCACCATATTTCACCAATAGAAGCAGCAAAAGGAACTCTAGACGGCTCTGGAGCCGCTACAAAGATATATGAAAAACTCACTCCCTGATTATCTGAATGTTCTCCTAGCGGTGTTGGCTACTATGTATCGTGGCTTGTGATTTTATTGCCTGCTCGTGGCATCCAATGTAGCATAGCAATGACACGGTAAGGCCGACTCGAGTGGGCTTAGCGTCATCAGCTAGAAAAAGGTGACCTGCGAAAGATGAAGTGGGCAATATCCTGTCCATCTTGCCTTTGGCTATAGTCCCAATATTGCTCGATAATGGGGCAGATGTAAACGGCATAGGTACTACCCGTACGGCAGCCGTACCAATTTTCGGAGTCGCTCCAAGAGGCCAAACTCTGACATGATTGATCTACTTTTCGGCAAAGGAGCTGACATCGAGATACAGATCAATCTCGGCAACACGGCTCTTCAGGAAACATGCCGCCATGGACACTTCTCAGACGTAGGGTGTCTTCTCCGCCTAGATGCAATGGAAGCCACTCACACATTTCAAGAATCTCTCTATCGAACAAAGCGGGAAAATTGTCGCCAGGGCTGTAGGAGCTACGAGCTCATAAGATACGGTCCACGTACGCGGTGCCCCAAGTCTCGCAAGACTGTAGGGCTGATCCGATGATGCTTGTTACTAACACAAATCCCTCAAAAGCCGTTCAAGTAAGCTTTCTGAACGAGTTTGGGAAAACGATACTGATTTCAGAGCACACGTTACCAAAGGCACCCAACTTTGTCATCCTTTGACCATGGACATCTTGACTTTAGTCGCAGGCTCGCAGCAAATGAAACTTAATCCTGGTTGCGAGATGCCTGCATCTGCGCCTCGTCAAAATCTTTTGCGATGAGGGTGCGAACAATCTATCTCCTGAATTTCTAAAGTAGCTTCGGATCATAGATTGTAGCCTGCATGGGTTCATGGGGTTCCAAGATCTGTTATGGATGCTCAGGAAAGACTTTGAAGCACATGAGCCCGCATCAACAGTCTGATCGAGCCCGAAGCTGTTGAAAGCCTCAGTTGGCCGACAAGCTTGAGGACAATCGCCCAAGAATCTTGTGAGACATGTTGAGCAAGGATATGGGAGTAAGAAGCGAAATCGGGCCGAGATAATCAAGGAGTGCCACGAGGAGAGTGAGTGAGGCTTCGAAGGCAATCTTGACAAGATTCACGGCGTTTTGGTATGACTTGGACTGGGTCTTGGAGCGCTTCATGTCTGGCATTGATGATCGTTGTTACTTCTCGTTGTCCATCTTTCGGAGCATCTGTCCTCATATGCGTTTGTGAAACACTGAACGAAGCATCGTAGTTTATCGGAGACAATTCACATACAATTGCACTAGAAACGGGGTACCCAGTTGCACTCTTTTCCAATTGCATCAATCCAGGCTTCTGACTCGCCTCAATATGCCTCTGGGCTGTCAAGTGAGCGCAATCCTTATCCACCCACACCTTTTGCTCAAGGTAGCTCCACCCACCGTAGATGTGGACCTGCTGCCAGGGTCATCTTCTGCTTCTCATTAGCTACTTTGCCGCCATCGGTATTTGCTTCTATGGCTAGCCCGCCTATGAGGACCACTCTAGCCTCTTTTTGTGGACCTCGGGAGTTCTCCTGGTATCGCGAGTCGATAGTTTGAACTCGTGGGACATATTAGGTAGTATGTTTGTACTGTAGCCCGTAGGACTATCAATCGCTACAATTGCTCATAATTTACTAGTACTCGCTCTCAGACTAGTCCCAATGAGGGTAGAACTAGAGCCTTGGCGCTAGAAAGCTCGAATCCAAAAAGATACTCGCCTTGTAGAACTCCCATCACACAGAAAGTTGGTACACGGGGAGATAACAAGCCATTGGACCTTCCGTGTGAACTGGTTCCAAAGACCACATGGAGACCGATTGATCGAGCCTGCATTCTGGACGGACAGACTAAGGCAAGATGGCGGCCACCTCGAGCATGTTCATGTACTCCCTGACGATTCAACCTCCATCCTCAATAACTCAAGCAATCCTTGGGCAATTTGCCGGGACGAAGGAACAACAAATAGTCACGGCTTCGGGGTCGCGACTGACGATACATCGACCAGACCCAACTCTGGGCAAGATCAGCACCATCCTTTCTCAGGATGTATTCGGTATCATACGAACCCTGGCAGCTTTCAGGCTAGCAGGCAGCAATAAAGGTATGTCACGTCTTCCTTGGCTCTTGATGCTACATTTAGTGATTCTTAAAGCATGGTGGGGCAGCTCGGTACATCACAGGAGCGACAGCTACTTTTCCTGCTCTGTCACGCTTGAACTGGGAGCAACAGGCTGAATCTCGTCTATAGACTATATCATAATCGGGTCTGACTCCGGTCGAATTACCATAATCGAATACGTCCCTTCTCAGAATCGCTTCAATCGGCTGCACCTCGAGACGTTCGGCAAATCAGGCATACGGCGAGTGATACCTGGGCAGTACCTTGCGGTCGATCCAAAGGGTAGGGCATGCCTTATCGCGTCAGTCGAAAAAAACAAGCTTGTCTATGTTCTAAATCGAAACGCGCAGGCTGAATTGACTATATCCTCACCTCTCGAAGCACACAAGCCGCAGACCCTAGTCTTCGCACTGGTCGGTCTAGATGTTGGCTACGAGAATCCCGTTTTTGCCGTTCTTGAGGTGGACTACACAGAATGCGATCAAGACTCCACCGGTCAAGCCTTCGAAGAGCTGGAGAAGTCTTTAGTCTATTACGAACTCGATCTAGGCCTCAACCATGTTGTCCGAAAATGGAGCGAGCCTGTGGACCGGACGGCGACCATGCTGCTTCAGGTCCCTGGAGGTGCAGATGGTCCTAGCGGTGTCCTCGTTTGTGGGCTCGACAATATCACATATAGACACATAAATCAGGACGCATTCCGTGTGGCTATTCCACGACGGAGAGGAGCGACTGAGAACCCAGAGCGCAAGAGATTCATCATCGCTGGTGTTATGCACAAGATGAGGGGGGCCTTCTTCTTCTTACTGCAATCCGAGGACGGTGATCTGTTCAAGGTGACTCTAGAAATGATCGAAGACGAATCTGGACAAGCTACTGGAGAGGTTAAGAAGCTCAAAATCAAATACTTCGATACAGTGCCCATAGCTTCGAATTTGTGTATTCTCAAGAGCGGGTTCCTCTTCGTTGCAAGCGAGACTGGGAACCACCACTTCTATCAATTCGAGAAGCTTGGCGACGATGATAATGAGACCGAGTTTGATAGCGATTCCTTCCCAGCAGATCCAAAAGAGACTTACAGTCCAGTCTACTTTCATCCTAGAGCCGCGGAGAACGTCAATTTGGTAGAAAGCATTGATTCGATGAACCCACAGCTGGACTGCAAGGTCGCCAATTTGACTGAAGAGGATGCACCTCAAATCTACTCAATATGCGGTAGCGGAGCGCGTAGCTCGTTCCGGACGCTAAAACATGGACTGGAGGTGAACGACATCGTCGATTCGGAATTGCCTGGCCGACCTTTAGCAGTCTGGACCACTAAAATTACTCGCGCTGATGAGTTCGACGCCTACATCGTACTGTCATTTCCCAATGGAACCCTTGTGTTGAGCATCGGGGAAACAGTGGAAGAAGTGACTGACACCGGTTTTCTGTCTTCCGCGGCGACTCTGGCGGTCCAACAACTAGGAGAGGATGCATTGATCCAAGTCCACCCCAAAGGCATTAGACATATCAGAGCCGATCGCCGAGTCAATGAGTGGCCTGCACCGCAACATCGATCAATAGTAGCAGCGACGACAAACGAACGGCAAGTGGCGGTAGCTCTGAGCTCCGGAGAAATCGTCTACTTCGAGATGGACAACGATGGTTCGCTTGCCGAATATGATGAAAAGCGAGAGATGAGCGGGACTGTGACCTGTCTGAGCCTGGGAGAAGTTCCTGAAGGCCGTAGTCGAAGCCAATTTCTCGCTGTTGGCTGCGATGACTCTACTGTTCGAATCTTGAGTCTAGATCCTGATTCAACTTTAGAGAACAAATCCGTCCAAGCCTTGACTTCAGCCCCTAGTGCACTCGCAATTATGGCCATGGCAGACTCTACAACGGGCGGGACGACTTTGTATTTGCACATTGGACTTTATTCTGGTGTATACCTCCGAACGGTCCTGGATGAAGTCACTGGTGATCTTTCCGATACCCGAACGCGTTTCCTAGGACCTAAGCCAGCGAAGCTCTTCCGTGTCTCCGTCAAAGGCCAGCCAGCAGTCCTTGCGTTGAGTTCACGGCCCTGGCTTGGCTATTCGGACCCCCAAACCAAAGGATTCATGCTTACACCACTAGACTATGTCGGGTTGGAGTACGGCTCAAATTTCAGCAGTGAGCAATGTGTGGAGGGAATGGTTGGAATAGAAGGAAACAATCTCCGGTGAGCCTCCATGTTTTATCAATCATATTCCATACGCCTCAAATGATGATCACGAAGGGATTTAACCCGAGTCAATCGACTATGAGGCAAATATCGTGTTATATTACCAATTGTTCCTTCTGAAATGTGGCCTCATTCATTTACTGAACATCCTTTTCCCTCTGATGCTCGTCAGCTGATATGGTCTTCTGCAGGATCTTCTCAATTGACAAGCTCGGCAACAATCTCCTCCAGCAATCCATACCCTTGACGTACACACCTCGGAAATTCGTTCGCCACCCTGACCAACCATTGTTCTATACCATCGAATCAGACAACAACACACTTTCACCTTCAACCAAGCAACGACTACTGAGCGACTCTACCCTTGTCAACGGGGATGCTGCAGTCCTACCACCTGAAGAGTTCGGCTATCCACGTGCTCAAGGCCACTGGGCGTCGTGTATTCATATCGTTGATCCTGTCAACGCCAAGGAGGTCCTTCAGCAAATTGACTTGGAAGATAACGAAGCCGCAGTCAGCTTAGCCGCGGTCGCCTTCTCCAGTCAAGACGATGAGACATTCCTCGTCGTGGGTACTGGCAAAGACATAGTCGTTGCTCCTCGTTCCTTTAGCGCTGGCTTCATCTACGTTTACCGGTTCCTGGAGGATGGAAAGGAGCTTGAATTCATCCATAAGACCAAAGTGGAAGAACCGCCACAGGCTCTTTTAGGATTCCAAGGACGTCTTTTGGCTGGCATTGGTAATGAGCTTCGCATCTACGATTTGGGACTCAAGCAATTGTTGCGTAAATGTCAAGCGCAGGTCGTACCAAATCTAGTTGTCGGCCTTCAAACACAAGGAAGCCGTATCATCGTGAGCGATGTACAAGAGAGCGTTGTCTTTGTGGCCTACAAGTATCAAGAGAATCGACTCATCCCTTTTGTTGACGATGTCATTGCTAGATGGACGACGTGCACCACTATGGTCGACTACGAGACTGTGGCTGGGGGGGACAAATTTGGTAACGTTTGGCTTGTACGATGCCCTCAAAAAGCCTCCGAAGAAGCGGATGAAGATGGCTCTGGTGGTCATCTACTTCACGAACGTCAATACCTTCAGGGTGCTCCCAATCGGGTAGCTTTGATGACGCACTTCTTCGCCCAAGATGTGCCTACTAGTATACAGAAGACTCAGCTCGTAGCTGGTGGTCGAGATGTCCTGATCTGGACAGGCCTTCAAGGGACGTTGGGTCTCTTCATACCTTTTGTGAGCCGAGAGGACGTGGACTTTTTCCAGACTTTGGAGCAGCATCTCCGGAGCGAAGACGCACCACTCGCAGGAAGAGATCATTTGATTTACCGAGGGTACTACGTACCCGTCAAGGGTATGATAGATGGGGACTTGTGCGAACGGTATGCTATGCTGCCTAGTGACAAGAAAGCTATGATCGCAGGGGAGCTGGATAGGTCTGTGAGGGAGATTGAGCGTAAGATATCTGATATGCGGACCAGGGTAGCTTACTGATCGTCATCCACGGAATTTCCTTTCCGTACGCCTCAGGACAGTGACGGTCCCCTCACATATCTGCTCCATATTGATGAATCGAACATAGGACTACCCCTTCTTATGTTGATGTTTTCTTGGACCATTCTGTGAAACGTCTTCTTCCTCGCTCGATCTTCCGCTTCTCCATCGCTTGATCTTGAGCTGGATGTAACTGCCCTTCAAGACAGTTGCATGAGACAAGATCGACTTCGATGATTTTTGAGTACGAGGACTTCTGGACTTCTAAGATGCTCCTCGTAATTTGTTCGTCGAGACAAGCCGTATCAGGTTCCTTTTCCGAGCTTCGATCAAACATGACACTGTCTCGTCTCTAATGTCAATACGCACTAAGGATATGTTCATATTTGGCGCTAAGAGCTGGGCGTTGCTATCTATCCCTCGATCTCCTTTCGCTTTCTACATACATTTCTTATAGCAGAAAATCAATTCCATCTCTCCTGACATATACCAAGCCTATCAAACCATCTCGCCAATAACTGCTTATGCCGCAAACGACATGTAACAATTTCTCAAACTCAACCCGGACATGCCCTTCCATCAAACGAATGCTCTCCAAGTAATCATTGAAACAAGAAACTCTCTCTACTAAGTTCCTGCTTTAGGCACTGAAAAGCTTCTTCACAACGATACAGTAACACTCTTCATCGACGCCAATTGCACCCACTAACACAAATACATCCGACTCAACATGGAAGATCTCAAAGCCTGCGTTCTTCCTCCCGTTGCAGGAGGTCCTTCAGACACCCAATTCTAGTCCCTTTATCTGGTCCAGGGCTCTTTGCTAAGATCAAGCATGGTCTTACGCCAAGGTTGGGGGTTTGCAAGCATCCTTCGCAGCATGGCTGGGACGACATGCGATGTGTCTAGTTCTACGGTGACATGATGGTGATGATGATGATGAGGATGATGAGGTGATCAAGTACAGAGTCGATTTAGATTTAGACTTTGAACATTAGACGTCAATATATCCCCACCTGTTTCAAGCCTCGTATCGTGCTAATTGGAACAAGCTTATGCATTTGAAGCACAGTATTGGAAGAAACAACAGTCTTCATCTCGCTAAGAATCAAGTATCTGTCAACGGGCCTCAGATGCAAGAGCGAACGATTGAGACTCGGACTGCTAAAGCGAAATACTTCCACCTCTGCATCCATCCTCCCTTCCAACCCCCTACTCTCATCCTAACAAGTAGAAAGACAGGTCCCCGTCCAGCATCTAAAATTTGAAATAATTACCGCTTGGGAATTTATATCAACGTCGTCGTCGACAACATTACTCATCACATGATACCAGAGTATTCTATGGATAGTAAACCATTTTCTTTCACATCTGGCCAGAATTCACTTCTGTGCTTTTTGGCTGGGCTTAGAACGAAGTAAAGATTCCCCTCGACGCAGCTGTGGTTCTATGGCGGTAAAGGCGGCTTCGTGCCCTTCATAGAGGGTATTTGTTGCAGTATTTTAGAGTAGTGATGGGATAGTAGTGGATGAAAGGGGCTAGGTGGTGGAGTTGTTTCTATCTGGCTATCCTTTCTCAAGGGCGTTCGTAGACGGTCGCATGTTGGTTGAGTATGGTAGCAACGACCATTTGGTGGCATTCGATGGATAGCATTTGAAATGGAAAGGGTGAAGGAGGTGGTAATCTTTTGAGCGAAGAAAGCCTGATGCAAGAGACCTAAAATAATTTTGAGTCAAGCGATTGGACTTGGTGCTGGATTGTAGTCAATGATACATGTGAATCGTCACTGTAGGTCTGACATGCCCTACTAAGTCGGATCAAGTCCACGCGCTATTTACAAGGCGCAATGTATCGGGTGCGCCGAGACAACAATTCTGAAAACAGCGGGTAGTGATCAATCAACCGATTTGACAACGATTGTTCCGGGGTCATGGCTACGCAGTGCTAGAGCCTTTGCAGATGAGCATGCGGATGAAATTCGAATGACCGCAAGAAGGTATTGTAATGAAAGTTGTCCACCATTGTTGAAGGTCCTAGGACAGTCTCCAAGTTTTCCCTCACGAGTGACAAAAATGGCGATATCCTTGCATGAAAAAACATAGCGTCCCCATTGATGCTTCTCAACCATTCGAATCGTTGTGGGCCTACAGTTGTGAAAACAACCATCAAAATTTTGTACCCCACTAAAGTTTTCAAGAACTCCATCCAAATCTTGAAGGCTTTGCGTAAAGAACATGGATAAACCAGGCGCCCGCTTTGTATAAAGTCTTCGTCTATCACGACACGACAGGATTTCCGAAGTGGCTGGCTACTACCAAAGATTGTCGATAGATGGGAGGTGATAGCAGCCAAAAGGTGGACTTTGCCTGGTCCGTATTTCGACATACCGTAATCCCTTAGATCGATCTCAATGTTCCACATATTCATGGCAGAGGGAACATCGATACCAAATATTGGTCTCTGCCATGACTGTCGCAACAGGCGCAGTGCCTCTTCTTTCTTTGTTATCGGGTATCGGTCGTAGGCCACTTGGAGTAACGCCAGATCGCTCTCGTCTTCCAAAATACGTGATGTTGAGAATTTGAAGACGCATTCCCTGTAGAAGATCTCCGCACTCTCTTCCCTCAGGACTCTCGAGGTTTTGAAAATCCCTATGTTTGCGCACACGAATCCTCCGTAACGCGAAGTGCTCCTGATCCTGCGACCGGCATAGTTGTCCATGCAATGGTGTATGACACCCGGGCGAGGTGCAAGATATCGAGCACAGAACACGTGGCGATAGACTTCGTCTCTCACCTCTCGAGGGAAGAGACTCAACCGGCCGAGGGCGGGGGCGGGTGCGGGTGGGTCCATGATGTAGGATGGATTGATGGGGAGTAGAAATGCTGATGAATTACTGGGAAGTAGAGATGCTGGTGCATATAAATGGCGAAATTTAATTGATGTGGAATAATTTGAAAGGAGAAAAGACTTTGTGAATAGATTTGAGATCTTGCACGACGACCGAAGCCTATCGTGCTTTCCAAATCAACCTAGTGGCTGGAACATAATCGAGAAGATGGAAAGCGCGAGCGGTTGTGGAACAGAAGAGGTAGACTCTAGGCAAGCAATCAGCACCCCGCTTATATGCATCATTCAGGAAAATGCTGGCAAAAGCAATAGATAATTCGGTAACAAGTCTTGGGGCTACTGACGATCAATACCTGCAAGACTCATAACTACGAACACGGATACCACAATAGGGCCCACATTGCTGCTGTAGCTGGGCCATCCATCGCTACAGCTTGGCAATGGCAGTCAATCTGGATGAAATTGATGATCTAAAGCGGTACCGTTATCGACCACCTCATCCCGGTGCTGATGAAAAGGGTTGGGAATCGGCCGTAATAGCCAAATCCTATGCAGTCATAGTAGCCACCTTCCTGCAGCATACTTGCTCGATAATCATTCGATCTGCATCATAATACTAACAAGAGGCTACGCACAGAAGATCAGATCAGCCAAGCTTGGACAATATTGATCTTTACCCAGACTCACGATCTTTTGCTCCTACAGATGCGCAAACCCACAAAATTTTGCACTCTTTTGATCGTCTCGTACAATGCACATTTTGAACGGCAAATTTTTAGGATGGCACAAGATTTGGCCCTAATACCTTTTTAGAAATTGACAAAGGCGCAAAAGAAGGAACAATCCCGACATAGTGCCGTACAACATGAATTACAGAACCAGTGAATGCACCGAAAACTTGCCATACGACTTCAAAGGGGTTCAAAGCAAGTATGTGATATGCTAAAGTTGTGCAGGCGGCTTCGTAGCAACTGATAGGAGCCAGTTTTCAAGCGGCATAAATGGTACTGGGGAGTCGTTGGTACTGGGTGATGCTTCAATTAACATCTTCTTTGGGTACGCTGCTGCCGCAAGAGGTGGTGCTCGCCTATTGACGATGGCCCAAGGCGTTCTGACGGAACTGTCGGAGCGCTTTGAATGGACTCCAAGATGTATTTAAGAACGCTAACACGGTGTCGATATGTTCATGACTTATATCAACGGTGGCAGTGGTGCGAGAAGTGAGGTCGAACACCATTGGAGAGGTTGTTGAGTGTTGCCATATCGGAGGTTTAAGGATGTGATACACAATATACAATTGCAGTGCAGCAACCTGGAAGTAGCCTTACGTCTAATCGCGGCCGAGGGTCGGTGTCAAAAGTCTCTGCCGACTTTCTCCCGGAATTAGGCG